>Ga0209460_1001963_pt1 | contig 10229 bp, 5 predicted proteins | sample EBPBio132013_DNA_FD_185868 | JGI IMG/M metagenome (GOLD analysis project Ga0209460, IMG submission 185868) | Wastewater treatment Type I Accumulibacter community from EBPR Bioreactor in Madison, WI, USA - Reactor 2_5/13/2013_ DNA (SPAdes)... | ecosystem: Engineered > Bioreactor > EBPR >...
CTTCGAGAATTAAAGCCAGTGAAGTACCGTCAACAACTTCATATAAAAACTTTTCGGCCATATCCTGATGGTGAATGAATCCGGTTGGATCTTCCTTGCTCAGATTCAAATCTTCAAGAAGGTGAGCATGCGGGTAATGACCCAAATCATGCAGAAGTGCACCTGCCATCAGGGTTCTGATATTTTTATCGGAAAGAGTTTCCCGTTTGAAATCGCCGTTAAGATTGACCGGATTTTGAACAAGCGACTGAAAAACCTGTCGCGTGATATGAAAAACACCAATGGAATGTTCAAGCCGTGAATGGGTTGCTCCCGGGAAAACATATTCGACAAAACTAAGTTGTTTAATTCCACGCAGACGGAAAAAAGAAGGATGACTAACAACAGACCTGACTTTTCTGTCCATTGGAATGTGTCCCCAAACAGGAATTCTGATGTACCCTTCAGAGTAATTAAACAAAACAGGAAATTCGCCTGTAACTTCATTTGGTTTAGTCAATGCTCTGTCCTTGTTTCAATTCATCACGGTAACAAAACTGGTAAAAACTGCATTCATCACAAAGATAAGAAGCAACTGACTGGTAATCCCGGTCGTACTCCTGATTTTCAACCTGTTGAATAACCGGAAGGATTTCATTTTTAAAGGAATCGACTTCAGAACGTGACCAGGTTTTTCCGGTTTCACGGTTTATTTCTGTAGAAAACAGAAACAAATGAAACGTTTCTGCCTCATTAAAAATCTGGCTGACCGCCCAGGCATAAAGTTTTAGCTGAAGTTCATATTGTGCGTAAAGAGTGTTGATCTGAGCACCTGAAATCTTATTTGTTTTATAATCTACAATCCAGATTTCCTTTTCTACAGTAACCAACCAGTCAATACTTCCCTGTAAATGCCGTCCTTCCATCAAAACAATAAACGGCAATTCATGGTGCTGTTCGCCTGAATTCAATTTTTTAATAAACGGATGTGCCAAAACCGAGGAGGCAACTGAAAATAATTCGGCGATTTCAGATTCAGGGACTTGAGTCCAGGATTCAGATTTCTTTTTCCAGTCACTTTCCGGGATTGAGAGCAAAAAATGGATCAGGCTTCCCTTTTCTGATGAAGACAACCCGGTCCCGGATTTTGATTTCAACCGGTTTGATTGAATCTTTTTCAATCGGTTTGCAGTACCGCACTGGTTTGCAGCCATGAGTCCGGTTGCGGTAAAGTTAGTAAAAAAGGCATCGGGTCTGAGCACAGATGGCTTCTGGTTTCTTAGCCAGTTTAAGTAAATCAAATCATCATCAGCAGTTTCCGTCTGGTTGTGTGATTGCCAGGCCAACGGCTCTGCCGGTTGCCAGGAGTGATTTCCTAAAACCGATTCCACATCTGGCAGAGCAAGAATTTCAGAGGCCCGTTTCATGATTCTTGATGACCAGCTTTTATCTTTTTTAAGCGGATTGTAAATCAGGTTTTCATCAAGCTGATAGTCACCTACAACCCAGGTCTGATGAGTTGCCCGTGTTAAGGCCACATAAACGACCCGGTTTGCCTCTGCTTTGAGTTCGTTTTGAACTTTACGGTTGACTGCTGCAAAGAAATCATCAGTGACAAATTCGGTTCCGTTAAATCCCTTTACAGCAATTCCCCAATCAAAATCAGGTTGAAACTGGTCTTTTGTCGCAGAAAACTGGGTTTTAAAATCCTCAAGAACCAAAACATATTTGTAGGTGAGTCCTTTTGCCTTATGAACAGTAAGTAAATCAACAGAAACGGGATTTGAACCCGAAATCAGCGGAATTTCAGAAAGTCCTTCCTCTTCAATTCTGAGATTTTCAAGAAAGTCTGTCATATCAAAAACAGAACCCCCGTTCCGGCTCTCAAAACGGGTCATGTAATCAATTAAACCTGTCAGGTTTGAGATGACCTGTTCCCGGTTAACCTGCTGATTGTACGCCAGCCAGGCGCCTGTTTCGGTGAGTGCATCCCAAAGAATAGAAGTGACCGGCTCTGAGGCTTTTCTTTTTTGCCAGGATTCGGCCTGAAAACGGAAAAGTCTCAGTTTTGACTTTTCATTCTGAAGCAAAACTGAATCATCGTCACCTGCAGAAAGAACCACACTCCAGAGAGAACTATATTTTTTCTTTTCTTTCAGAATCATCAGACTTTCATCTGCAAAAAGAAAAAATGGCGATTTAGTCAACCCGATAAATGCAAGATCATGATCAGGATCGGCTAGAAATCTCACCCAATTCAGAATGTCAGAACCTTCCTGGGTTTTCAGCAGATTCAACCCCCTGCTTCGGCGGTGAGGAAGATTTCGTTGACGTAATAAAGTTGAAATTGAATCAAGATCAGTATTGTTGGAGGCAATTACTGCAATTTTATCTTTTTCCTTTTTAAAGTGCTGATCGTTTCCTGAAGATATAGTGGATACCAATTCGGACAGCTCGTTAACCAAAACCAGAATTTTGTCTGGTTTTGAAGCCTGAATCATTCTGACCCTGCCCGTGAAATGGAGTTCACCATCCTGAAAAACCTTAGCAGGCAACATGGGCGCATAGTCTACCTGATGATCGAGCACATTTCCGTCGGGATCTTTTGAAAATTCTTCATCAAAAAGAGAATTCACAAAACCCAAAACCGATTGACATGACCTGAAATTTTCATTGAGTCCGATAATTCCAAAGTTTTCATCACCCGTCAAACCGGGAATTTCCTTAAGGTTCTGATTTCGATTTGATTCCCTTATCAAATTCTGAAGTTCATGAAAAACAGATACCTGTGCATTCCGGAACCGGAAAATGGATTGTTTCGGATCACCCACGATAAAAAGACGTGCAGGAAAAAGCCGGTGATTCTTAAAATCCCAGACGAAGGGTTTTAAGGTTTCCCATTGCTGGTAATTCGTATCCTGAAACTCATCAATTAAAACCTGATCATAGCGGCTTGACAGTTTTTCAATAAGTGAGTTTTGTCCTGAATTCATTTCATTTCTGATCAGACTGTGTACAATATTTTGAATGTCTGAATAGCCTGCAAGCTGACGTTTCTTTTTTCTTAACTCATATTCAGTTAGAAAGGCAGTGGTAAGCCGTGAAAAATGCAATCGGTTTGAGGCCACCAATTGCTGGGTCTCAGATAAATTCATGCTGGTTTCATCAACCGTTAATAACCTTGACAGGTGGAGGTCAATTTGTTTTACAGAATCGGTATCAGGGAATAAATCACGAATCATCTCCCAACCGGAAATCAGATCTTTCACTTTTTTCAACCAGAAATCCTGCTCATTTTCAGTTTGGTCTGACAGATCAAACCAACCCGGAAGGTCATTTCCCATTATTTTGAAATGAGAAATGACCTTTACAAAATCTGGTGATTCAGGCTGACACAATATCCCGGAAACAAAGGTAAATTTCTCACAGAAAGTTTTGCCCAATCTGGCAAAGGCTTTCAGGAAGTAAACATCAGAAAGATCTGAAACTTTAAGCGTGTAAGATTTAATTTCGTTCAGTAAAGTTGAAAATTTATCCAAAGAAACCAGTTCTTCAACCGATTCCCTGATTTCGATCCAGGGAACAGACCCAAATTTTTTTGCAGTTTCCTCATTTTTCTGATTCATCATCCGCATAAAATCGGCATGGATGTCTGACATAATTGAAGTTTTATCAACCGCTTCAATCAGGGTTACTTTTGGTGAAAAACCAGCTTTCGGGGCAAATTCAGAATACAGTGACAGGAACAGAGAATCAAATGTAACAATATCAGCCCGGGCAACACCAATCATAAGCTGGTAACGGATTTCTTCATTTGCCAGTTCAAGATTCCTTATTTCTGAGAGAACCCGGTTCCGCATTTCATCTGCACCATTTCTGGTAAAAGTAACGGCAAGAATTCTGGAGGGAAGTCTGTTCTCATTGAGGATGAGGTGCAAATATCTGGCCGTCAGAACACTGGTTTTTCCGGCACCGGCACCGGCTGACAAAATGAGATTCCGATCAGTTAAAAGTCCCTTTTTCTGCTGTTCTGAAAGAGAAGAAATAAGCTTCAGGTCAGTCTTCATCATTCTCTCCGTTCTGATCATGAAGATTCTTGATCCGGGCTTCATCCTTCCGGCAATAGCCGGTAAACGGACAGAAATCAGAACATGAAAAACCCTTTTTTGAATGCATCCAGGCGGTTTTATTGTGGAATAATTCCCCATTTTCCAGTTTTCTCAACTGATCTAAAAGGTTTTCCTTTGAAACGTCGAGGAATTCAAGAAAAGCCAGAGGATCCTTGAAAAAATCTTTCCGCGCCCTTGCTTTCGGAAACAGAATTTTCATGTGTTCAAGGGTGCCGAAAAACGGGTTTAATCTTGATTGTGGAGTATTGCCGGGTTCGGTTAGAATGAAATAAGACATCCAGTCAACATCAGAACCCAGTGGCTTAAATCTCGAAACAACTTCGTAATAAATCAGAAGTTGAAACGACCTTCCGGTTTCTGCCATTTTTTTAACATGTGCCTGATCTCCCGATTTATAATCATAAAAAACGGTGAGTCCATTTTTGTGCCGGTCAATCCGGTCAATCTGCCCGGTAAAATTAAATGTACGACCGTTGGGAACCTCTATTGTGAGTGGCGGAACTGTTGAATTTTCCTTACCGAAAGACCATTCAACAAGAGCAGGAGTTAAAATTAAGTCAAGACCTGTTTGGGTTTCGAGAAAACCTGAAAGAGGTGATATTGCACGATTTTTAAGTTTTTCTGACAGCATTGAGGGAAGAAATCGGGTGATATCGATCTCTTTGGGAATATTTTTATCAACCAGCGAAACCAATAAATCCCAATCAGACAAGGAATGATTCGAATTTCTCTGCTCTATAAATTCCTGAAGAATGCCATGAAGCCAGGTTCCCCGATCTTTGGGATCAACTTCTTCCTGAAATTTCTCTGGCTCATCAATATGCAATACCCGTTCATAAAAATACCGTTGACCGCATTGGGAAAACGAATCAATTGCACTGGCACTTAAAGTTGAGTTTTTGTCATCTAAAAATCCCTTCCAGACTGCCTTTGCATGGTCTGAAGTGATCATTCCGTCAAACATACCAGGTCCGTTCAACCGGTCTGTGTGATGGAACCAGTGGGCTTTCTCACTGAGAAAAGCTGGAATCCCGGAAACGGTTTTTAATGATGAAATAAACTGTTTTCTTGGAATAAGACTTTCAACTTTGGGTTGATCATCTGACAATAAAACTCCTGAAAGGCCCACAAATGGTGAAGGTTCCTGATTTTCTTCAGTAGAATTTGAAGACCATGATAAAATCAGCTCATCAGTTGGGTTCAGCATGATGGTTTCAAATTCTGCCCATTCACGGTACCGCAAATTCATAAAATAAAACTGGTCGATATTTTTAACCAGTGAAACCGGGAAAATCATGGTTTCTTTGTCGGTTGACGGGTAAACATGCTGTTCGAGACCGGTAAAGTAGAGTTTTGAAAACCGATATCCTTTCACTTCCAGCGGACCTAAAATCTGAACGCCGTTTCGTACCGGCTCATTCCAGGTCATTGATTCCAGAACCAGGTTGATGAGAAACCGGAAGTCAGTTTTATCAAGTTTCAAAGAACCTGATTTCCAGCTTGAAAGTTCAGCGAAAGTCTGAGTCACTTTCTGATAGGCGGTCCAGGAAGCAAAGTCTAAAATATCACGATTTGTTGCCCGATTTGCTGAAAGAACTGAGTGAACCCATGACATTAAAAATTGTGACCACTCATTCAGATTACGGCATGAATTCAATTCAGAAAGTTGCTTCTTTAAGCTTTCCAAACGTTCAAATGCAAGGGGTGCTGCCTGGTTGGATTTCCCATTTTTTTCTTGTCTTAGGTTTAATTGCCAGTCATTAACAAATTGATGGTCACCTGTTTGTATATACACATCATCAATCTGACGAAATGTCAGGTTATCAGAAATGAAAGGATGAAGCAGAAAATTACGGAGATTTTTATAGTCGGATATTCCAGTACTCAGATCGAGTATAATACTTACAAATCTAACAATTGACGACTGGTGAACCGGAAATCCTGCTGATAAATTAAACGGAATTTTGTATTCGTTAAAAAGCATTTGAATCCAGGGCAGGTACCGTTTTCGGTCTTTAACGACAATACAAATATCATGCAGTGCAACCTGTTCTTCCCTCTTCATTTCCAGATCACTTCTGATAGAACCAGCAATGAATTCAAGTTCTTCCTGAATAGAATCAAACCGGAAAAGGTTTTTTGTCTTAGCAGGTTCAGGTTGTTCAAACCGGGTTAACTTCCAGCTTCCGGCAAAGACCGAAGAATGAATAACAGAGAACGGTTGACGGGTATCGGTGGGATCACTTACTTCCACTGAAAAAACAACTGTTTCCGGTTTGTCGACATTATTTACTAGAAACTTCCAATGGTCTTCAATCCATTCATCCAAAGAAAGAAAAAGCACAGACTGAAATGGGGAGAAATAGTCAGTATCAGACGGAAGGAAAAACCGAAGCCGTTCACGGGAGACCAGATTTAATTGGTCAGCAAGAAATCGGTAAGCCGAATAAAACGTTTCAAATTGTTTGATAAAGCCGGTATCCTGACCCATGTTTTCCAGCAAGGAATCAGGACATTCACCCGTCTCATCCATAACTGATTCATAAAACTGAATCGATTTATGGTAGTAATCGAGCCATCCATCCGGGTTATCAAATCTGATCATTTCAGCACAGGAACCGGAAAGCACTTTTCTGATCAGGAGCATTCGTTGCCATCGGGTTTCAAACTGAAGGTCAGGGTTCTTTTCCCTGATCACAGAAAGCCAAACGTCGTCAATTGTTTTTATGGAAGGAAGAACAAGTCCCGGGTGGTTTAACGATTTAAGCAAAGCCCGTTCAAGCAAGGTGCCAAACCGGCGATTTGGAACGACAATGAGGAAGTTTTTGGCAGATGAGGGAGTGAGGGCATCCAGACCAGCCAACCGGAAAACAAAATCCTGCTTTTCGGGAGAGAAAAATCCTGAAACCAGAAATCGATTCATAAAATCACTGTAGATATCAGGAAACTTGCATATTTTTCACATGAACAACCTGGCGATTGTAGGGGAATTCAATCCCTGTTTCATCAAAATTCTTTTTCAGAATCATCCGGAATTCACGTTCAAGTTCATATTGAGCACCAGGTTTCACTTTAAAAACAATTCTGATATCAACACTGGAATGACCAAACTGAGTAATTCCCTGAATGAGTGGCTCATCGAGCATAACATCTGATTTTAACGCATGGAAAGCAATTGCTAAATTATTCACCAGAAGCATGGTTTTTTCAAGATCCTGCTCGTATGAAAGATTCAAATTGACGATAGCTTTCATATAATGCCGGTTCAGATTTCCAAAATTGGTGAGTTCCCCATTCGGAATAATCCGGAGTTCACCATTAAACTGTCTGACTTTGGTTACACGAACACCAACGTATTCGACCATTCCGACCATTTCGTTAAACACAATTTCATCTCCAACTGCCAGATCACCTTCAAAAAGGAGAAAGAATCCGGCAATGACATCACGTACAAGTGTTTGAGCTCCAAAACCGACCACCAGCCCCACAACCCCGGCACCAACAAGTAAGTCTGCCAGATTTACATTAAAGCCCTTAAGGGTTAGAATCAGAGCAAAAATGATGATTGTGTAACGACTCAGATTCAGAATTACAGTTCCGATCGTGGTGACCCGTTTTGTTTTATGGCTTTCATTTGCCATGCCTTCTTTTATCATCCATCGTTTGACAATAAACCTGATAATGATCAGAAGAATTTTTGCAACAACCCAGATGATGATGGCAATGACCAGCCCTTTGATAAACTGGGCAATGTTACGGTCAGAGAAAACCTGGTTCATCGTTTCAAGAAAAGAATAATAGGCCTGACGGATATATCGAAGGGTATTCTGATAAATTCTGGAATTGGAAAATGCAGTCAGAACAAAATAATGAAGTTTAAGAACAAGAAAAATCATAGAAATGGAAGCCTAAATAGTCTAAATGGTTAGGATAAAATCCGGTAGGTTACAACAGGCACCTGAGATAATCTGATCAGTTCATCGGCTTTACTTCCGAGTAAGGCAGATGTGATCTTACCAGAGCCATGTGAGGTTTGCATAAAACAATCGATATTGTTTTTTTCACCAAACTGAATGATGTTTTCAGTGATCTTTTCCCCTTTTATAATCACTTTTTTGAAAGGAATTGTTTTCAATGCAGGAAATTTGCTTTCAATCTGGGGCAGAATATCCTCTTCCGGATTCATATATTTTCCAAGAACGTCAACGTGTACAAAAAACAACTTTGAACCAAATTGTTCAGCCCATTGAATTGCAGACGGGATAACTTTTCCTGCGTGATCAGAAAAATCTACCGGTACACAAATATTCTTTATTTTACCCGGACTTGCTTTTTCTGAAATCCGGATACTCATAACAGGTTTGGTCGTGTTTCTGAGCAACCGTTCTGTTGTACTGCCAAGAAAAATGTAATGAAGCTTTGAGTGACCAACAGAACCAATAAGAATAAGTCCACAGTTATTCTGTTCAGCATAGTCAGAAATCTGCACATGTGCCCGGCCAGTTAAAACAGCAGAACTGACTTTAATTCCCTCTTTTCTGAGAGGGATTGCATACTCTTCAAGTTTTTCACCAAACCTGATTTCGATTTGCTGCAGAATATCCTGGTAAGCAACCTGTTCAAAGCCAAATGATTCAGCACTGACCGGAGCCATTAGCGCTTCATTTGAATGAACCAGATGGATTTCAGAGTGAAATAATGAAGCAAACCCTTTTGCATAAGCAATCAAAATCGGTGAACTTTCAGAAAAATCTACCGGAACCAAAAGCCGATCTAATTTCATACTGCCTCCAGGGTCAGAACATGGCCTGTTTTTTAATGAACTCATCTTTTTTCAGATGATAGAAATCAATTAGCTTTTCAGCATAATCCTTAAACCTGGGAACAGAAATACCAGATCCTTTCAGGTCGGCAAGAGTGTTTGAGCAATCGTACCGGTGCGGGTGGTCAAAATAAGCAACAGTTTGCCGGGGAAGCCCAAGTATTTCAGAAAGGAACGGAATTTTCATGGCTGCATTTACCATGAATTCTGGCAATGGAATCAGAATAAACTTTTTCCCAAGCTTTTCAATGAAAAGGCTCAAAATTTCTTTTTGCGTTAGCGGATTTGGATCAGTCAGATGATAAATTTTGCCTTCACCCTGAACTTTGGTTGCCAGAAAAGCCATTGCGGAGACCAGAAAATCAACAGGTACCAGATTGATGGTATTTTTACCGGATCCAACCTGAACCATCGCAAAATATTTCGGAAGTTTATCAATCGTTCTAAGCGGATAGTACGGACCGTCAAACTTTTGGGTCAATCCGGTTACTGAATCACCAACAGTTATCGCAGGGCGGAAAATAGTCGTTTTATACTGCCGAACAGTTCTTCTGACTTCAATTTCAGCCAGATATTTCGTTTCCTCATAATAATTCCGGAATGATTGACCAGCATCCAATTCTTCCTCGTAAATCGTTCCCTTTCGGTTTCCGGAAACATAGGCCGTTGAAATATAAAAATGCTGTCTGAATGTTTTGATTTTACTGATCAGGTTTAAAACATTCCGGGTACCCACCACATTTACGGTGTAAGCCGGGTCACGTGGAATTGCAAGGTCATAAATTGCTGCCAAATGCCAGACATCCTGAACCGTTTCAGTCACCAGTTTAAAATTTTCAGGTGAAAGAGCACAATCTGTTTCGGTGATATCACCCGGTAAAAGTTTGATTCTTCCCTTTAAGCCAGGGACTAGATGTTCAATTTCTGATTGATGGGCCAAGGCCATTTCTTTGAATTTTGGCTGAACCAGACAAAGAAACTCAAATTCTGAATAATTTTCGTGTAATTTCTTAATCAGACTGGTTGCAATAAATCCCGGAAAACCGGTCATAAACACGGATACTGGCATAAAATAGTCCTGAGGTTTGCGATGTGTTTAAAATACGGGATTTGAAGGTGAACAGCAACGGGGAATTTGGTGGTACGTGGTAAGTTGTAAGTGGTACGGGAAAATTGCAATGAAAAGCAGATTTAAATATTCCAAACTCAAAATGACTGGATTTTTTAAAACCTTCAAATTCTTATTTTTGAGTTTTAAATTTTGAACGCAAGTCCTTAATTTATTTGACTAAATCTTA
>Ga0209460_1001967_pt1 | contig 10198 bp, 10 predicted proteins | sample EBPBio132013_DNA_FD_185868 | JGI IMG/M metagenome (GOLD analysis project Ga0209460, IMG submission 185868) | Wastewater treatment Type I Accumulibacter community from EBPR Bioreactor in Madison, WI, USA - Reactor 2_5/13/2013_ DNA (SPAdes)... | ecosystem: Engineered > Bioreactor > EBPR >...
GGTCGGCATCTGCGCGAAATCCCGAGAGGTCGTACCAGCCGCGAACGGTCAGCCCCTCGATCTCGCGCAATCGCGCTTCGATCGCCCCGACCGCAGACTGCCCGGGCGCCACAACTGTTCGCCGTTCTACGAACACCGCGTAGATGGTGTAGTTGGTCGTCTCGTTGATGCCCTCGGCAACCGAGGAGTGATCAATCGTCGACAATTCTGTCTGGTTCATCACGGTGCGCCTCTCTTGTTAATCCTGTTCGCCCGCGAGCACCGGGATCCCGGTCACCTCGCCGTGCCGCATTCGGCAACTGCCCGGCGGCGCGATATCGTCAAACGCCTCGAACGCGCCCGTCGTCGGCGCTTCAACCGCCATGCCGCGCTCGCGCGCCGCGCGTTCAATCACCATGTCGACGATCCCACTCACGAACTCGGGGTGCACCCCCACCGTCGCCGCCCTCACCGCTGCGATACCGTGCTCGGCTGCTGTCTCGATGGCCTCAATGTCGAGATCGAACGCCACCTCCATATGATCGCTGATGAAGCCGATCGGGGCAATGATGATCTTCTTGACGCCCTCGGCGGCGAGCGCCTCGATGTGATCGTTCACATCAGGTTCAAGCCATGGCACCCGGGGGTCGCCAGACCTGGAGCAGTAGGCCAGGGAGGAGTCGAATACGGGCGCGAGCCCGAGCGAGAGCATCGAATCGATCACGGCGCGCACGTCTTCGTGCTGCTCGCGGTAGCCAGGCCCTGTCACCGCCGACGCCTCTTGCATTGTGTCTGGAATCGAGTGAGTCACATACACGATGTGCGCGCCGGCGAGGCCTCCCTCGAGCGCTGCGGCGGCATCGGAGATCGCTGCAGCGTTCGCCGCGACAAAGCCCGGGTCGTTGAAGAAGGGGCGAAGCACGTCGATCTCAGGGGCGAGCTCGCCAAGCTGGAGCCGTGCTGCCGCGAGGTGCTCGCGGTACTGGCGGCTGCCGGAGTACGAGGCATAGGCGCTTGTTACGAGCGTGAGCACACGCCTCGCCCCGAACGCGCTCGCATCGCGCAGAGTATCGACGGTATACGGGTGCCAGTTGCGGTTGCCCCAAATCACCGGAAGGTCGATGTCGCGGCGCTCGAGTTCGTTTCGAATCGCGGCGAGCAACGCGAGATTCTGCTCATTGATGGGGCTCTTGCCTCCGAATCCGTAGTAATGCTCGCCGACTTCCTTCAACCGTTCCTCGGGAATCTGCTTGCCTTTTGTTACGTTTCGCAGAAACGGCACCACGTCTTCAGGCGCGTTCGGGCCCCCGAAGGAGCAGATCATCAGGGCGTCGTATGGGGTGGTCGTGTGAGCCATGTTTTTCACCATAACATCAGCTTGGCTGTACATCTGATGTATAACATCTGATGTGTGCGAATAAATCGGAGCCGCGCCTGGATCGCGGCGCTCCTCGGCTTGGCGATGCTCGCGACGGCGGCGTTCGTTTCGTTGACCCTTGGCGTAGTTCCACTTGCCCCAGGTGAGGCGCTCGGGGCGCTTTTGCACCCCGCGGAGGCATCAAGAACCACGAGCGCAGTGATCTGGTCGATCCGACTCCCCCGCATTCTCGTAGCCATGCTCGTTGGTGCTGCGCTCGCCACCGTCGGCGCAGTGATGCAGGCGATTCTGCGCAACCCGCTTGCCGAACCGGGAATCACCGGGGTTTCAGCGGGGGCTGCAGTTGGTGCCGTAGCGGGGATCACGCTCGGGCTTGCTGGCAGTGCGCAATGGGGAGTTCCGCTTGCCGCGTTCGCCGGGGCAGCGACAGTCGCGTTGGTGCTGCAGACGGTGCTGCGCTCCCGCAAAGACCTCGGCTCCGCGACAATCATCCTTGTTGGTGTGTCGATTAGCGCGCTCGCCGGCGCCCTGATCAATCTCTTGATCGCCAACGCACGCGACGACGCACTTGTGCGCAGCGCGCTTTTCTGGCTCGCAGGCGACCTCGAGTTGCGCAGTTGGGAGCATGTGGCGCTCGCGGCTGGCCCGATTCTGCTCGGGCTCGCCTATCTGCTCTCACGCACCCGCCAGCTTGACGCGCTTGCATTGGGAGAGCAAGTCGCTGCAACCTCTGGAGTGCACGTGAACCGGGAACGGATATTGCTATTACTCGTGGCTTCGCTCGTCACCGGCGCGGCCGTGGCTGTCAGCGGAGTCATCAGCTTCGTTGGCCTTGTCGTGCCGCACGCTGTGCGGCTGCTGGTTGGAGCCTCGCACTCCAGACTCCTGCCGATCTCAGCGCTCGGCGGCGCTCTCTTTCTCGTACTCGCCGATACGGTGGCCCGAACCGCGTTCGGGCCCGTCATCGTGCAGACCGGTGTCGTCTCAGCGCTGGTCGGTGCCCCCATCTTCCTCTTCCTGCTGCTCAGAAAGCAACCCGCATGATGGCAGAGACCGCAGCATGCCCGTTCCTCGCTGCCACGCTCACGCTCGACGGCTTCGGTGCGTATCGAGCCGGTCGCGCACTCGGATCTCCCCTCGACCTTCGGCTGATGCCTGGCACCGTGCTCGGTGTGGTCGGACCCAACGGTGTCGGCAAGTCTTCCCTGCTCGGCGCGCTTGCCCAGGCAGGCGTGCGAAGCTACGGTCGCGCGCGATTCGGCGCACAAGACCTCGCGAGAGTGCCCGCGCGAGCGCGCGCCGGGATCGTTTCGATGCTGGCGCAAGACCTACACGCCCCCGAAGAGCTGCGTGTGCGCGAGCTCGTCGCAGTGGGGGCTCACGCATCGGGAAATCAGGATCCCCTCAGCGAGGCAGAGCGAGCACTCTCGGATGTCGGCATCGCCGAACTCGCGCATCAGCGCTTCGGGTCGCTGTCGGGCGGACAGATGCAGCTCACTCAGATCGCCCGGGTGCTTGCGCAACGCACCCCGGTGGTGATCCTCGACGAGCCCACCTCGGCGCTCGATCTCTTTCATCAGCGGGTGGTCGAGCAGACCATGCGCCGGCTCGGCAATGACGGTCGGATCGTCATCGCCGCCCTGCACGATCTGAGCCTCGCGCTCAACGCGTGCACCCAGATCCTGCTGCTCGACCGGGCCGGCGACGCACACTCCGGGAAGCCCGCCGATGTGCTGCGACCCGACCTCGTGCATGCCGCCTACGGAGTGCGCACCACTATTCACACCACTCCCAGAGGCCGCAGGTTTCTGGCGACGGAGTAGTCGCCATGTAGCCACTATCGACACCATACGCCCACTCATCATTCACAAAAGACCAAGAAGGAACCCCTATGACACGCACCGTCTCGTCCGCAGCTCTCGCCGCCGCGGGGGCAGTCATCGCCCTCGCGCTCGCAGGCTGCTCCGCACCCGCGGCGCAGCCAATCGCGCAGCAGGAACAGGCGGCAGAGTGGCCAAGAACCATCGAGATTCCGGCAGCGCAGGGTGCAGAACCGCGCACGCTCACGCTTGATGCCGAACCGCAGACGATCGCAGCACTCGACTACGAGAGCGCTGAGGTGATCGCTGAACTCGGGCTGAGCGACCGACTGGTGCTCGTTCCCGAGGCGGTGCTGAACCCTGTGCTCGGCAGCCACGTCGAACAGCTCGCAGAAGTGCCCAACACTATCCCTGTGGCAATGGAGCTCGATGCCGAAACCGTGATCGCGCTACAGCCCGACCTTGTCGTGATGAGCCCGCGTCACGGCGCCGAAGCTTCGATCGGAGCCGTACTCGATCAGGCAGGCATCGCGTCGCTGCAACTCCCTTCGTCATGGACGAACCAGGAGTCCGTGACCCAGGGCATCGCGCTCATCGGAGAGGCCACTGGGCAGGAGCCATCGGCCGAGAAGCTCGTCGAGGCACTGGAAACTGGTCTCGCTGCGGCTAGCGCAGCAAAACCAGCCACCGATCAGAGCCCCCGCGTGCTTGTGCTCACCAATCAGGCGGGTCGCCCCTTCGCGACCGCCGGCCAGGCCTACCCGCTCGAACTGCTGCGCCTCGCGGGCGCGCAGAATGTCAGCGAGGCGCTCGGCATGCCCCACACCGGCCCAATCTCGGCCGAGCAAATCGTCGAGGCCGATCCGGATGGCATCGTACTGATCGACATGAACGGCAGCGGCGACCGTATGTATGCTGAGTTGCTCGCGAACCCCGCGGTGGCATCGCTGTCTGCGGTCGAGCAGCAGCAGCTTCTTCGACTCGAGGGCAAGCAGGTGCAGGCCATGGGGCTGACGTCAACTATTGACGGCCTAGATGCGCTCACCGGCTGGGTCGTCCAGCTGAAGTAGCACGGAGTGCGCCGCTGCGCCTTGGCGATATAGTCATAGTCTCGGCAACGATACGCGGAGGTGCTGATGTCATCACCCGTGCGCAGCGGCTCGCAAAAGGCGAACGACACGCTCGGTTTCTTACGCTCAAAGATTTTGAGCGGCGAATGGCCGATTGACGAGCTCATTCCTAAAGAACCCGAACTCATGGAGCTCATCGGCGTCGGCAAATCAACGGTGCGCGAGGCGGTGCGCTCGCTCGCGACACTTGGCATGCTGCAGACAGTACCCGGCGTCGGTACCTTTGTGCGCGCGCGCACCCCGGCAAGCTCGATTCTCACGCAATTTCTCGCCGACCAAGATCTCGAAGAGGTGCTCGTCTACCGGAGGTCCCTCGAGATCGAGGCGGCCCAGACCGCCGCAGTGCGGCGCAGCGAATCGCAGCTCGATGCGATTCGCGAGAGCTACCGGCTGAGCGTCGAGGCTCACGAGCAGCATGCCGAAGCGATCGCATGCAACAACGTGTCACACGAGCATTCCCTGCATCGGTTGATCGTCGAGGCGAGCGGTAGCAAGTTGCTGCTCGACCTTTACAACGGGGTCATGGCAACCCTCAACGAAGCCGTGGGCCGCGGCCAGGTCTTCGTCGGCGCCACCGAACAAACTGTGCTGCTCGACCACGGCGCGCTCCTACGCGCGATCGAGAAACGCGACGTGAGAGACGCGGCGCACGCCATGGCGCTACACGCAGATCGAGACCTCGGGCTTCACACCGATGAGCTCGACCTCTTTCGCAGCACCGAGCGCGCTGAGACACTCATTGAAGCAGGGTTCGATCCCCGTCAGGGCGAAGGCTAGGCCCGTTCAGTCTGCTAACCAGCCAAAGCTGCGCGCGCGGCGGCGCAGTAACACCACGGTGCCGAACACGATGAGCCCCTGACCGAGCGTGTAGGTCGGCATGATGACAACGTCGCTGATGATCTGCGGCACCCCCATGAACTCTTTCAACGCAATGAACGTGTCTGAAATCAAGAAGAACGCACTACCCCAGGCCACGGTGCGACCAAATCGGGTCGAGAACGCGGCGGTCAAGCCGAGCACGATGCCGTATATCCCGAGCGGAATAAACAGCGCACCGGCATGCGGCCCAACAACGGCAAGCGTGACCACCCACCACACAGCGTAGACAAGCCCCCACCACGGCACGCGCTTTGGCGCGGCAATACCCGGCGCCCGCCAGAACAGCACGATGTATGCAATATGCGCGAGAGCGAAAAAACCGATCATCGTCGGCAGTGTGGGCAGGCCCGCGAAGAATAGGCCTGCACCGTCGCCGACCCAAGATGCGGTCAGCGCCGCGAGTACGAGCACCATCGCTCCGCGCGGCCACGGCCGCACCCGCCACATCGACCACGCCGCGGCGAGCGCAAGCGCGGGCATCAGCAGCTGCTTGGTCTCAAAGCCGCTGCCCGGCAGGTTAAAGATAATCAGCACGCAATGCAAGAACGAGATCAGCACATACGGCAAAAAAGGGATCAGCAGCCTTCTGCGCTCAAGACGTCGAGCGGCTTCGAGCGCTGCTGTGGGCTGCGCAGTGTGCTCCTCGTACCTCGAGTGCGCCTGGCTAGTGCTCAACGAGAATGCCATCCTCATCGCTAAACAGCATCGCGCCCGGCCTGAAGGTGACTCCCCCGAAGCTCACAGGCACGTCTGCCTCGCCCGCACCAGTCTTGCTCGACTTCTGCGGGTTCGAGCCGAGCGCCTTGAGGCCAATTGGCAGCGTGCCGATGACCACGCGGTCGCGAATCACGCCGTGCACCACGATGCCGGCCCAGCCGCTATCGACGCCGAGCTGCGCAATGATGTCACCGACAAGGGCGCTCTCGAGGGCCCCGCCACCGTCGACCACGAGCACGGCGCCCTCACCGGGTGTGCCGAGAATCGACTTCAGCAGCGCGTTGTCGCGGTGGCACCGGACCGTGCGCACCGGGCCTGAGAACCAGGCGTTGCCGCCCAGGTTTAAGAACTGCGTGCTGACTGATTGAAGTTCGTCGCCGCGCTCGTCATAGAGGTCGGCGGTGCTGATGCGATCGCTCATACGCCAACACTACTGTGACGCGCACTCCGGTCTGCTCCCTAGGATGAAAGTGATGAACATCACCACCCCACACCATGCGCTCAGTGTCAGATCGGCACAGCCGAGCGACTTTGCAGCGATCGAGCGCATTGAAGCAGCCGCCGACCAGCTCTTCATTGAGGCCTTCGCGCCTGCACACTGGCCGCCGGCCACCCCCGCCGTCGACAGGCTCGAGCAGGGCGGGTTTCTGCTGGTCGGCGAGGCCTGCGAGGCCCGCGGGGCCGAGATCGTCGGCTTCGTGCACGTCCTCGAAGCGCAAGACGACAGGGGCAGCGGCATTGCCCACCTCGAACAGGTCTCGGTGCTGCCAGGCCATGGCAAACGAGGCTATGGCCGAGCCCTCGTCGAAGCTGCGATGCATGAGGCGCGTGGCCTCGGCTACGCTGAACTCACGCTGCGCACCTACGCAGACCTACCATGGAACGCCCCGTTCTACCGCGGTCTCGGTTTCACCGAGACCGCGCCGAACTGCGCATTTCTTATGGAACTTGAAGACGCTGAGCGCGCCGAAGGCCTCGAACAATACGGCCGCCGCGTGCAGATGACCGCACCACTCACCTAGTTACAGCCCTTACACCGAGGGCCGATCCTCGTCGCTAAGAGGCCTCGGCGGGTAGACCCAGGTGACCATGACCACCGAAATAATCATGAGCAAGAACCATGAGACGAGTTTCTGCGGCGACACCATCTGCCAACCGGCTTCTTGGTTCGGGTAGAGCCACGCGCCCGCCCAGGTCGCGATGTTTTCGGCGATCCAGATGAAGAGCGCAACCCCCGCGAAGATTAACAGTTGCGGTGCCCGCATGCGCGCCCGCCAGATTCTGAAGTGCATCACGGTGCGGCCCCACAGCACAGCGATGAGCACGAGCAGCACCCAACGCAGATCGAAGATGAAGTGGTGCGTGAAGAAGTTCGCGTAGATCAGGGCTGCGAGCACCGTCGTCAGCCAGACGCGAGGGTATCTGCTGAAACGTAGGTCGTGCAGGCGGTAGACGCGCACCATGTATGAGCCGACTGCGGCATACATGAAGCCGCTGAACAGTGGCACCGCGCCGATGCGCAGAAAGCCCTCCGTCTCGTAGCTCCATGAACCGACGTCGGTTTTGAAGAGCTCCATAACGGTGCCGGTGAGGTGGAACAGCACGATCACCCAGAGCTCGCGGCCGCTCTCGAGCCTGAACGCGAGCATGCCGAGCTGAATCGCGATGGCCCCGAGGGTCAGCGCATCGTTGCGGGCGAGCGCGGAGTCGTCCGGGTACCAGAGCCTAGCCGCAACAATCACCGCGAGCAGCAGCGCACCAAAGATGCACGCCCATGCCTGCTTCAGCAGAAACACCACGCACTCGATCGCGACGGCCCTGGCACCGCTCGCGGGTTTTTGGGCGAGGATCCGCCTGGCCGCGCGGTCAATCGTACGCTCGAGGCGGGTGAGTTCTTGCTGGGTCATCTCTGTGCCAGCCTAGGGCACCTCACCAGGCAATCGACCCTTTGTCGAATTCGACAAGCAGATCGCGTGCTTTGGTAGGCACCTCCAATGCGTCTGTGCCGCGAAACGACAAAGATGAAGTTGTCTCACCAGTCAGAGAGGACCCCGCGTGATCGATCACCCACGAGCCCTGCGCAAAGACACGCTCGCTTCGCCCGAATGGCAGCGTCGCATTGACGACCTCGCAACATCGCTCGATATTCCCGGCGCCCAGGTGGGAGTTGTCGCGCTCAACGGCAACGACGCAGACATTCGCGTGCTTACAACGGGCGTAGCGAGTCGCGGCCACGGCACCCCTGTCACCGCACGCACGCTATTTCACTTTGGCTCGATCACTAAGGTCTGGACCACCACGCTACTCATGCAACTGGTTGAAGAGGGAGCCATTACCCTCAACACGACCATCGCCGAGGTGCTGCCCGAAGCCCGCACCGATCGCGAGGGCGCGACCGCAGAGATCACAGTGCGCCATCTGCTCTCGCACACCTCGGGCATCGAGGGCGACTTCTTTCGCATCACCGGCGAGAATGATGACGCGCTCGGTCTCTACATGCAGCAGATGCCTCAGTCTCAATCGGTCACCGATCCGGGCGGCCCAATCAGCTACTGCAATTTCGGTTTTTCGATTGCCGGCGCTATTGCCGCAGAGCGCGGTGGGGCGCTCTGGGATGACCTCATTGCCGCCCGCATTGTGGCGAGGCTCGGCATCACTGACATGCTCACTCGCAGCACCGATGCTGGCCTGTTCGAGACTGCGGTTGGCCACGCACCAGGGGCTGACGGCCAGCCGGCAGCACCAGTGCCGACGTGGCAGCTGCCGCGCTCGCTCGGCCCCGCCGGGCTCATCGCAGGCACCGCTGACACGCTGCTCAAATTTGCCGCCGCACACCTGCGAGACGGTCTCGCTCTCTCGGGTGAGCGCATTCTCTCGGCAGAATCGGCTATCGCGATGCGCCAGCCACAGTCGCACCTGGGTGATGCGTCTACGACGCTGCTGGGGTGGGGCCTTGGCTGGACCCTCGCCGACTGGGGCACCCCCGTGGTGCTGCACACCGGCAGCACCATTGGCCAGACGTCGAGCCTCGTGCTGCTGCCAGAATTTGGCATCGCGTTCTGCACCCTCACCAACGCCGCGACAGGCCCCGCCTTCATCGCGAAGGTTGAGACGTTGCTCGCAAACGAGCTGGGCCTCACTCGCCCGCTGCCGCGTGAAGACCCACACGCCTGCCAAGATGCGGTGCGCTCACTGATCGGCAAGTGGCGCACGCCGTGGCTGCTGGCCGAGATCACAGAGAACCCAGACGCCGCCGAGGGGGGCGTCGTCGTATCGCTTCGCGAGGGCCCCGCAATCGAGGCGAATGCCCCCGCCCAGCAGTACAAGCTACAAGCGGCAGGCGGCAACCGTTTTCTCTTTGAGCGCTTCGGCCTGCCGGCAGAGATCGCCCGCGTCGACCACGACGGGCGAGAGTTTCTCTGGGCGGGACGATTGCTCGAGCGAGTACATGAGTCGGCGCACCCCGATACTTCGAACCCCGCGGCAAACGCCTCGACCGAACAGGAACCAGCATGACCACCGCTCCCCTTGCCACCGCTCCCCTTGCCACCGCGCCCCTTGCCACCGCGCCCCTTGCCACCGCAGACACGCTCGTGGTGCGAACCCCAGCGTCACCCACGATCTCGCCCGATGGCGCCGAGATCGTATTCACGCTCGGCGTGGAGAACCGTGAGACCGACGCAACCGATACCTCCCTGTGGCGGCTGCGCGACGGCGTAGCCTCACCGATCGAGGGCGTCGCCAAGGCGAGTGCACCGCAGTTTCTGAGCGACGGCACGCTCGCGTTTCTCTCGTCCGCCGAAGGTACCCCGCACGTTGCGGTGCTGCGCGATGGCGCAGTTGTTCCAGTCACCGGCCCGGCCCTGTCGCCGTTCGGGGTACTCGCGGCAGCATGGTCACCCGACGCCAGCAAGGTCGCCGTCGTCGCGATCGAATCGCTCGCGCTTCCGGGTCAGCCCATCATTGTCACCACCGGCGTGCACAAGATGGATGGCCTCGGCCGCTTCGGCGATCTGCAGCTCGCGCTCGCAGTGGTCGATGTCGCTTCGGGCGAGGCAACGGTGCTACGATCTGGGTTGCGATCGGCCGCGACGCTCACCTGGTCACCAGACGGCGGCTCGCTCGCCTATTCAACTTGGCGCGATGACAACTGGGATCAGCATCACACTGGTATTGCCGAGATCGTCGATGTTGCCACCGGAGAGGGCCGCGTGCTGTTCGAGGGCATGCTCGGGCTCGGGGGCGCTGCGGCGTTCACCCCCGATGGCGATGCGCTCATTATCTCGGGCCGAGCG
>Ga0209460_1001969_pt1 | contig 10190 bp, 11 predicted proteins | sample EBPBio132013_DNA_FD_185868 | JGI IMG/M metagenome (GOLD analysis project Ga0209460, IMG submission 185868) | Wastewater treatment Type I Accumulibacter community from EBPR Bioreactor in Madison, WI, USA - Reactor 2_5/13/2013_ DNA (SPAdes)... | ecosystem: Engineered > Bioreactor > EBPR >...
TGTAGGGCCGCGTCGGGTTGGTCGACGAGGGCAGGACGTTGGTCTCGCCGACGGCGCGCAGGATGTCCGGTGCGTGGCCGCCGCCGGCACCCTCGGTATGGAAGGTGTGGATCGTTCGCCCCTTGAAAGCGGCAAGCGTCGTTTCGACAAAGCCCGATTCGTTGAGCGTGTCGGTGTGGATCGCCACCTGCACGTCCATCGCGTCGGCCACCGTCAGACAGTTGTCGATCGCCGCCGGCGTCGTTCCCCAGTCCTCGTGCAGCTTGAGGCCGATGGCACCGGCGTGCACTTGCTCGCGCAAGGGTTCAGGAAGCGAGACGTTGCCCTTGCCGAGGAAACCGAGGTTCATCGGAAACGCCTCGGCGGCTTCGAGCATGCGGTGGATGTGCCATGGCCCCGGCGTGCAGGTGGTCGCGTAGGTGCCGGTGGCCGGGCCGGTGCCGCCGCCGAGCATCGTCGTCACGCCCGACATCAGTGCCTCGTCGATCTGTTGCGGGCAGATGAAGTGGATATGGCTGTCGATGCCGCCGGCGGTGACGATCATGCCTTCGCCGGCGATGATCTCGGTGGCGCCGCCGATGGCGATCGTCACGCCCGGCTGAATGTCCGGATTGCCGGCCTTGCCGATGGCGGCGATGTAGCCGCCCTTGATGGCGATGTCGGCCTTGACGATACCCCAGTGGTCGACGATCAGCGCGTTGGTGATCACCGTGTCGGCGACGTCGGCGGCGACCTTCTGGCCCTGCCCCATGCCGTCGCGGATCACCTTGCCGCCACCAAACTTGACCTCGTCGCCATAAACGGTGAGATCCTGCTCGACCTCGATCCACAGATCGGTGTCGGCGAGGCGGATGCGGTCGCCGACGGTTGGCCCGAACATTTCGGCATAGGCCTGGCGCGAGATGCGGACGCTCATTCGAGGGCTCCCATGACGGCGGCGGTGAAACCGTAAACCCGGCGATCGCCGGCGAGCGCGACGAGCTGCACGCTGCGCGTCTGCCCGGGCTCGAAACGCACCGCCGTACCGGCGGCGATGTCGAGCCGGAAGCCGCGCGCGGCCGCCCGGTCGAAGGCCAGCGCCGCATTCGTTTCGGCGAAGTGGTAGTGCGAACCGACCTGGATCGGTCGGTCGCCGGTGTTGGCGACGACGAGCCCGATCGTCTCGCGACCGGCATTGAGTTCGATCTCGCCGGGCTGGACAAACATCTCTCCGGGAATCATGGCTCGCCTCCTCAGATGATCGGGTGGTGGACGGTGACCAGCTTGGTGCCGTCGGGAAAGGTCGCTTCGACCTGAATGTCGTGGATCATTTCCGGCACGCCTTCCATGACGTCGTCGCGGGAAAGCAGCGTCGTGCCGTAGCTCATCAGTTCGGCTACCGTCCGACCGTCACGCGCGCCTTCGACGATGGCCGCGCTGATCAGGGCCACGGCTTCCGGGTAGTTGAGCTTGAGACCACGCGCACGCCGCCGTTCGGCGAGCAACGCGGCGGTAAAGACCAGCAGCTTGTCCTTCTCTCTCGGTGTCAGTTCCATTGCTCCCTTTCAGCAGAATCAGGTACTCCAGATGCGTGGCGGCACGGCCACCCGGGCCAGCGCCAGCGGCCGCAGGCGCTGCCAGACTTCGACCAGCCACGCCCTTGCCGGTTCGGCGGCCGGCCCGAGGCAGCGTGCCACCAGCACGCCGGGCAGCGCCGTGACGCCGACACGCAAGCCGGCGGCGAGCGGTACGGCACGGCACGCCGCCAGCCATTCCGGCTCGACCGGGCGGCCGGCGAGCAGCAGCGTCCCGCTCACCGGCAGGCCGCCGAGGCCAGCCGCCGCCGCCAGCCACGGCGAACCGCCGCGCAGACCGCCACGCTCGATCCACAGCGGCCGCCCGGCCTGCTCGATGCGTGTCGTCAGATCGAGCCGACCGTGAGCGAAACGCTCGCCGCTGGCTGTCCGCCCCAGGCAGAGGATATCCCAGCCACAGAACAACGCCCCGGTAGCCAGTTCGACCCGCGTCTGCAGCTCGGCCTCGGCGCCGTCGAAAACGATCGTCTCCTGCGGCAGCCACTCGACGATGGCCTGCTCGTCGACGCGCACATGCAACGATTGCCGCGCGCGCCGGCCGCCGGAACGATACCACTTGCCGGCGCCCGGTGTCGTCAACTGCGCGTGCGCCCCCGCCGCCGCCGTCAGCATGATTTCCAGACTGTCACCGCCGGCGATGCCGCCCGGCGGATGCAGGACGATCGCCTGGCAGACCGCCGGCCCCTCCGGGTACAGCGCCTTCTGCACGCGCAGCGGCCCGAAGTGTTCACAGCGGGCCAGCAGCGTCCGCTCGCCGCGCCGTTCGAAGCCGAGCGTCAGGCGGGCCTGCCAGCCCGGCCGGGCCGCTTCCTCGATCGCCCGCGCGGCGCCGGACGCCAGCCGCAAGCTCTCGCTCAATCCGCCCACAGCCCCCCGCGCGCGAAGCCAGGCGATGAACACGCCCGGGCATGCCGTGGGGCCGGCCGCGGAGTGGTGATCAGACGGCCGCTGATGGTCTCGCCGACGACATGTTCCGGCAGATCGAAAAGATCTTCGTAGACTGCGGGTTTCTCTTGCGGCAGACCCATGGCGGCTTCCGATCATCAACCGGACGCAGTCTAGCGCGGATCGCCCGCCGCGACAAAAGCCGGCGCGCCGGATGCGGCTGCCGCCGTCGTCAATGCCGACCGTGAAGATCGCCGAGCGACTCGCCGAAGCGACTTCCACCTTGACGCGCCACTCGATCGCCGCCAGCCGCTGCGCCGGCAGCCCAGCCCGGGTGGCTCCTCCAGCTCACGCTTGTGGCGGACGCTCGCCTGCGAAGGAATGCGAAACTGTTTCCCCCAGGCTATGCAGGCTTCCCCCGCGCGATACGGGCAGCGGACGTTCATGGCCGATCAGGAGCACGCCTGATGTCGGTTGGCGAAAAATCATGGCCTTGAAAAGCAGCGCATCACCCCGGCGGCTGGTCAAGGCGTAGGCAAGACAATCGCCGAAGTTCAAGCCGGCCGGATGGCGCCCTTTGCCGAAGCGTTGCCAGGCGTCGAAGGCTGTTTGCGCCAAGTCCGCGTCAGCGGGTTCGATCTGCACTTCGGCGGCGTGGAGTGGAGCAGCTCGCCCAAGGCCTGCACCCCCGGGCGGCCGAGCCGGGGCTGAGATCACCATCATCGCCTCCAGCCAGTTGGGTGCGCAGATCACCGGCATTGCCGCTCCGGCGAGTGCGAGAGCCAACGCGTCGCCTTCCGGCTCACCCAGCAGGATGGCGACCAATGCCGAGCTGTCGACGACCATCGTCAGCGCGGCAATCCGTCCGCACCCAGCCCGAGGATCTCAGCCTCGGGGCGTTCCTCGAGCATGGGCAGACGAGCCGCCTGCGCGGCAATCGCGCGGATACGAGCCAGCCGCAGGTCGGCGTCAGACTGGCTGGCAGGAAGGCTCCGCAAGGCATCGAGTTGCACGATGACCTCCTGATTGAGCGAACGGCGGTGGGCCTGCGCCTGTTGCTTCAACCACAGGTGCAGATCGGCAGGCACACCGCGCAAGGTGAGGTTCGGCATAGGTCTTGTAGTGACATCGAAATGACTGCATTTTCGCATCGGCGAGCAGTTTGCATGCGAGACGCTGCTGTGGAGCCCGCCATGCTTAGCGTCGCCTGCGACACTGTCTGGTGGCGTGGCGGGGGCAAGAGGCATGACTAGCTAGGCCCCAACTCTTGGCTACTCGCCCTGTGTTTGAACACGCTTGTTCGTCGCCGTCTCCTCGGCGTCTCCTTTTTCCCGGCGACATGAAGGCGGTACGTGAACAGATCGGGCTGTTGCAAAGCGAGTTTGCCCGTCTGATGCGGGTCAGCACCAAGACGCGGCAAGACTCGGGGCACAGCACCGCCGAAACCCAAGCGGCCCCGCTTGCCACCTTGCTCGATATCGTGCTGACAGCGCCGGGTGTAGCACTCAAGGCGCTGAACGCCTGATTCCTGAATGTCTCCTCAACCGGGCAGGCTTGACGCGATGAACCGGACCACGCAGCAGGCCCTCTTCGGTCGCCGCCGCCATGCCCCGGCGCCTGATTTCGGCAATCGTGAGGGGCTTGTCCATCGCGATGCTCGCCGAGGACGAGACGGCATCTGCATCGTGGCCTTGCAACCACCTCGTCGGGAGCTGCCCGGTCTTCTCCGACGACCAAATCGACAAACGCTGCGATCACTTGGCAACCGCTCTGCCTGCCTCGCCGCCGCGAGGGCGAACGCGCGCCGCTGGCTGGCCCTGTCTCGCAGCGGCGCGCGCAAACTTCGGCGCCCCGACCGCAAGCCTGCGCGCCTTGTCCGCAAGCGTGCGGGGCTTCGCCGCACACGTCCGGGGCTTGCGCTTTATCGTTCGGCGGCGTGTGCGCGCAGGTGTGCGTGCCTTGTGCTGCAAGGCTTGTCTCGTTGCGCATGCGGCGCCGGCGCGCGAGCGTCGACAGCTTATGCGGCGGCTCGCTGCCCCGACGGGTGTAGCGGGCCGACATCGCTTCCTTCATCGGATCGCGCGCTCGCGAAAGGGTCGTCAAGCTCGCGCCGGCGGGGCGTGACGCCTCGCCAAGGCGACGCCTCACTCTTCGGTGGCAGCAACGCGCCAGGCGGCCAGTTCGGCGAGATGGTCGCTGTCGATCATCGCCGCGACTTCGCCGCTGCCCTTGAACACCTGCATCGCCGGCACCTTGAACTTCGTCTTCCGCCAGCGTTTCTTGTGCTCGAAGTCCATGCGGATCCACCCGCCGGTGGTGTCGTCATCGACGATGAAGATCGGCCGCCGCTCCCACTTGATTCCGGGGTAGAGCGCATGCTCCTGCAGCGGGTGATCGGGTGGCAGAGCATTCTTGATTTCGGCAATGCAAAGGTCGATGTATTCCGTCGGGACCATCGTCCAGGGGGATTTGATTTCGAGTGTTTCGTCCATTGGTCGCTCGGCGGGAAAACGGGGTCTGGGGTCTGGGGTCTGGCTGCCGTCTGCTGGCAGGGCGTGGGTCGCCGCCGGCGAGGTCGCCGGCGAACGGCGCGGCGCCGTCATGCGTCACCGCCGGGCCGGGCGCCGAGGTCGCGCGCCAGACAGTCGGTGAGCTCGTCGTCGCTCTGGCCCATCTTCTGCAGCAGGGCGACGGTGTTGGCTCTCACTATCTGTGAGTCGGGATGCTCGCCGCCGAGGCTGGCGACGACGATTCGCAGCGCGCGGCGCATCAGCGGCTCGGCTTCGGCCAGGCGGTTGGTGGCCTGCAGCAGTTGGGCCAGGTTGTTGAGGTCGGGCGCGACCCTGGGGTGCGCGTCGCCGAAGCTCGCCTCGTCGATCGCCAGCGCGCGGCGCAGCAGCGGCTCGGCTTCGGCCAGGCGCTTGGTCGCCTGCAGCAGTCGGGCCAGGTTGTTGAGGTCGCGCGCGACGATGGGATGCGCGTCGCCGAAGCTCGCCTCGTCGATCGCCAGCGCGCGGCGCATCAGCGGCTCGGCTTCGGCCAGGCGGTTGGTCGCCTTCAGCAGTTGGGCCAGGTTGTTGAGGTCGATCGCGACTTTGGGGTGCGCGTCGCCGAAGCTCGCCTCGTCGATCGCCAGCGCGCGGCGCATCAGCGGCTCGGCTTCGACCAGGCGGTTGGTGTCATGCAGCAGTTGGGCCAGGTTGTTAAGGTGGCGCGCGACATTGGGGTGCGCGTCGCCGAAGCTCGCCTCGTCGATCGCCAGCGCGCGGCGCATCAGCAGCTCGGCTTCGCCCAGGCGGTCGGTGTCCTGCAGCAGTCGGGCCAGGTTGTTGAGCTCGATCGCGACCCTGGGGTGCGCATCGCCCAAGCTCGCCTCGTCGATCGCCAGCGCGCGGCGCATCAGCGACTCGGCTTCGGCCAGACGGTTGGTGTCATGCAGGAGTTGGGCCAGGTTGTTGAGGTGGCGCGCGACATTGGGATGCGCGTCGCCGAAGATCGCCTCGTCGATCGCCAACGCGCGGCGCATCAGCGGCTCGGCTTCGGCCAGGCGGTTGGTCGCCTTCAGCAGTTGGGCCAGGTTGTTGAGGCGGATCGCGACCTCGGGGTGCGCGTCGCCTAAGCTCGCCTCGTCGATCGCCAGCGCGCGGTGCAGCAGCGGCTCGGCTTCGGCGTAGCGTGCCTTCGCCAGCAGCAACAAGCCAACATCATTCAGCAGCCGGCCCGTCGGATCGGCGATTCCGGCCGCGTCGGCGTACGCGGCGACGGCCAGCGCGTGCGGCGCCAGCGGGTCGAGCCGCGGCCAGTCGCGGACGTCGTCGGGATCGCCGACGAAAGCCGCATCGACCCAGGCCAGCGCGGCGCGCAGCGCGGCGGCGGCCGGCGCCGCGTCGTCGCGCCGGCGGCGGCTCACTTCCTGCAGCAGCCGGTGGATCGTGAAGCTCGGCGCATCGCTGGCGCGCCGGACCAGCGAGTACGACTCCAGCTCCACCAGCGCGGCCAAGCTGTCGGCCTGCGCGCCAGCGGTCTCGCGCGCCTCGTCTGCCTCTTCCGGTACCGCCACGGCGAGCAGCGATTCGGGAATCGGTTCCGGCGCCAGCCAGGCGAATTGCCGCAACAGCCGCCGCGCCGGCTCGCCGAGTCGGTCGAAAGTGGTCTGCCAGGTGATCGCGACGCTCTTCGGGTACTGCATCAGGCGCGCGTCGTACCAGGCGAGCACCTTCTCGCGCTGGCTCTGCCATTCGGCCAGGTACTCGGCGAAGCTCAGCCGGCGCTGCGCGATGTAGGCGCCGGCCTGTTCGAGCGCCAGCGCCAGGCCACCGAGTTCGCCGGCGAGCTGCCGCGCCAGGGCGGCATCGTCGGCGTGCGGGCGCCGCCGGGCCTGGCTGCGCGCCAGCAGGAAGTTGGCGGCGTCGGCGGGTGCGAGCACTTCGAGCTGCGGCAGCGCAAGGCGGCCGCTCCAGTGGGCGAGCCGGCTGGTGAGGACGACGTGGCCGCCGGCGAGTCGCGGCAGCAACGCCTCGGCCGCCGCCGCGGCGTCTTCGGAATCGACGTTGTCGACGATCAGCAGCCAGCCGGGGTGGCCGCGCAGCCAGTGCAGCACGGCGTCGCGCTGGCGGCCTTCGTCGGTCTCGTGCTGCGCGGGGAGATCGAGGACGCTGGCGCTGCACAGCGCGGCGAGGTTGCGCTGCAGTGCCTCGGGCGACTCGGCGTCGATGAAGAGCAGCGCGCTATAGTCATCGGCGCGCCGCCATGCGTATTCGAGCGCCAGGCGCGTCTTGCCGACGCCGCCGATACCGTTGATGACGCGCGCGACGACGGCGGTGGCGCGCACCGGGACGCTGCCGAGACTCGTGGCGAGCTCGGCGATCGCGGCGTCGCGGCCCTTGAAGAGGGTGCCAAGGCTGCCGAACTGCAGGTTGGCCGGCCGCATCCGGACGCCGGCGCGCGCGAGGATTTCGTGCAGCTTGGAGCGAAGCAGCTCGACGGCGAGGCGGTCGGCGTTGGCGAAGCGGATTTCGGGATAGCGCTCGACTGCCGCCAGCCGCGCCAGGTGCGCCTGTTGCGCGGCGCGCTGCGCTTCGTCGCGGCGGTAACCCGCGTCGCGCGGCGCAGCGTCCTCCGGCACGGCGATCAGCAGCGTCTTGCCGTGATAGAGCGCCAGCCAGGCCTCCCACTGCGTGTAGGAGAGCGCCGGCGCGCCGTCTTCGAGGAAGGGCGCGAGCGGCGGCAGGCGGCTGCCGAAGTCCGGGTAGCGTAGCCGGATCAGCGCCAGCGACGGTGGCTGCGCCAGCGCGCCGGTCAGGTCGCCGACGAGGTGGATGACGGCGTCGCAGCCGGCGATGTAGGTGTCCAGCTTGTCGAGCGTTTCGCTGCCGGTCGGGATGAAGTCTTCCTGCACCTTGACGGCGACGTTGTGGCGCTCGAGGTCGTGGCGCAGCGCGTCGCGATGGCTGCGGAACTCGGCGCTGACCGTCGAGAGGAAGATGCTCACCGCCGCCATGCTGGGGGCTCCTGCTGTGCTGTTCCGTGCCGCGGCACGCGCGTGAATGACGATTGTCGAGCGCCGATTATCGCTGCCGGAAAGCGGGATGTAAAACGCGGCCGCGAGGAGGAAGAGGCAGAAGGGAGAAGCAGGAGCGGGAGGCAGAGCGGGAAACCCGGGCCGGCGCGTCGGCGCGGCGTGCCGCGCCGCCAGGCACCGACCGCGCTGTCAGACGGCGAGCGCCGCCAGCACCCCGTCCTTCTCCATGTCGTCGCCGCGCCCGCGCATGATGATCTCGCCACGCTCCATGACCAGGTACTGGTCGGCGAGCGAACGCGCGAAATCGTAATACTGCTCGACGAGCAGGATGGCCATTTCGCCACTCCCCGCCAGTGAGCGGATGGCGCGCTCGATGTCCTTGATGATCGACGGCTGGATGCCCTCGGTGGGCTCGTCGAGAATCAGGAGCTTCGGCCCCATCGCCAGCGCGCGGCCGATCGCCAGTTGCTGCTGCTGGCCGCCGGAGAGGTCGCCGCCGCGCCGGCGCAGCATCTGGCGCAGGACCGGGAACATCTCGAAGATGCGCTCGGGAACGCGCGTGCCGCCGGGACAGGTCGCCAGCCCCATCAGCAGGTTTTCCTGCACGGTCAGGCGAGGGAAGATCTCGCGCCCCTGCGGCACGTAGCCGATGCCGGCCTTGACCCGCTGGTGCGACGCAGCACGCGTCAGGTCGCGGCCGGCAAACTCGATGCTGCCGCTCTTCGTCGGCAGCAGGCCCATCAGCGACTTGAGCAGCGTCGACTTGCCGACGCCGTTGCGGCCGAGAATCGCCGTCACCTTGCCGGCCTCGGCGGTGAAGCTGAGGTTGCGCAGGATGTGGCTGCCGCCGTAATACTGGTTCAGGTTGTTGATACTCAACATGGTCGTCCTAACGCCCCAGATAGACTTCGATGACGCGCTGGTCGGCCTGCACTTCCTCCAGAGTCCCTTCGGCGAGCATGCTGCCTTCGTGCAATACCGTCACCTTGCCGCCGAGTTGCTTGACGAAGGCCATGTCGTGCTCGACGACGACCAGCGAGTGCTTGCCGGCCAGCGAGAGAAACAACTCGCCGGTACGCTCGGTCTCCTCGTCGGTCATGCCGGCCACCGGCTCGTCGAGCAGCAGCAGCTTCGGCTCCTGCATCAGCAGCATGCCGATCTCCAGCCACTGCTTCTGTCCGTGCGAGAGCAGGCCGGCCAGGCGATCGGCGTGCGCCGACAGGCGAATCAGCTCGAGGGTCTCGGCGATCCGGTCGCCGGCGGCGGAGTCGAGCAGGGCCAGCAGGCTGCGCCAGACGCGCTTGTCGGTCTTCATGGCCAGTTCCAGATTCTCGAAAACCGTGTGGTTCTCGAAAATCGTCGGCTTCTGGAACTTGCGGCCGACGCCGATATGCGCAATCTCGGGTTCGCTCAGTCGCGTCAGGTCGATCGTCTGGCCGAAGAACACCGTTCCCTCGTCGGGCCGCGTCTTGCCGGTGATGACGTCCATCATCGTCGTCTTGCCGGCGCCATTCGGGCCGATGATGCAACGCAGTTCGCCGGCGTCGATGGTCAGCGACAGCTTGTTGAGAGCGCGGAAGCCGTCGAAGCTGACCGTGATGTCTTCGAGATAGAGGATGACCTTGTGCGACAGGTCGAGCTGGCCGGGTTTCAGTATGTGCCCGAGTTCGGCGGTGCCGCTGTCCCAGTCCGGGTTGGCCTGGTCCGCCAGGTGAAGTTCGCCGGCGTTCATGCGCGCACCCCTTTGGCGTCGCCTGCGACCGGCCCCGCATCGTCGTTCCGGAATCGCCCGCGCAGCTTGAACCACAGGCCGACGACGCCCTGCGGCAGGTAAAGGGTGGCGACGATGAACAGCGTGCCGAGGAAGAACAGCCAATATTCGGGGAAGCTGACCGTAAACCAGCTCTTCGCCAGATTGACGATGAAAGCCCCGATGACCGGCCCGATCAGCGTGCCGCGACCGCCGACGGCCACCCAGATGGCGATCTCGATCGAGTTGGCGACGGACATTTCGGACGGGTTGATGATCCCCACCTGCGGCACGTAGAGCGCGCCGGCAATCGCGCAGAGCATCGCCGACAGTGTCCAGACGAACAGCTTGTACCACAGCGGGTTGTAGCCGATGAACATTACCCGCGACTCGGCGTCGCGGATCGCCGTCAGGACTCGGCCGAACTTCGAGGTCACCAGATAGCGCGCGAGCAGCAAGG
>Ga0209460_1001970_pt1 | contig 10189 bp, 8 predicted proteins | sample EBPBio132013_DNA_FD_185868 | JGI IMG/M metagenome (GOLD analysis project Ga0209460, IMG submission 185868) | Wastewater treatment Type I Accumulibacter community from EBPR Bioreactor in Madison, WI, USA - Reactor 2_5/13/2013_ DNA (SPAdes)... | ecosystem: Engineered > Bioreactor > EBPR >...
AAATTTAAAACATCTGCTACATACCCTGCTATCTGACCAAGAATAGGAGTAAGCAAACTAATTTCAGTTGCAACATTATCTATCGCTGTAATTGTGTCTCTCATTCTTGGAATGAGATTGTTAGCCATCTCACTCAACATATTTTCTAAAGTGCGCTGCAATTTTGAAATTATTTCAGGCATAGTTTTATTCAACTCTTCAAGAGTTTCTTGCATACTAGCACGAGGTTTTCCAGAACCTTGCATCTTCATCATATCTGGGATAAAGCTAGATGCACTGCCTTTGTAATTTCTAAATTGAGCAAGAACACCGTCCATCATTGCTGAATCAAAATCAAGTCCTTCCAAACGCTTTCTTGCAAGGTCATACCTAAGTCTAACCATTGCTTGCTTTTTTTGATCTGAAATGGAGTTAAAATCACCTTGCAAATATTGAGCATCAGACCCCATCATTTTTTGCATTAGTTGCAAACCACGGGTCATTCTAAGCTGAGTTGCTTCTTTTGCTCTACTTGGGTCACTCAATAAGTTTAGTGTTGCGTAAGGATCTCCACCACCAATTGAAGTCAAAAAAGCGGCTTGCCGTCTGCGTTTGAACATATCTCCAAACACACTTCCTAAAACTCTTGAAGCACTTTTGGCGTCCATATTTAGAGATTTAAAAAGTCCTTTTGTTTCTAAAATCCCTTTTTGGAAACCTGTTATGTTAGCACCAACAGCCGCACCGTACTGCTCCCATGCATCAATACCTTCTATTATTGAATCATTAGCATCACTGACAGTGCCATTGAAAGAAAACATTTGCTGAGTTATTTGATCCCAATGGCCTTTAATTGCATCCATTCCCATACCTTGCATAGCAAGAGTGCGAGTGTATTTTGCAGCAATATCATTACTCAAACCAAACATTCTGATACCACCAGCGGAGGCATCAATAAATTCTAATACTTTTGTATTAAGATTAGAAACAGGAACTCCTACCTCAGTAAATGCTTTTCCAAGCTCTCTTAAGTCATCTTGGTCAATTCTCAAATTATTTGACAATCTTCCCAATGATAAATTGAAGGAAGTGAGTCCCATAAAATCACCACCGGATGACTTCAACAAATCAGAACTTGCCTTTTGAGTTTGGAATACCCTGTCAAAAATTCCAGCAAGCAATAAGGCGGGACCACCTATAGCAGTAATTGCAGGCACCATACTTTTCAAATAACCTGCAATTTCTTTTAATTCATTTCCAGCAGCTTGAACAACTGATCTTCCTGCTACACCAGCACCTTCTCCAAAGCTACCAAAAATATTATTCTTGCCTTGAGGCATTTTTCTTTGAAATTCAGTTCCCAATCCAAGCAATTTTTTAGCATGATCTTGAGTCAGTCTAAATGCTGCATTTAAATTTTTTGTTAGACCACTCAACCACACTTGCTCAGATTTGGAAATCTGTTCATGCTCCTTTCTAACTTGATCTCCAATATTATGTAAGTGGTCTTTCTGTTGTTTTGCTTGCTCTTTCAATTGAGCTTTAATTACAGAACTCACTCTCTTTGCGGATTTCTCTACTGCCTTAACCTTTTTCTCCTGAGAGTTTTCAAAAACATCAATACCAGATTGCATGAAATCTGTAATTTCATTAGATGCAGATTTTTTCCAATTTGGGTTTCTTCTTTTAGGAGGCATTTTTTAAAATCCTTAAAGTGAGTTCTTCTTTAGTTGCTCTAGTCTCTGTTTAGTAGCCTCTTCATCTTCAGCCATCATTCTCTGTGCTCTGCTGTACGTCTCCTCTAATTCCTGTGGGGTCAGCAAAGCTGTATCTTGATAGCTGAATCCTACGTGCTTTACTAGCCTTAGTCTTTGCATTTCCATCTGCTCTGTTAAAGACTGGGGGGCGAAAAAAGGTGGGAGTGAATCCCAGATCTACCTCATCACTATTATTGTGTCCACACTTAGGGCAATTGACTTCATAGTTATCCAAAATTATTCCAACGTCACTCTCATAAATAAAATCACTTAGTTTTTCAGATTCTTCAGGAGGTAGTTTTAACAAGCTGTCAAATTTTTCAAGCAATGCAGCAGATTTTCCATCTACAGTATCTATAGCTTGTGCCACTCTCAATAGTGACTCATCAAGTGCAACATTCACAAGTCGGTTCATTTTTTTCAAGTTCTTTAAACCCGTTTGAACTGCTCCTTCATCAGAAAGAGTGTTTAAGTGACAAGTGATTTTGTGACCAGCTAATTCATACTCAAGTCCCTTAGTTTTAAAGCCCTCAATTTCATCAGCGTATAAAACATCAAATTTTGAAATTTTCAAAACTGGAGTTTCTGTATTTGAACATCTTGCACATCTAAAAGGGTCAAGACCAAAATCATCTCCCCAAGATGCTGCTTTTATTGAATACAAAACAACCAAAAGATCAGACATCAAAAAGTCATCTAAATTTATTTGTTTACTTGTAGGCTCAACTAAAAATGTTTCAAGCACTGTTTTAAAATAGTTGTAAACACTCAAACTTCCTGCTGCGTTAGAACACTTCCTATGATCTTCCATAAGAAAATTTCTTACTTTTACGCTGTCTCCATTTAAAAGAACAGATTTATCAAGATGTGTCCCTTGAGATGGGAGAGTAACTACACTTGTTTTCAGTTTCATAAAACCATCTGACATTAGAAATCTCCTGCAATGTGTGTCTACTGCCATTATTCCTTAATTTGGACAAAATGAAAAGACCACCAACCATTACTGATTGGCGGTCAATCCATAGACACAAACCACCGAGGAAAAGCTAACCGAAAAGTCCTGTAGAACCACTTGCGTCCAATGTAGCCCTATCTACTGATAAATTAAGACCGATTCTTACAAACTCATGACCATCAGCATATACACGGGCATTCTCAGGAGTAGGAGCATTTTTAGGCCATATTCCATGGCATGTCCATGTTCTGACCAAAGTTTGGTCAGGAGCATACTCAAACACCTTTCCTTGGCGCTTGTAGTCCCCTGCAAGCCCCATAGCTGAGGTGTTAGGGTTATACACCTGCTTGAACCACTCCCAAATCTGTTGAACAACGTTGGGGGCAACATAGTCCACTAACTGAATGGACATATCTGAAGCATTAGGTTTTGATGCAACTTTTACTCGATCATTGTAGTGAAATAATTCAACTGCCTCAAGTTCATATCTTGGTAGATTGACTGATTGAGCAGCAAGAACTATATCCAAACCTTCAATGTCAACGTGAAAGTTACACTGCCTCATTATTTCAAATTGCTGGCCACTTCCCTGTTGCAAAAGAAAGTTAGCTCCAAGTGGTTGTGCCATTTTTACTTCATCCTCTTATTTACGCTTTAACACACATTGCAACTTAAATCTGGGCAGCAGCAGAAATTTCTTGCTCAGAAATTGTTTGACCAATTTGAGAAATCAAGAAAGTAACTAAAATAATTTCTGCATGTTGCAAAAGTTGCAGTGTGCAAACAGCAGACATTATTTTATTTTTTATGTTTTGATCAGAGTTTGTATTTCTGTTGCAAATAAATTTACCTGCATAAATTCTTTCAGATTTTTCTAGTTGCTCAAGATAAGGATCAACAATCATAGAAACTTTGTTCCAAGTTCTAGGAGAGTTTCCTTCAAACAAGAAAGCATACATCAAAGTTGTAATCGCTTTCTCAATTCTCATCAACATCATTCTTGGGCCAATACGATCAAGTGACGTTGCTTGAGTTGTAGCAGTTTGCTGAGAAAGAATCATCGTTCCAAGACCATTCAAATCAGCAATACAATTTACTCTATTATCTGCCAGAAATGCCCTGTCATTGTCATTTAGTTCAATATCAATATCAGTGATATTGAGCAATTTACCCCTATTAGGTCCAGCAGGAGCTTCCCATGACTGCGTTCTTGCAAAAGCAGCAAGAGCAGCAGCAGAAGGTGGTGTGGCTTCATTTTGGCGGGTTGTAGGGTTGTATGTCTTGTAGTGTGGGTAATACAAGGCAGCATAGGTAGATTGAACAGAATCATAAGCAGCGTAAGCTTGTTCACCATTAGCCCAATCTGCTACAGCACTGACAGATAGTGAAGGTGGAGAGTCAATTATTGCCAACGTGTCTCTTCTCTGGACTTCTGCAAGTTGGATCATTGCTTGACGAACAGCAAGTGATTTAGATGCACCAGGAACAGCTAAAAGATTTATATCCACAGCATTTGGATTTGCAAGCAATTGCATACCAGTTGCAACACCTTCGATTAAATCTCCTATGTAGTCACCATCTACAAGATTCTCAATTCCATCATCTGCACCAGTAAAAATGTAAGTTGATGAAACTGGAAAAGCACTAAAAGCTTGTGGAATTTGCACATGATCAGAATCTTCAAATTTTTTGACCATATTTTCCAAAGTTATACCTTGGATAGTTTCCATAATGTGAGGTCCAGAAACTACTTCACCATCATCATTCTTTATGGAAATTTCCACAGTTGCTTTGAAATTTACCCAATGATATCCAGCAACTTCTACTGCCGCAACTACGTTTGCGGTAGTGAGATTTGTAGTTGTGATCACAATGTCACCACTGATGTAATCTACAGTGCCAGAGTATTGAGAATACCCAGAAATAAAAGTCAAAACACCAGGAGTTACTGAATCTGATGCAACTTGAGTTGAACCAAATTTTACAGTAATAGTTCCTGCAACCAAAGGCTTATTTGTCACCAAAGGATCAGGAGAATAAGTGTGAGACAGAACATTTACAGGACCTGAAAGAGTTCCAGTAAGTGTTGCACCACCACTGTAAGTTACATCATAAGAAGTTGCGTTTGGAGAATTAGAAACAATGGTGATTACTAGACCAGATACTGTTGAATTTATTTTTGCGGTCCCTAAAGCAGCATTACCATCGATCAATGCATTTAAATTTGATGCAATTGAGTTAAGAGTATCTCCAGATTGGACAGTGTAAGAAATGGCAAGTGGAGAACCAACAAGAGCAGCATCAGTAATAGTCAAAGTAATAACATCATTAGTGGTTTTTGTTCCACCAATTGTTAATGTGGTTGTTCTCGTTAATGCAGGAAAAGTATGAGCTTCAGTGACTTTTGTTTTCTTTTGTTCACCGTAACTAAATTTAAGTTTCTGACCCTCAAAATATGTTCCTGTATCTTTTGCAGAAATTGAAACTGTGGTTGAGTCAATCAAATCAACTGTTGTAGAAGCCGCTGCATCACCATTAGCAACAGGAACATAAATCAACCTACCGCCGCCAGCATTAAAATACTCCCTGGCTGCAATTAAGGCAGGATGAGAACTTCTGGGAATTCCAATATTATGAATTAGCTGTTCAAGAGAAGTATTTAGATAACGTTGGTTTTTCTTCCCTTTCTGTTTGGGACCAACTATACCAGGAATGTTAGCGGTAAGGTCTTTGACATACTGGCTATAGTCAACTTCTCTGAAAGCCACACCTGGGGCTAAAGGAAAACTTCTGGTGGTGGACATCTACATATGCTCCTTCGTCAAATCAACCTAACTAAATTATTGCACTTAAATTTGCCATTTCAAAAATTTCTATATTTAGCTGAAAGAGCAAGCCTACTGCCTATTCTTGGTTTATAGGCAGTATTGTCACAAAGTCAAGTTGCTCATATGTAATAGGTTCAACATCATTTGTGGCAGTTCTGTAGAGAATATCAATTTGCTCAATTCTTGGGATTACATCAGATTTTGCCCAAAATGAATCAACATAGAGTTTATTTTGTAATCCAAATTTTAGTAATTTTCCAGTTTGAGGATCATTTTCATATGTGTAAATAGGATCATCTAATTCAGCAGCAAATTGAAGTGGTACTTCAACGTCATTTCCATCATTATCTTTGCATTTTATTTTTACATAGACAGGATTTCCAATTGTCAAAAATCTCAAATCTCTTTCTATGCAATTTAAATCAGATTGATGCTGAGTATAAATCTGAAGTGTGTACTCTGCTTGAACTGGAACTGTTTTTACAATAGCAAAATCACCAGCTTGTGTTTTTCCTGCTGGCCAACCTAAAGCACCAAGAGTTTGATCAAACTCCTTATCTGAATATTTAGCGCACCCAGTTCTATAAACAGACATACCAGGAAGACCTAAATCATTTCTATTTGCTTCTTGTGCTTTTCTTGTTAGATTTTTTTGTGCAAGCTCAGCAGGCGACCAAATAACTTTGCAATTAAGCATTTGAGAAAAATACGCTGCTATTGCACCATCAAGAAATTCAATCATGGATCACCATATTCTTTTTCTTTTCCAAGTTCTACCATTTGTTTATGACTTTCTTCCCAAGGTTCACGAGTAACTAATCCAATCCCAGAAAAACAAACACTGGAACCAGGGTGATAACCATTGACTTGAACTATTCTAAGAGTAATCCATTTTTTATCTGGAAAAGTTATTTTTAGACGATCTTCAAGCATCAGTCTTTCTTTTAAAGTGACTGTGTATTGAGTTTCTATTTTATCTGCATAAGAAATAAAATCAGGATTGATAATTAGTCCTTCTACCGGCTTTGAAAGCAAACAAGAAGTGATAATTGGAGCAATTGGTTCTAAATTTTCTATTTCATCAGGGTAAACAGATTCTGCATCACCAATCTCACCATACTCATTTTCTGTATAATCTCTTGCGTGAACTAATTCAGTAACAAGACCATATCTTGCTAATTGCTCAGAAAGAATCATATCTAAATGGTGGGAAGATTGTGCCCCAAAGTCAAAAACCACATTTCACCTACCTATGATATGCGCTGTGGTAATCCTGATTTTCCATAATTATTTTTCTTGCATCTTCTAATTCTTCTTTGCCTTCTCTTACTAGTTCTGCGGCATCAGTTGTTATTTGAAGGTCATTATAAGTAAAAGCTCTTCTAGTGCGACCAAGAAGAATTAGAAATCTTGCAGACAAAAGATCAAGAAGATAAACACTGCCATCATAGCCAATAATTTCTACTTCTTCTAAAACATCAGATTCATTTCTTGTTTCTTTGAAAAAATAATTATAAGTGGCAGTTATATCAAATCTTCCTGCCATTCCAAAATAAGCATTAGGTTTTCTGTACTCTCTTAGAACACTTATTGGAGTAATCAATCTTCCAGGTGTACCAGGGAACCCCAAACCTCTTTTAAGTTGCATCCATTGATTAACTAAAACACTCTGACCAACAGGAGTAGCTCTTAAAATATCCTGTGGAGGTTCTCCCAACTCTGGAACGGAAAGACTTAGATCATACCCAATATTATTTGGATTGTTGCTAAAGTCATAGTGAAAACCAGAAGAATTTTCTACATCAATATTGAATTTTTTTCTGACTGGAAAAAACCCTTGATAATATTCAATGTCTGGTTTCATCACTAAATAAAATTTCTGCAAATCAAGTTTTATGCTGTCCAAAGTGCCAATAATATGAGCACCATTGCGAGCAAAAAGATAAGCAGCTATTTCAGTTAGTGTATTCATGCCTTTTTCTCAAATGATCTGCAAAAATCTTCTATAACTTGTTTTTCAATTTTTGAGACATACTTTTTTGCTGAAGTGTTCAAAAATGATTTTATTATAGCAACAGACGGAATCTCAGTTGAAATAGGGGGTCTATTGCAGGCGGGAGTGAGGATGATTAAAGCAAAAATTGTAAGATAAATTGTTTTGTCAAATAAATTCATAGCTACGTCACCAACTTTTTTTGCTTGAGGTACTGACCTAAATAATGGATGTGTTTGCAGACACCAGGAGTATTTACAGGGTTTCTTCTTGGGTCCCAACCTGGAGGGGCTTCCCTTCTTTTTGTGATTAAATTCCCTTTTTTATCATAACCTTTGTAGTAACGATATTTTCCAGGGGGAGAACCATACGGCCTATGATCGCTACTTCTAACAGGTTGTCCTGTTACATCTGATGCTTTTGGCAAATCTCCTAAAGCATGTGATCTTGCTTTGTGTCTATTGTTGTACCACCATGTCCAAAAATAATCATCACAAGTACACATTACAGTGACAGTGATATTTTGATCAGACAGTGATGGTCTTTCCATATACAAAACTGTTCCATCCAGAGGTTCAATTCTTATAGGAAGGTCCCTTGCTTTCTTTTCACCAAAGTTCAAGTGATGAAATATGATCACAGTATCGTAGTGACTAACTTCATCACTTGAAATTGAGTTAAATTGGGCTTGAACAGCAAAAGCATTTGTAACTGGAAATGCAGATGTTTTTTTCAATCCAGCAAAAGAAACTTGATTGAACTTGGACCTCAAGTTCTTTGTTAGTTTTACTAAATCGCTAAAACAAACCGGCATTTAATTAACCGCCTTTTTTAGATTTAGATTTTTTCTCTAATTCTTCTTTTTCAATTTGAGCAAGAATTTCAGCTTCTTTTGCATCTTCTTCAGCTTTCAATTTAGCAGCAGCTTCAGCTTCAGCTTCTTCTTTTGCTTTCAATTCTGCAAGCAATTGATCAGCTTTTTTCTCTTCTTCTTCAAGTCGTTTGAGTTCTTCTGAATCAACTGCTTGAGAGGGAACTTGATCAACAATTTGCTGAACAAGTTTTAGATTGGACATCGCTTTGATTTTTTCACCAAAAACTTTCATATCTTCATCAGATACTTTATTGATTCCTGGGTGAAGTTCAAGAGACGATTTTGTTTGGTTACTATGAATCACAGTTTTGCTGAGATTGGTGTTATGTACTATTGGCATTTACTTATCCCTTATCAAATAGAACCCTGTAGATGAGTTTACCACCTACAGGGTCCATTGAGCAATTACCCTTCTTGGTTAAGCAGCACCAGAACCAAAGTCAAAAGAGTTCTGATTGATGGTGATGGTCACAGCACCATTAACAATCATGGACTCAGTTGCACCCCAGTAGCAGGCTGCTCTTTGTTTCTGCAAAGGATTCTTGCCAGTTCCTTGAACCTCAGTCATGCTCAAAGGCATGTAAGGACAATGAGCTACAACAGACTCAAACGGAGTCTTACCTTTCCACAAACCAAGAATTTTGTTGGAATCGAGTTGAGAGTTTGCAGGAACACGGATAACCGTCTTACCTTTGAACTCACCAAACACATGAGGTCCAAGAGTGTCATCATCAAACATTCTGTTGAAGTCAGGATGCTGTTCGATGACTGCACAAGCCTTGTTTCCTGCGATCACTACATTCATTTGACCACGACCAAGGTTCTCCATCAAGAGAGCGTTGGCATCAGAGAATGCAGCGGGCAAGGTCATGATGTGCTCAAAATATGATGTACCTGAACCAGGTTGGCGGCCCCACGGAACATTGCTATTAGCAACAGGAATGGAGGCAACAATCTTCGCAAGAACGATGTTGAAAATTTCTTGGTTCAACATTGTAGAAAGATCCCTGGTCATGTCATCTTCGGCAGACATGCCCCATCTTTTGTTCATCATGTAAGACTGAGCAAAACCATAAGTTCCTTTCAGAGCCATGAATTGTGCTTTTACAGTCTTAGCTTGCATTTGGAGCAAGTTTCTCGGCAAATCACTCGCTTCTTCAAGCAAACACGCAAACTCAGCAGTTACTGTGGTTTGACCACTAGGATCAGCAGAGAATTGCAAGTCAACCAAGCCATTGTCAAAATCAACAGTTCCAAATACTGTGTACAGGGTTCCGTTTACTTTTACAGCAGAAGAAAATTGACCATTCTTTGCGTTAACGATCATATCTGGGAATACAGCAGAATCAGCACCAGCATTAAACACAGCAGAAGCACTGATCACAACTCTCTCAGGGTCTATTGGGGCAGTGAACTCATCAGTACCACCAAGAGGGAGATCGTTATAGGATTGAGCACCGTTGCCAGCATTTACAAGTGATGCAGTTTTGTAGGTGTCGGATGAATACCCTTCAGGGAAAGCATCAGGCATCGCCAAAGCAGTCATTACTTTTTGACCAGCAGTGATATTTGCACGAGTATTTTTTGCAATCACATCTTTGAACCAAACAAGACCAATAGGTTCATCAATGGGTTGAATACCGGCAACAAGAGCCAAAGGAGAAATACCGAAAGAAGCGGTGATTACATCCAAACCAATTTTAGGCAACGGGCCAAGGTTTGCAACAGAACCATTTGCAGCTTCGGCAAGAACGTGATCTTCAAATGCTTCAAGCTGTCTGCCTAAAGCAACAATGTCCCACT
>Ga0209460_1001976_pt1 | contig 10164 bp, 9 predicted proteins | sample EBPBio132013_DNA_FD_185868 | JGI IMG/M metagenome (GOLD analysis project Ga0209460, IMG submission 185868) | Wastewater treatment Type I Accumulibacter community from EBPR Bioreactor in Madison, WI, USA - Reactor 2_5/13/2013_ DNA (SPAdes)... | ecosystem: Engineered > Bioreactor > EBPR >...
CTCGCGCGTGCGCCCGGCATCTGCGGGAACAATGACCTCCTGCGCGGCAGCGATACGTTCGTCGTCCGCGAGCGCAACCTCAAGCGGCGCGTCTTCTGCCACCGAGCGCTTCAGCAGCGCGAGCGCGATTGCACCCCACTCGTAGTGCAGAGCCGCGCGGGTCACGCGCCCCACCGGTCGCGCTTCTGCGTCAGCGCCAGCGAGGTACACGAGAGCACCCGTCTCTGGCAGCTGACCACCCGAGCCGTCAAGGTGCAGCAGAGTAAACCGTCGCGGCGGGTGGCCCAGGTTGTGCACCTTCGCGACAGTCTCTTGCCCGCGGTAGCAGCCCTTGGTGAGGTGCACCGCGGTGCGCAACCAGTCAAACTCGTGCGGAATCGCCCGCTCATCAACGTCGCCGCTCAGCGTGGGGCGCCACGCCCGCACCTCAAGCGCATTTAGCGCCATGGTGCCGGCTGCGTGCACCGCACCTTCAGAGACGAGCGCGGCAACCGCCGCAAGATCTGATCGCCGAAACACTAGCTGCACCGCCAGCCATTCGGCTCCCGCGTGCTCGCCGCGAGCGTATTGCACGCCCCCGCGTTGCACAGACGCCCACGGGTCTACCCACGCCACGACCGCCAGACCCAGCCCACGCAGCGCTGGCAACGCCGCACCGCCATCGAACGCCAGCACCGCCGCATACTCGTCACTGACGTCAGAGACCTCGACCCGAAGCGCGAAACGCATCCGGTTCAGATAGGCAGTGAGAGGCTCGGCGTGATCTTCGTCTACGAGCAACCATGAGCGCTCGCCATCATCAACCAGGCGAATAGCGTGTTCGATGCGCCCCTGTGCGTCAAGCAGCAGGGTTTCGACCGATTCGCCGGGCGCGAGCCCCACGAGTTGCTGGCTCGTCATCGAGTGCAGCCAGCTGAGGCGATCTGGCCCGCTAACGGTCACCACGCCGTGATGAGCAAGACTGACAAGCGCGTTGCCCTCAGCAAGCGCGCGCTGCTCAGCCAGTGGCGCACCAAAGTGCGCGGGCGCACCATCGGCGGCCACAGCACCGCTCAGAGCGAGAAAAACGTCATCGCCCACGCGGTCGCTCGCTACTGCTGGCCCTTGAAGAGCTTGTAGAGAACCGTGCCCGAAACCCAGGCGATGGCAACACCAGCAAGGCCAAGCAGGCCGAGAAAGAAGAGTTCGAGTGCAAGAAGCATGGGGCTAGTCTATCGCGACCCGAGCGTCTACGAGTTCAGCAGCCCGATCACGTCGATCAAGGCAATGATCACTACGCTGCCAGCGACGCTAAACGAGGTGCGTGTGATGAAGCCCTCGCGCTGCGCGGTGCCGAGCTGCAGCGCAAAAGTTACGAGGGTGCTCAGCCCAATAGTAAAGATAAGCCAGTGAAAGCGCTGCTCGCCGGTCACGAGCACAGTTACCAGCACGCCGAGCACCGCTGCAACGGCCCATGCGGTCAGCATGCGGCCGATATGCCAGGGGTGCTTCGGAGGCACCGGAAGTTCGCTCACGCTCACATCCTCGCACATCGCGGCAAGAAGCCCACAATGCGCTGGATCGCGACAGCCCCTGCCCAGCACCGGTGCGGGGCGCAGGCACCCAGTGGCATTCACCGGCACGAGAGCTGAGCAAAGCCCTAGGATGGAAACCGTCGACGCATGGGTCTGCAGACGGGAGGGCACGCGATGCAGCTGCTCTGCCTCACAGGCTCAGACCCCGCAGCGGCGCTTCCGGGCCTCGACCTCTTGCCGCACGAGGTGCACCGCTCACCGCTTGACGTGCGGCTCACCGCGAGCGCTGCCGCACGCTTCGACGTGCTGCTCATCGACGGCACCCTCGACATTCGTGGGGCGCGCACCGCGTGCCTCGAGCTCGCTGGCGACTGCCCTGTGCCGCGCGTGCTGCTGTGCAGCGAGACGATGCTCGCAGTGGTCGCGCCCGAGTGGCAGATCGCCGACGTCATGCTGCCGACCGCAAGCCCAGCAGAAATTGAGCTCCGGCTCAAGCTTGCCGCTGCCGGTGCCGTCTCGGGGCTCACCGCGAACAGCCCCGTGCCCGCTGCAGTCAGCGTCGCCGGAGTGGTGATCGATGAGGGCAACTTCACCGCCCGCGTGCATGACCGCATTCTCGACCTCACCTATAAGGAATTCGAGCTACTTCACTTTCTCACCAGCAACTCTGGCCGGGTGTTCACCCGTGAGCAGCTGCTCAGCGAGGTCTGGGGCATGGACTACTACGGTGGCACCCGCACCGTTGACGTGCACGTGCGGCGCCTGCGAGCGAAGCTCGGCGAGCAGGAGGGCCTGATCGGCACGGTGCGTGGCGTTGGCTATGGTTTTGCAAGGAGCCCCGAAGAAAGCAGCGAGCGATGACGCAAGCGACTCACCCCACGGAGATCACGGCACACGCGCGCGAAATTCTCTCAGAAGCCACGCGCTTCGACGGCACTCCCCCGGTCTCAGATCAGGCGCTACTCGCCGTAGCTCAGGGCCACCGCCAGGTCATCGAACAAGACGACGCGATCGGCATCATCGGCGAGGGCGAGCTTGATCTGGTCGTGCGCCCGACCGCTCGCGGCAATGGAATCGGCGGGTCGCTGCTGCATTCGCTGCTTTCACACGAGGATCGCACAGTCGAACTCCGCGCGTGGGCGCACGGCGAGAACCCCGCTGCGACCGCCCTGCTGCGCGGCGCCGGCTTCGCACCCGTTCGCGAGCTGCTGCGCCTTGCCCTCGCCCCCGCACTGCTCGAGCAGGCGATCGAAGCCGCACGCGAGCTGCCCACGGGCTTCGATGTGCGCTCGCACGAACCTGGCAACGGTGCGCAGGCAGACGACTGGGTGCGCGTCAACGCCGCGGCGTTTGCAAACCACCCAGAGCAGGGCGCAATGACGCGCGCCGACTTCGACGCGCTCACGAATGAGCCCTGGTTCGACACCGCAGACCTGCGGCTCGCCTACGCCACGGCAGGAGAGCATGAAGGCGAGCTCGCCGGATTCGCCTGGGTGAAGACCGTGCGAGAGAGCGACGCCACCGAGACCGAGCTCTACGCGCTCGGCGTTGATCCCACGTTCTCAAATATTGGGCTCGGAGCTGCGTTGCTCGGCGAAACTTTGCGGCGCATGGCAATGCACCACCCCGATCGCATCACGCTGTACGTCGACGGCGACAACGAAAATGCGGTCTCCTTGTACCTGCGCGCGGGATTCGGGATTGAACAACGCAGCACGCAGTATCTGCGGCCGGCTGGCGCGCTCGGCTGAACAGCAAATGAACGCGAGCGGGGTCGCGGCTTCATTTGGCCGCTGCGGCTGACACAATAGAGCAATGAGCGAAAGCAAACAGCGCATGGAACGCGACGAGGCGCCCGTGACCGACTCGATGTTCGACACGTCGGTGATTCCCACGGAGTTCACGGGCGAGGTACAGCGCCTCACCGCGGCCGACGCTGCCGCGAGCGCAGACGATCTGCCAGCAGACCGCTACATCGACCGCGAGCTGAGCTGGCTCGCGTTTAACCAGCGCGTGCTCGAACTCGCCGAAGACCCGGCGGTGCCCGTGCTTGAGCGAGCCAACTTTCTGGCGATCTTCGCGTCGAACCTAGACGAGTTTTTCATGGTGCGCGTCGCCGGCCTGAAGCGCCGCATCGTCACCGGCCTTGCTGTGCCCACGAACATTGGCCGCGCCCCCCAAGACGTGCTCGCCGATATCAACCGCACTGCATACGAGCTGCAGCTGCGACACGCACGTTGCTGGAACGAGCAGGTGCAGCCCGAGCTCGCCGACGCAGGCGTGCGCATTGTGCGCTGGGGCTCGCTCGACGCTGCCGACCGCGAGGTGCTGACCGACTACTACGAGCAGCACATCTACCCGGTACTGATGCCACTCGCGGTCGACCCAGCACACCCGTTTCCGTACATCTCGGGCCGCGCGCTCAACATCTCGATTCGCGTGCACAACCCGCGCACCGACAAGACCGAGTTTGCACGCCTCAAGGTGCCGCAGATGATTCCTCGCTACGTGCGCGTGGATCAGCGCGAGTCTGACGACGACGTACGCTTTATCGCGCTCGAAGAACTCATCGCGAACCAGCTCGACGGGCTCTTTCCCGGCATGGAGGTCGTCGACCACCACGTGTTCCGCGTGACACGCAATGAAGACGTCGAAATCGAAGAAGACGAGACCGAGAACCTGATTCAGGCACTCGAAAAAGAGCTGCTGCGCCGTCGCTTTGGCCCGCCCATTCGCCTCGAAATTTCTGACGACATGGATCCGGCGACGCTTGAGCTGCTTGTCAGCGAGTTCGATATAGACCCGCAGCAGGTCTACACGCTGCCGTCGCCGCTCGATCTCGGCGGTCTCTTCGCGCTCACCCGCCTTGAGCGGCCCGAGCTGAAGTTCACACCGCATATTCCGGTGACGCACCCCGACTTTCGCACGAAATCGCCGAGCGACCGCCCCGACGTGTTTCGCACGATCGGACGCCGCGAGGTGCTCGTGCACCACCCATACGAGTCGTTTGCGACGAGCGTGCAGGCGTTCGTTGAGCAGGCTGCGCTTGACCCGCACGTTCTTGCAATCAAGCAGACGCTGTATCGCACCTCGGGCGACAGCCCCATCGTCGCAGCACTGATCAAGGCTGCCGAGGCGGGCAAGCAGGTGCTCGCTCTCGTCGAGATCAAGGCCCGCTTCGACGAAGAAGCCAACATCACCTGGGCGCGCAAGCTCGAGCAGGCAGGCGTGCACGTGGTCTACGGCCTCGTGGGCCTCAAGACCCACTGCAAACTCGTGCACGTGATTCGCGAAGAGCAGGGCAAGCTCACCCACTACTGCCACATCGGCACGGGTAACTACAACCCGAAGACCAGCCGCATCTACGAGGATTTCGGCCTGTTCACTTCATCGCCAGAGGTGGGTCGCGACGTCACGAAGCTCTTCAACGTGCTCTCAGGCTACGCGATCGAAACGAACTACAACCGACTGCTGGTAGCCCCCGAGGGGCTGCGTCAGGGGCTGCTCTCGCGCATTGAGCGCGAGGCCGAGCACGCGAGGGCTGGCCGCCCGAGCGGCATCAAGCTCAAGGCCAACAGCATGGTCGACGAGCAGATCATTGATGCGCTCTACCGGGCGAGCAACGCGGGCGTACCGATCGAGATCTGGATTAGGGGCATCTGCTCGATCAAGGCCGGTGTGCCCGGACTGTCAGAGAACATCCGCGTGCGTTCGGTGCTTGGCCGTTACCTCGAACACTCGCGCATCTACGCGTTCGAGAACGCGGGCGAGCGAGAGGTCTACATCGGCAGCGCCGACCTGATGCACCGCAACCTCGACCGCCGCATCGAGGTGCTTGCCCGCATCGTTGACCGCGAGCACCTGGCCCGCATCGACCGCTTCTTTGCCTACGGCTTCAGCGACGACGTCAGCTCGTGGCACATGCTGCCCAACGGCACTTGGCGCCGCCGCACGGTCACCGAAGAGGGCGAGCCGCTGCACGATCTGCAAGACCTGATCATGCGCGATCGCACCGAGGCTCGCTCGCGGGCGGCCCGATGACCTCGAAGCGGCCCGTGCTCGCCGCGGGAACCGTCTGCTACCGCCGGGTGAGTGACGCCTCGGGCGAGCGCATCATGGTGCTGCTCGTGCACCGCACCAAGCAGCGCGACGTATCGTTTCCGAAGGGCAAACTCGACCGCGGAGAGAGCATGCCGCAGGCCGCGGCACGCGAGACTCGCGAAGAGACCGGGCTCACGGTCTCGCTCGGCTCAAACCTGGGCACAATCGAATACACGCTGCCCGACGGGCGCGGCAAGACTGTGCAGTACTGGGCGGCGGAGGTCGCTGAAGCGGCCGTGCACACCTCGACGTTTCGACCCAACGGCGAGATTTCGGCACTCGAGTGGGTGGCACTCGAAGAGGTGCGCGACCGGCTCAGCTACAAGGCAGACAAGCAGCTGTTCAAGGTCTTCGCACGGCTCGCCGAACGCGATGCGCTCGACACCTTCTCAATCATTCTGTTGCGTCATGCAAAGGCAGAGGATCGCAGCGAGCGCTACCCCATCGACCACCTGCGGCCGCTCGCCGAGGCGGGCGACGACCAGGCCGAGACGCTCGTACCAATCCTCGAGGCGTTCGCACCAAAACGCATCTACTCATCAACAGCGAAGCGCTGCCACAGCACGGTGCAGCCGCTCGCCGATCATCTCGGTAAGAAGGTGAGGCTGCGCGAGGGGCTCAGCCAGGATGCGTGGGATACGGGCGACACTCTCGAGTTGCGCCGTATCATCGGCAAACTCGTGCGCAAACGCAAGAACGCGGTGGTCTGTACGCACCGCCCGGTGCTGCCAGACGCCGCGCGAGAGCTCGCTCTCGCGACCGGCAGCCTACCCGGCGACTATCTGCGCGAGGCGGCGGCACTGCCACCGGCGGGTTTCTCGGTGTTTCACTTCTCGCGCAAGCACCCGGGCGCGGGCATCTTGAGCGTCGAAACCTATCCGCTGAAGCACTAGGGCACGTTGATTTAGTCTGCACACGCTCCGGTGCACCCGAGCCGCGCGCTTGCTTCGTTGTCAAAGCTCAACGATGCTTCCGGCATCGCCTCGCTTCTCCGCCTCGCAATCACGCATCTCGGGCACATCCTCGCCAGCGCACAGACTAAATCAACGCACCCTAGCCGAGGGCTCACTCCAGTGGAGCCGGAGAGCAGAATCGGGTCGCGACCCGATTCTGCCGATCCCACGCCTTACCCGAATCGACCCGAGACATAGTCCTCGGTCGCCTTGACCGACGGCGTCGAGAAGATCGTCTTCGTGTCGTCGTACTCGATGAGCTTGCCCGGTTTGCCGGTACCCGCAATGTTGAAGAATGCGGTGCGATCAGAGACGCGCGACGCCTGCTGCATGTTGTGGGTCACGATCACGATCGTGTACTCAGACTTCAGCTCGTCGATGAGGTCTTCAATCGCGAGGGTCGAGATGGGGTCGAGCGCTGAGCAGGGCTCATCCATCAGCAGCACCTCGGGCGACACCGCGATGGCGCGAGCGATGCAGAGACGCTGCTGCTGGCCACCAGAGAGGCCCGAGCCTGGCTTGTCGAGGCGATCCTTGACCTCGTTCCAGAGATTGGCACCCTGCAGCGACTTCTCTACGAGATCGTCGGCGTCGGTCTTCGAGATCTTGCGATTGTTCAGCTTCACGCCGGCCAGCACGTTCTCGCGAATCGACATGGTCGGGAACGGGTTGGGGCGCTGAAACACCATGCCGACCTGGCGGCGCACGAGCACGGGGTCGACCCCGGGGCCGTAGAGGTCTTCACCGTCGAGCAGCACCTCACCCTCTACGCGAGCACCGGGGATCACCTCGTGCATGCGGTTCAGCGTGCGCAAGAACGTCGACTTACCACAGCCCGAGGGGCCGATGAAGGCGGTGACGCTGCGCGGTTCGATGTTGATGTTGACGCCCTCAACGGCGAGAAAGTTGCCGTAGTAGACATTGAGATCGTTTACTTCGATGCGCTTCGACATGTGTTGCTTGCTTTCGTTTGAAGTCAGTTAAGAATTGTGGGGCGAGGATCGCGGCCGGTGTTTCGAGGTGCTGAGCTGCCGGCCCGCACTACCTAGCTTTCTTGGGCGAGAACTTCACCGCAACGAGTCGCGCGATCAGGTTCATCGCCATCACGATGAGAATGAGCACGAGGGCTGCGGCCCACGCTCGCTCGAGGAAGGCAAAAGCAGGGTTGCCCTGGTTCGCGAACTGGGTGTAGACAAACACTGGCAGCGACTGCATGCGATCGTTGAACAGGTTGTTGTTCATCGAAGCGGTGAAGCCCGCGGTGATCAAGAGCGGCGCGGTCTCACCGATGACGCGCGAGATCGAGAGCATGATGCCCGTCGTGATGCCCGCGATCGAGGTCGGCAGCACGACCTTCACGATGGTCAGCCACTTCGAGACACCGAGGGCATACGAGGCCTCTCGCAGTTCGTTCGGCACGAGCTTCAGCATCTCTTCGCTGGAGCGCACGACAACCGGAATCATGAGCACCGAAAGCGCAACCGCACCGATGATACCCATGCGCACGCCTGGGCCGAGAAACAGTGCGAAGAGCGCATAGGCAAAGAGGCCCGCAACGATCGACGGAATACCGGTCATCACGTCGACCAAGAAGGTGATGGTCTTCGCGAGCTTGCCGCGGCCGTACTCGACAAGGTAGATCGAGGTCATCAGGCCAAGCGGCACAGAGATGATGGTCGCCGCGAGCGTGATCCACAGCGTGCCCACCATTGCATGCAGCGCGCCACCGCCCTCACCTGTGACGTTGCGCATCGACGAGTTGAAGAACTCGACGTCGAGGCGAGCCATGCCGTTCGAGACTACCGTGATGCCCAGCGACACCAGGGGTAGCATCGCGAACAAGAAGGCGCCCGTGACCAGGTTCGTGACGAAGCGATCCAGCGCCTGCCTGCGGCCCTCGATCGCAGCCGAGAGCGTGGTCGTCACCAGCATGTGCAGCAGCAGGCCAACGACCAGGGCGCCGGTGAGACTGAACTCGTTGCCGTTTGCGGCAGAGAGCAGGCCGAAGAGTGCAAGGGAGACAGCGACGCAGGAGACGAGGATCAGCCAGGGCGCGCTGCGGGGCAGACGATTGCCGGCGAGCGAAGAGCCTGCGGCGACGGGGCGAACAGTGATTGCCATGGTTAGTTCGCTCCTGAGAATTCAGCGCGACGGCTCACGATCCAGCGTGCGAGCGCGTTGACGAGGAAGGTGACGATGAAGAGGATCAGGCCGGTCGCGATGAGCACGTTCACGTTGGTGCCGTAGGCCTCAGGAAACGCGAGCGCGATGTTTGCGGCGATCGTTGAGGGGTTTTCGCTTGTGAGGAGCTTGAAGGTCACGAGGCCGGTGGCCGAGAGCACCATGGCGACTGCCATGGTCTCGCCGAGTGCCCGGCCAAGGCCGAGCATTGCTGCCGAAACGATGCCGGCGCGGCCGAAGGGCAGTACCGCCATGCGAATCATCTCCCAGCGGGTGGCGCCGAGCGCCAGTGCGGCCTCCTCGTGCAGCACGGGGGCCTGCAGAAACACCTCGCGGCAGATCGCGGTCATGATCGGCAGCACCATCACACCGAGCACGAGCGCGGCGGTAAGAATTGTGCGGCCCGTGCCCGAAGGGTCACCACCGAAGAGGGGGATCCAGCTCAGGTACTTATTCATCCAGACATAGATGGGCTGCGCCGCCGGCGCGAGCACGCCGATGCCCCAAAGGCCGAAGACGACGCTTGGCACCGCGGCGAGCAGATCAACAATGTATCCGAGCACTGCCGAGAGCTTGCGCGGCGCGTAGTGCGAGATGAAGAGCGCAATGCCGATCGCGAGAGGCAGCGAGATAACAAGCGCAAGCACCGCTGCCCAGACCGTGCCGAAGATGAGCGGCCACACGTAGGACCAGAAGTTGTCTGGCAGCAGCGAAGCCGTCTCGCCCGTGGCAACGAATGCGGGCAGGCTCTGCACGATGAGGAAGATCGCGACCGCCGCCAGGGTGACGAGAATCATGCTGCCCGCAAAGACTGCCGACCGAGAGAAGATGCGGTCGCCGAGGCTCAGCACTGGCTTAGCGGCAGACGCGGAGGAGGTCACAGGGTGCTTCCTTCTGGGTGTTGGGGCTTGGGAACAGGGCGATGCCCCGGCCCGCCACGAATGATTCGCAGCCGGGCCGGGGCCTCAGAACTAGCTGATCGAAGCGATCGCGGGTTCGATCTTGGCGCGCAGGTCGGCCGAGATGGGGGCACTGCCCGCAGCCTCTGCCGCAATCTGCTGGCCCTCTTCGCTCACGATGTAGCTGAAGTATGCCTTCACCAGCTCAGCGTTTGCTGCGTCTGCGTACTTCTCGCAACCGATGAGGTAGCTGACGAGCACGATCGGGTAGACGCCGTCTGCGGTGCTGGTGCGGTCGAGCTTGATCGCGATGTCGTGCTCGGTGCGGTCGCTCTCGAGCTCAGAAGCGTCAACGATTGCCGCTGCAGCCTCGGGCGAGTACGAAACGAACTTCTCGCCGACCTTGATCGCAACGGTGCCGAGGCCCTCGGCGCGCGATGCGTCGGCGTAGCCGATCATGCCCACACCGTTGGTGACAGCCTCTACGACACCCGAGGTGCCCTGGGCGGCCTCGCC
>Ga0209460_1001980_pt1 | contig 10151 bp, 9 predicted proteins | sample EBPBio132013_DNA_FD_185868 | JGI IMG/M metagenome (GOLD analysis project Ga0209460, IMG submission 185868) | Wastewater treatment Type I Accumulibacter community from EBPR Bioreactor in Madison, WI, USA - Reactor 2_5/13/2013_ DNA (SPAdes)... | ecosystem: Engineered > Bioreactor > EBPR >...
AGGCGCCCGGCAGATCGAGTACGCGAAACTGTTTGCCCGACGGCGTCGTCAGTTGCCCTTCCTTGCGGTCCACAGTCACGCCAGGATAGTTGGCGACCTTTTGCCGGCTGCCGGTCAGCAGGTTGAACAGCGCCGTCTTGCCGCAGTTCGGGTTGCCGAGCAGGGCCAGCCGCAAGCTTCCATTGTCCGTACTCATGCCACCACCCCACGCAGCGGCGCGACCAGGACGCGCTCGGCCTCGAACCGGCGCAAGGCGAACATCGTGTTGCCGACGCGTACTGCGACGGGGTCGCCGCCCGGGTGGCCGCGGGCAACGACGCGCACCCGTTCGCCCTCGATAAAGCCAATTTCGAACAGTCGCAGCGCCAATTCGTGCTCCGTCGTCTCGCCGTCAGCGGCGACCGGTCCGCTGCTGACTGTCCCTTCCTGGCCGGTAGGCAGGTCAAACAGGGTGATCAAGTCCATCGAACTCATGAAATCCGTTTCCTTTCTTCCAGTACGTCGCCGTTTGCCGGCGCGCCAACAGGCGTGAGCGAAGCGTGTCGCTCCGCGGGGCGCTGCCCACGTCGCAGATTCGCCCACAACCCTGATCACAGCACTGTCACTATACATACGAATCATTCGTATTACCAGTGTTTTCGGAAGACTCCAGGCCAACAACAGACGGCGTGTTTGCGCTGCGAGGATGCGCTCAGCGGTCGGCGATACCTTCGCACGCAACTCTGTCATGTGAGCAGGGGCGAGTGAATTCGTCGCTACGCAGGTTCGTTGCCGCCGCGAAGCGGCAGGGGCAGCAAGTCAGGCTTCGAAACGAATGCGAATGATTGCTATTTACAGATCAGAACAGAGCCTATATGATGAGGGCGCTTCTCGACAGAAGGAACGACCGATGCGCAGTCTGCTCTTCAATACCTTCCTGGCCGGCCTGCTTCTCTGGCTAGTGATGGCCGGAATCTAGCGTTCAACCAACCGGGAGTTGCCATGCCAGCCAATGATCTCTGGGCCGGGGCCCTGAGCCTCGTTCTCATCCACGACGAGACGGGGTGCCCGCATTCCGCCCTCAATGCCGCGCGTCTGCTCGATCGCCTGTGCGAGATGGAGGGTCTCGATGCCGATACCCGCAACCTATGCGAGCGCGCCAGCGGGCGCCTCAGCGCGGCCCGCCCGAAGCACGATCCCCTGCGGGCTTGACGGCGGTGGCCGCCTCGCGCCCCTGCCGAAACGAGTCGGGCATGTCCGACGTTCCTTTTCTGCGCGTCGCGGCGGCCGACATCGCCACCGAGCAAGGCCGACGGGACGCCCTTGCCGGCTTGCCGCACGCACCTCGGCCGGTGGCCGCGGACAATGCGTCCCTGGGGTCGCGGCGTCGGAAGCTATGGGATCTCCAGGCAAAGTTCCACTGCCCGGTGGTTGGTGTCTGTTTCGAGGTCAATGAACTGCGCACGCTGATTTCCCGGATCATGCATTTTCCGCGCGAGACGACGGACTTCATGTTGCATACGACCGCCGTCGGCGCCTGCGAAACGCGTAGCCGACTGTCGGAGGTGCTGCAGAAGTATCTGGAGCGACGCTTTCCTCTGGCGATCCGCCGCTTCTCGGGCGCCAGGAGCGCAGAAGGTGTGCGCGCCCTGTGGCGCGAGTCCTGCAAGACCGGCAGCGATATTCCCGGCGCGCTCTGGGCCAGTTGGACGCATCCCGCCTGTGACGCGTCGCTGGCGCAGGAGATCTATGCCGACATCCACATGATCCAGCATCAGGTGGGCAGCGGCACGCGTGCCGATCTGGCGGCACTGCAGGCCGTGCAGGCGGAGAACGCCGAACTGCGCAAGCAGTTGCACGAAGCGCGCGCTGACGCCGAAGCGCAAGGGTTGGAAAGATCGCGAGAAGCGCAGATCCTCGTTCGCCAGATCGCCGACTTGCGCGCCAGCCTGGCTGGCAAGGAAGGCATGCTGGCCACCGTGACCGGGCAGTTCGACACCTTGCGACAAAGCCTGCCCGAGCTCAAGGCCCGCCAGTCGCTGGCCCGTCGCGCCAGCGACGCGGAGGCGCGGGCGACGGCATTGAGGGCGAGCGTTGCCGGTCTGGAAGGCGAGGTCGAACGACTCGGCCGGCTCGTCCAGCATGCCGAGGAAACCATCGAGCATCTGCTCGCCGCCGAAGCAAGCGCCGCCGGTCAGGGACGCCCCGTGCTCGATGAGCCGCCGCCGGACCTTGCCGGCAAACGCATCCTCTGCGTCGGCGGTCGTTCAGGGTCGGTCGACGCCTACCGCAAGATGGTCGAACAACGCGGCGGCAGCTTCCTGCATCACGACGGCGGGCTGGAGGAGAACCTCAACCGAATCGACGCGGCACTTGCCGCTGCCGACCTCGTCGTCTGTCAGGCCGGCTGTATCAGCCACAACGCCTATTGGCGGGTGAAGGAGCAGTGCAAACGGACGGGCAAGCCATGCGTCTTCGTCCGGGGCGCCGGCGTCACCAGCTTTGGCCGGGTCGTCGGTGCCGCCCGTGCAGGGAACGAGGAAAGCGGCGTCGACCGCCTGTCAAGCGCCACCGAGTAGGCGCCGGGTCCTGCCTGTTCGCCGCCGGGGGTGCCGCGAGCGATGGTCTTCAGCCGGTCGACCGCCAGCGCGACCAGGCGGTCGCCAGGCCCCAACCGAGAAGCAGCCCTGCGGCGTCGGCCAGCAAGTCTGCCCACTCGGCAAAACGATCGGGAGTGAGCGATTGCAGTCCCTCGATCAGGCCGCCGTAAGCCAGGAGGCCGGCAAGCAGCGGGCCCCGGCTGCCCGGATACGAACGTAGCCCCAGCACGGCGAGCACGGCAAAGGCGAGCAGGTGATTGCTCTTGTCCCAACCGGTGTCGGGCAGGTGAGGGCTCGGTGGCAGCAGCGACAGCACGAGCACGGCGAGCGCCGTCAGCCAGAAAAGGGAGCACCAGTGTGTGCGTGTGAGAAAACTTGCGGTCATGAAGAAGGCAGCGAATCTCGATGAAAGGTGGCGCGCCGGGAACGCCGCCAGGGGATGGGACGCGGCGGCGGCCCTTCGTCGTCGGCACGGCGTCCGTTGGCGAATGGTAACAGAGGTCCTCCCTGTCGTTGGCCTTGGCCGGCGAGCGCCGTCGTATCGTTGTCAACCGGGGTAGTCGGTCGTCATCCATCGCTCCGCTGTTGCCGGTCGCTTGCACCATCAGGAGACCCGCCGGCGGGTTCGCTGCCAGGTCCAGGCCAGCCAGGGCAGCAGGATCATCCCTCCCTGTGCCGTCACACCTTGCAGGCTTGGGCCTATGCCGAGCCAGGAAACGCGAGGGAAGCCGGGCAGTGGTGTGGTTGCCAGCCTCCCGGCGGCCTGAAGTTCGATGATTCCCTGGCCAAGAAAGACAAGGCCGATGCCATAGACCAGGACCGCGGTAACAGCGAAGAAGGTGGCGTGGGGCAGGCGTAGCGCCATTCGGTTCAGCACCAGATAGACGAGTGCCAGCAAGCCGCTGGCCAACCCGATCCCGGCAATGATGGCCCCGCCGTGATCGGCGTGGCTGGCCAACAGGGCGTGATAGAAGAGAACCGTTTCAGCGCCTTCGCGATAGACCGCCAGACAGGCGGCACCGCCCAGGGCGATCAGCGAACCACGCGAGATGGCACTGTCGACCCGGCCGGCAATCCAGGCCTGCCAGCGTCGGGACTCGCTTTTCGAGAGCAACCAGAAGCTTACGTAGAAGAGAACGGCGGCAGCCAGCAACATCGTCGCGCCCTCGACAACGGCTCGCGATGCGCCGGCCGCGCGTATGGCACTGGTCATTGCCCAGCCGGTCAACAGCGACAGCGGAATCGCCACGCCGACTCCGGCGTAGAGGACCCAGACACGGTCGGCGGCTCCCGCACGCCGCAGGTAGGCGGTGAGCGCGCTGACGACGAGCATTGCTTCCACTCCCTCGCGGATCAGGATCAGGGCTGATTTCAGCAGTGCCGGCAGGAATCCGTCCGTTTCGGGTGTGCCGTAAAGGGCTGCGGCGACGTTCAGCCTGTCGCGCAATGCAAGCCATGAAGACTGCAGATCTGCCGCGGCGACGCCCTGCATGGCCTGGCCATTGACGACGCCGAAGAGCACCTCGAGTTCGTTCTTGAGGCTCGGCGACCTTATGCCGAGATCGACTTCCATACCGCTACCCTCGAAGACCGCGAAGTAGAGGCTGGACAGTTCGCTGGCTGTCGCCAGGCGGTTGGCGGGATCGTAGGCGGCAACGGCAGCATCGCCGCGGCGGCTGATTTCTGCGGCGACGGCGGCCCCGTCGATCGCCGCGGCGGCGCCGGAAGGTGTGCCGAGAATGGCCAGCACGGCAAGCAGGAAGGCAAGGAGTCGACGAGGGATCATGGTTGTCCTGGGGGGAGTTGAACAGGCTGCGCGCCACCATCGAGCGGCAGTGGTGTTGCCGCCACTTCATTCGGCGAGAATCCGGTTGATCAGATGGCGTGCGGCAATTGGTACGTCGGCGGCGACAGCGTCCGGGGTCGACCCGTAGCGCCAGGCGCCATAGGCGTCGGCCAGCCGGGTCATGGCTGCCGCCCAGGCCGGTCGCTCGCCGGCGACGCGGCGGGCGAAGTCGCTGGGGCATTCCGCTGACCCACGGCACAAGCCCTTGCTGGCCAGTCGCCGGCACGCCCGCTGCCAGGCGCGCTGGGGCAGCGGGCAACGGCGCTGTTCTCGCCAGCGTCCCCAGAGCAGGCCGACGGCGAAGACCCCGGCACTGCCGCCGGCGGCGATGGCCAGCAGCCAGATCCAGGCGAGGCCGCCACCCTTGCCGGGGAGCAGCGCCTGCTGACGTTCGCCGTCAAGGTGAAACGCCCAGCGTCCCAACCAGCCGGCCAGATCGGCAGGCGTCCAGCCGGCGTCGGCTGGGCTGTGTGGCACGCCGGTGGAGGCGAAGCTCCCGCTCGGCAAAGGTGTCGGCGAGCCGGCGGGCGATCGCGGGGCGGCGGCCGGCGTCGCCCGGGGCGAGGTCGGCGGCGCCGGCTTTGCTGACGTCGAGCCGCTGGCGAAACGTTCCGGGGCGACGATGTCGATCGGGTCGACGCGCCGCCAGCCCTTGCCCTGATCCCAAATCTCGACCCAGGCATGCGCATGGCTGCGCTTGACGAGGACGTAGTCGGTCAACGCCATCAGCTTGCCACCCCGATAGCCGGTCACCAGGCGGGCCGGGATTCCGGCCGCGCGCATCAAGACAACGAAGGAAGCCGCGAAGAATTCGGCGTTGCCTTCCCTGGTTTCGAACCAGAAAGTGTCCAGCGCATCGGCACCAGTCGGTGGCGTGAAGCGGTCGCGCACACGGTAACCGCCATTGGCCAGCGTGGCCAGTGCCTGTTGCAGTACGGTATCGGTGTCGCCGGCGCTGGTCAGCGCGGCGCCGAACGCACGCAGGCGTGGGTTGCTGTCCTGCGGCAGGGCGAGGGCGCGTTGTCGCAGCGCCGGCAGCAGTTCGCCGCCAGCCGTCCATTCCAGCCACGAACTCAGCTCATAGCTGATTTCCTCTCGTACCGGCTGGTGCGCCAGTACCTGCCAGTCCGCTGCAATGAACGACTCGGTGGTCAGCCGCGCCGGGAGATCCAGCCCGTAGAGCCAGAGACCGCCGTGGGGTGTCAGGCGGATCCGGTAATGGACTTCCTGGCTGGCCGACTGAAGACCGGCGCGGAAATCCGCCGAACGCCGCCAACCCGCCTGCATGATCCGGCGGCCGTTGCCGGCCGTGTAGTCGGCGTCGAGTCGCCATTCCTGGCCGTCGAAGTCGTAGAACACCGGCCCACGCCAATAAAGCAGGCTGGTTGGCGGCACCCAGTCTCTGAACTCGGCAACCAGCACGGCCTGGCCGTCGCTCGCGCCGGTCTGGGTCTGACCCGGTTTCAGGCGACCTGAAATGCCCAGGCCCTGGTTCGATTTCTCGATGCTGGCCGGTAGCGGTAACCCGAACGTCATCCCGATGTCCCACAGCGGCCCGGGAATGCGGGGGAAAAACAGGAACAGCACGGCCGCCAACGGCAGGGTGACGAGCAAGCGTTTTACGGCTTCCCGCAGAATCCCAAGCCCCTTGTGAAGCGGCGTCGTGCTGCCATCGGGCGGGCTGAAGCCGCTGTAGACGGCAACCAGCAAGCAGGCGCTCAGCACCACGAACAGCAGGCCGACGCCGCCACTCCAGTGCAGCAGGCCGACGGCGACGGCGACGCAGGCCGCCGCGGCGACGAGGGCGTATTCGCGCTGGCTACGGCTCTCGGCCCACTTGAGCGCGAGAGTGGCGAGCAGCGAAAGGCGCAAGGCATCGCTGCTCAACCACCCGAAGACCTGTCCGGCGACCGTACAGCAAACCAGCAGACCGGCCAGGCGGAGGCCGCCGGCCCAGAGTCGTCCGGGCAGGCGACGGCTGGCCAACGCCAGCCCGAGCGGTAGCCAGGCTGGCAGCGGCAGCATCGGCGCGTGCGCGAGGAGGGCCAGCGCGGTCAGCGCCAGCGGCCAGGCAGCCGGGGCAGTCAGGCCACTGGCGCCGGCCGTCGGCGGCTTGCCGTCCGGGTGTGCCGCAGACCACCGGGCGTCGTTCAAGGAAGACGGGGAACTCATCGCCGGCCGACCTGCGGATCGACCTCGCACAGCGCCAGGCTGGTCAGGCACTTCTCGCGCTGCAAGTGGCCGCGGGCGGGTGGCAGAACCTGGCCGAACAGGCGGAGTCCGTATTCGCGGCCGCTACGCTCGGCCTCCAGTACCCAGCGCGTCAACTGCGCCAGTCGGGTTTCCGTGTCGCCACGGCACGTCTCCCACTCCAGCCACAAGGCGTCGCCGCCGTGCCCGCCGTCGAAGTCGTTGACCACCGCTTCGCCGCTACGCGCGAAGACGCGCCAGTTGATGCGCCGTAGCGGGTCCCCCGGGACATGCGCACGGACGCCCTGAAAGTCGTCAGCGGCGGTCTGGCGGTGCGCCGAGCGCACGGCTCGGGCAGGCAAGGGCGAGGCCCCGCCGGGCGCCGGGTACACCAGCGCCTCGACCGCCGGCAAGGCGCGGCGAGCACGCCAGAGACCCAGGGGGTGGCAGGATACGAGGGCCAGGTCGGCGATCGTCAGCGCGCCGCGGCGATCGGTCCGCAGGGCCAGGGACAGCGTCGCCTCGCCGTCGGCAGCGACGCCTACCGGCAGACTGTTCGCCTTGCCGGTGCTCAGGGCGATGCCGTAACGGCGGTGGCCGCGGCGATCGGTCAAGGCTCCCACGATGGACAGGGACTCGCCGGCGAAAACCGGCCTTGGCAGATCGACCTGCCAGCCGACCGTCGCCAGGTTGCGCCGGCAACTTGCCGCCGCCTGCAGCCAGACTGCAAGCAGCATGAAGGCGAGCGCGAATATCAGGTTGTTGGCGTAGTTGATCGCCGTTGCCAGCAAGGCCAGTACGGCGAGCAGCCAGTACGTGCCGGCCGTGGTCGGCAACAGTGGCAGCGAGCGAACGCGCACGTAGCGACCGATCATGGCAGCGCTACCGCTTCCAGGATCGCCGCCGCAGCGGTGTCGGCGGCGCGCGCGTCGCCGCGGTCGAGGCGATGCATGGCTACCGCCGGGAAGACACGCTGAATATCGGCCGGCAACACATGCTCGCGACCCTCCAGGAGCGCCCAGGCGCGGCCGGCCGCCAGCAGCGCCAGCGCCGCGCGCGGCGACAGGCCATAGGCCAGGCCGGCGCTGTGCCGGGTGTGCTCGGCGAGCTGGCGGATATAGGCGAGCAGCGCGTCGCTGGCGTGGACCGCGCGCGCCGCCTTTTGCAAGGCCAGCAACTGCTGGATGGTGAGCGCCGGCGCCTGACGTTCCAGCAGATGGCGTCGGTCTTCGCCGCGCAGCATCGCCAGTTCGGCGGCGGCGTCCGGATAGCCGAGTGAGAGCCGCATCAAGAAGCGATCCAGTTGCGCTTCCGGCAGTGGGTTGGTCGATAGCTGGTCAACGGGATTTTGCGTCGCGATGACGAAGAACGGCTCGGGCAGCGGACGCGTGATGCCGTCGCTCGACACCTGGCGTTCCTCCATCGCTTCGAGCAATGCCGACTGCGTCTTTGGCGACGCGCGGTTGATTTCGTCGGCCAGCAGGAGTTGCGTGAATAACGGTCCGGGATGAAAGACGAACTCGCCTTTCTCCCTGACGAAGATAGCCGCCCCGGTGAGGTCGCCGGGCAGCATGTCATTGGTGAACTGCACGCGCCGGAACGACAGGCCGAGCGTCTTGGCCAGCGCCAGCGCCAGAATGGTCTTGCCCATTCCGGGCAGATCCTCGATCAGCAGATGGCCACCGGCGATCAGGCAGGCAATCGCCAGCCTGACGACATCGTTCTTGCCGAGCAGCACGGCGTTGACGGCGGCCATGGCCTGGTGGGGAGAGTCGGTGGGAGCGTTGGCGAGCGGCATGACGGGGCCTTTCTGGGGTAGGTGGATGGCACGGGACGAGGCGGCCCGATCTACCGGCGGGCGCCCGCCGACGGTGCTCGAGAAGGGACGCGACAAGGGACGCGAGACGGTCATCGGAGCCGGTCAGATCGATTCGAGGAACTTGATGAGGGCGGCACGGCTGGCCTTGTTCAGCGCCATGAAGCGGGCCTTCGCCGCGCTCGCCTCGCCGCCGTGCCAGAGGATGGCTTCCTGCAGGCTGCGCGCGCGCTGGTCGTGCAGGAAGACGGTGTGGTGGTTTGACTTCCTGGTCAGGCCGATTCCCCACAGCGGCGGCGTGCGCCATTCCTGCGCACTGGCCTCGCCGTCCGGCCGGCCGGCGAGATCGGGGCCCATGTCGTGGAGCAGCAGGTCCGAGTAGGGATGAATCGTCTGACCGCGCAGGCGCTTTATCGGGTGGCTGTTGCCGGTGCGTAACGTGTCGAGATGGCAGACGCCGCAACCCACCTCGGCGAACAGCCTGCCGCCCAGTCCGACATCGGTGTCGTCAAGTTGGCGGCGGGCGGGAACGGCGAGCAGTTGCAGGTAGATCGTCAAGGCCTGGAGCTGTTCTTCGGACAGATCCGGTGCTGCCGCGGTGCCGCCGGCCGGTGCCTCGGCGCAGGCGGTCTGCCCGGCTAGACACAGCTCGCGCGGATGCAGCGGCGACGTCAGTCCCATGTCGTTGAAGGCCGCACCCGCGGCTTGCGCGCGCAAGTGCGGTGCGTTGGCTTTCAGCGAGAACTTGCCGATCACCCGCTTACCGGTCTCCGGGTCGGTCAACCAGTTGGGGCGGCCGGAGACCCCGTCGGGGTGGTTCTCCTGGGATTTGGCGATGGCCAGCAGAGTGTCTTCGTCGAGCGCTTCGAGCAGGCCCAAGCCGGGCAAACGTGGCGCGCTGCGGGCCTCGACGATGACGCCGGCCGGCAACTGCCCGTAGCCCGGGTTGTGTACCCGGAAGCTGGGTTTGCGCAGGCTGTAGGCCTCGCCATCGGGAAAGCGGTCCGGCATTTCCTGCCAGTCGATGACGCCGAATCCTTCGGGTGGCACGCCGGCCACGGCCTTGTCGCGCAACTGGGAATGATAGCCGGCCGGAGGCGCCCAGCCTCCCTTGCCGTCGGCAACGCTCATGCGCAGGAAGATACCGTTCATGATCTGGCCGCTGGTGTAGGGCTCTTCGACGGAGCCGTCGCGGAAGTGGCAGGCGCCGCACGCATTGGCGTTGTAGAGCGGGCCCAGTCCGTCGCGGGTGTTGTAGCGAATCTTCGTGATGGCCGGCTGGAACGGGCGCTCGAACAGACCGTCGCCGTCGTCGAAGAGTTTTTCATACTGCCACGGCAGATTTTCCGCCGACTGGCCGAAAGGTTTGAAGCCCTTGTGGAAGGTGGTCATGTCGCCGGCCGTCAGGGCGCGTGGGTCGGCCGCGCGCAACTCGCTCATGTCACCGTCGCCGTAACCATCGCGCCAGGCATACTCGGTTTTCCATACCGCCCAGCCAAGGGCGAGAAGCGCCGCGAGAAGGATTCCCACGGCGATGGTTAGCCAGTGGCGCACGGGTTTTTCGGATGCATCGTTCATCGCGGGCACTCCTCTTCAGTAGTCGATCTGGTAGCCGAGGCGTGCCGACCAGGTGTCGGAAATCACCTCGTTGAGGCGAAGCTCGACGCTTCGCCCGTTGCGGAAATAGGTCGTGTCGCTGCCGTCCTGGAGCGTAAATTTG
>Ga0209460_1001981_pt1 | contig 10148 bp, 3 predicted proteins | sample EBPBio132013_DNA_FD_185868 | JGI IMG/M metagenome (GOLD analysis project Ga0209460, IMG submission 185868) | Wastewater treatment Type I Accumulibacter community from EBPR Bioreactor in Madison, WI, USA - Reactor 2_5/13/2013_ DNA (SPAdes)... | ecosystem: Engineered > Bioreactor > EBPR >...
CGATGGTACGTTCGCAGGCTCACTCCACCATCAGCCCTCTCCCTCAGGGCGAGGGACTTTAAAGACTTTTATGGTTCATTTTGCGATGAAATCGACACAAAATAAATTTCCACCGTTTAGTGTGGTGTTACCAAGCAAACACAGTATTCATACTATAGCACGGATTTTCTAATTCGTCAATCGAATTGTGGTTTGAAAACGGTTTGAATTTACGCGAACAGTGACTAATATCTACAGAGCGGCGTTAAAAAGACTTTTTATTTTCGAGGGATATTTTGGAAAACTCAACGTTAGGGCGGTTGTTTCAAAAACTCTGGCATGGAGCCGATTACACCTATGAACAGTGGTTGGACAGCCCCGACATCCTCGCTGACGACTTGCGGTTGATGAAGGAAGCCCATTGTAACGTGATGAGCGTAGGGATGTTCGGCTGGGTGCTGCTGGAGCCGGAAGAAGGCCAATACAACTTCTCGTGGCTTGACCGGTTGATGGATGAGCTGGCGGTACATGATATTGCTGCGATGCTCGGCACACCCAGCGCCTCGCCGCCCGTATGGCTTTCCAAGAAGTATCCTGAAACGCGGCGTGTGAACGCACAGGGGCAGCGGCAGCCGCATAAAGTCCGGCAAAACTTTTGTTACACGTCGCCGATTTACCGCGAAAAGGTTCATAACATCAACCGGATGCTGGCAGAGCGTTACCAGAATCATCCTGCCCTGCTGCTGTGGCATGTGTCGAATGAGTACGGTGGCTACGGCGGTGTGCAGTGTCATTGCGATCTGTGCTACAGCGCGTTTAAGGAATGGCTTAAAGCCCGCTACACGAGTTTAGATGCGTTGAACCACGCATGGTGGACGACATTCTGGGGCAACCGGTACAGCGATTGGGATCAGATTGAGCCAGTTGACGAGCATGGGCATGGGCTGATGCTGGACTGGAAACGTTTCATGAGCGACCAAGCGCTGGAATTTTATAAAGCGGAAACCGGGCCGCTGCGAGAGATCACCCCGAATATCCCGATTACGACGAATTTTATGCGACCGGATGCCTCGCTTGATTATTGGCGTTTTGCCGAGCATGTGGATGTCATTTCGTGGGACAATTACCCGCTGTGGCATCATGGTGATGACGAGGCAGCGGCGATTGAAACCTCGTTCTTCCACGATTTGCACCGTTCGTATAAGCAAGGGCTACCGTTCCTGATGTTGGAATCCACGCCCAGCGTCACCAATTGGCAGGGTGTGAGCCGCCTGAAGCAGCCGGGAATGCACAAGCTGTCGTCCTTACAGGCAGTCGCACATGGTGGCAACAGCGTGCAGTACTTCCAATGGCGACAGAGCCGAGGCGGCTGGGAGAAATTTCACGGCGCGGTGATTACGCACCTGAATACGCCGGATACCCGCGTCTTCCGCGAGGTAAGCGACGTTGGAACGACGCTGGAGGAGCTATCAGCCATTGCATCAAGCACGAATAAGGCTGCGGTGGCGATGTTATACGATCTTGAGAACGGTTGGGCGCTCAATAACGCTCAAATACCGCGCAGCATCGGCAAGCAATATCAGGAAACGTGTTACGCTCATTACGCGACATTCTGGCGGCAGGGGGTTACGGTTGATGTGGTGAATGGTGCTGCCGATTTGAGCGGTTATAAACTCGTCATCGCGCCGATGCTGTATATGATGCAAGCGGGATTAGCCGAGCAGATAGAGGCATTTGTCCAAGCGGGCGGTGTGTTCGTCACCACGTATTTATCGGGCATGGTAGACGAAACTGACCTGTGCTTCCTCAATGGCTATCCACCTGCTCTACGGCGCACACTGGGCATCTATGTCGAGGAAATCGACGCGCTGACCGACCCGCAGCAAGGGACGATTACGTTTCGCGAGGGGAACGACCTACAGGTAAGCGGTTCATACGCATTCCGCCAGTACGCAGAACTTATTCACCTTGAAACGGCAGCATCAGTTGCCGAGTATGCCAGTGAATTTTATGCAGGTTCGCCAGCGATCACGGTAAATGCACACGGCAGCGGTAAGGCGTACTTTATGGCGGCACGGACGGACAAAGCGCTGCTACAGGATTTTTATGGTGCGATTATCAAGAGCGAGAACCTTCGCCGCGCGATACAACCAAAGCTGCCAAGCGGTGTGACGGCACAAGTCCGCGAGAATGATAAGCAGCGGTTTGTGTTTCTAATGAACTTCACCAATGAGAAGAAGCACGTTGAACTTGGTGAGGACTCCTTTACGGACGCGGAAACAGGCTCGGCTGTCGGGCAGTCAATAATGCTTGAGGGGTACGGCATTCGCATCCTTGAAGCGTCTATTAATAGTTAGAGAAACGTGTAAAAAACCTGACTATTAACAAGCACGAGGATTAGGTTCAAAAAATTTGCTAAATACTCATATCCAAATCAGTCAAAACACTTGACTTATGCAGCGGATATTCATATAATCACCATTTACGAACGGTCTTGGAAACACATAGTTTAAATCCACAGCGAAGGGAAACTTTTCAATTCGCTGTTTCGTTGTCTGTCGGTTATGAACTTCCTCGTTTTAATAGTTTGTATAGACTCACCCATATCCTTTCGGTTTAGCGCAGAGGAGTAGACCCCTTGGAAGCAAAGGATTTCAGCGCCCTACGAGTTAGCCTTGCTTCACCTGACCAGATTCGTTCATGGTCGTATGGTGAAGTTACAAAGCCGGAAACCATCAACTACCGGCGGCTGCGCCCAGAGAAAGACGGCCTCTTCTGTGAAGCCATTTTTGGCCCCACAAAGGACTGGCAGTGTTACTGCGGCAAGTATAAGAATGTTCGGTATCGCGGTATCGTCTGCGACAAGTGCGGTGTAGAAGTTACCCGCGCCTCGGTTCGCCGCGAACGCATGGGGCATATTGAACTGGCTGCTCCGGTTGCCCACGTTTGGTATACCCGCCGTGTGCCGAGCTATCTCGGTTTGCTGCTGGACATCAGCCGCCGCAACCTTGACCGTGTGCTGTACTTCGCCCAGTACGTGATCACCCGCGTCGATGAAGAAGCCCGTCAAAAGGCTTTGGGACGCATTGAAAAGGAACTGGCGCAGAAGGAAGTACTGCTGGGCGGCGACATCGAAGAACAGATGGAAAGCGTCCGTACTCAACGTGACTCGGCACTCGGTCAATTTGAAGATCGCGTGAAGAGTATTCACGACCATTTTGACAATGAACTGAGCCGTTTGAGCGACAAGGTGATGCAGGAAGCACAAGGCGTGCAAAGCCGCATCGAGGCGCTCCTCGGTCAAACCGCATCGTCGGACATCGACTTTGCAACCGCCAACACCGTGATCGCCGCGAAGGGCGAACAGGTCAACAACGAACACATCTCGCGCATTCAGACTGCGACCAACGCTTACCTGAGCGACATTCAATCCGAGATTGAAGATATGCGTCAGGTTGAATTGGGCAAGCTGGATGTCGAGGCCGACTCAATTTCGGGTGACGCAGCTCATTCCATGGACGAGCAGCGTTCGGAACTCGAAAGCCGCATGGCACAAATTCGCCAGTCGGCGGAAAAAGCACGTCATGAACTGCAAGATTTGCGTGTGCTGCAATTCCTGCCGGAAACCCGTTACCGCGAACTTAAGAGCCGTTACGGGCAGGTTTTCCACGCCGACATGGGCGCGGAAGCCTTCTACGAAATCTTGCAGGGCATGAACATGGACAAGCTGGCGGTGGAGCTGTGGCATGAAGTCCGCACCACCCGTTCCAAGCAGCGCAAGAAGAAGGCCACCAAGCGTCTGCGCGTGGTCGAGAGCCTGCGTAAGAGCGACAACCGCCCTGAATGGATGATCCTGACGGTTCTGCCGGTTATTCCACCCGACCTGCGCCCGATGGTGCAGTTGGACGGTGGCCGCTTCGCAACCAGCGACTTGAACGACCTGTACCGCCGCGTGATCAACCGCAACAACCGCTTGAAGCACCTGCTGGAACTGGGTGCGCCGGATGTTATCGTCCGCAACGAAAAGCGTATGTTGCAGGAAGCAGTCGACAGCCTTGTTGACAACAGCCAACGTGGTAAGGCACTGAGCCGCCGTGGTCGACGTGAACTGAAATCCCTCAGCGATATGTTGAAGGGTAAGAAGGGTCGCTTCCGCCGCAACCTGCTCGGTAAGCGCGTGGACTACTCTGGTCGTTCGGTTATCGTTATTGGTCCGAAGCTCAAGCTGCACCAGTGCGGTTTGCCGAAGACGATGGCGCTGGAACTCTACCGCCCGTTCGTCATCAGCCGTTTGGTTCGTTACAACTATGCCAGCAACGTGAAGGGTGCCAAGCGCATCATTGAGCGTGAAAAGCCCGAAGTGTGGGAAGTGCTGGAAGAAGTTATCAAGGAACGTCCAGTCCTGCTGAACCGCGCCCCTACCCTCCACCGCTTGGGTATTCAGGCGTTCGAGCCGCAACTGGTCGAAGGTAAGGCGATTCAAATTCACCCGCTGGTCTGCTCGGCGTTTAACGCAGACTTCGACGGTGACCAGATGGCGGTACATGTTCCGTTGAGCGACAAGGCCGTGCAAGAAGCGCGTGAACTGATGCTCAGTACCCGTAACCTGCTCAAGCCCGCAGACGGCCAGCCTATCGTTGGCCCATCGAAGGATATGGTGCTCGGTAACTACTACCTGACCATGGACCCGACCGTCGAAATCATCGCCTTGAAGTCGAACCTCGAAAAGGTTCCGACGATGGCTTCGCTGGATGGTTCGAAGAAGGTCGGCGTGGCGTTCCGTTCGCCGGGTTACTACTACACCCAGAACCACCTGACCCCCGGGGTTGAGGTGTTCTATGATGTCACCGAAACCGATGACAACGGTCGCGTGAAGGTGACTGAGAAGTCGGCTGACCGCACCTTGCGCGCGGTGCTGGAAGGCGAAGTTGATGCAATCATCGACAACGTACATGACTACCGCAAGCGCATCAAGAAGAATAAGGCTGCCAGCGAGAAGTTGGTGGTGACGAACCTCGGTGAACGGCGTAAGGTCGTTGACATGGACGAGGTGGAGTACCTGTACAACCTCGGCTTGGTGGAACTGCACACGCCGATTTTGCTCGGCAATATCTATGATGACCGTTCGCCACAGGCTGACCCCGAACCGACGACGGTTGGGCGCTGCGTCTTCAATCGGATTTTGCCGGATGAAATGCGGTTCGTTCAGGATACGATGGGTAAGAAGCAGCTTCAGGATTTGGTGGCGAAGGCTTACCAGCAAGTGGGACCGGATCGTACGACCGACATCGTAGATGCGATCAAGAACCTCGGCTTCCACTATGCGACGATTTCCGGCACGACCATCGCGGTGTCTGACCTGACCATCCCCGATGAACGGAAGGATGTACTGGCGCAGGCGGAAAGTGTGGTTGACCGCGCCGAACGCGACTTCCGCCGTGGTTTGCTGACGGAAGAAGAACGCTACCAGATTACAATTGACGAGTGGACGCGGGCGAAAGACCGTCTGCAAGACATGATTAAGCAGGCGCTCGATCCGTATGGACCTATCGCGATTATGGCGATTTCCGGTTCGACGAAGGGTGGCTTCGGCCCGATCACCCAGCTCGCGGGTATGCGCGGTTTGATGGCTGACCCGTCGGGGCGCATCATCGACCTGCCGATCCGCAGCCACTTCCGCGAAGGCTTGAACGCGCTGGAATACTTCATCTCGACGCACGGTGCGCGTAAAGGTTTGGCGGATACGGCGCTGCGTACGGCGGACGCGGGTTACCTGACCCGTCGTTTGGTTGATGTGGCGCAGGACGTGATCGTGAACCGTATGGACTGCGGCACGGAAGCGGGTATGTGGATTCGCCGCGCGGACGACATCGCCGGTCAGACCCTGTACGAACGCATCATCGGGCGCTGTGCCGCTATTGACACCTACGACCCCGAAACGGGCGAGTTGATCGTCGCACGCAACGAGATGATTACTGAAGAAGTGTCGGAAGCAATTCAGAACAGCAAGCTGGCAGCGGTTAACGTCCGCAGCCCGATGACCTGCGCCCTGATCCACGGTATCTGTGCCCTGTGCTACGGGCGCGACCTCGGTCGTGGTGAAATGGTTGAGATCGGCTCGGCGGTCGGTATCGTCGCCGCACAGTCGATTGGTGAACCGGGTACACAGCTTACCCTGCGTACGTTCCACAGCGGTGGTACGGCACAGGCCAGCGGTGACATCACCAGCGGTTTGCCCCGTGTTGAAGAATTGTTCGAAGCCCGCAAGAAGCCGAAGGGTGAAGCGGTCGTTACGGACATCAGCGGTGTGCTGCGCCTGACCAAGCGTGACGGTGTGCGTATCGCCACCATCATCGACAGCGAAGCATTCAGTGAACAGCATGATATTCCAGTCGGCTGGGACTTCCTCGTTGAGGACGAAGCCGAAGTCAATGAAGGTGAGATCATCGCCGAAGTCGCGGGTGGCACGGGCGAAAAGATCGTCGCCAAGATGCACGGTGTCGTCCATCTGGAAGGCCACACGATTTACGTGCGCTATGAACGGCGGCAGGAAGTGGAATACGAAATTCCATCGAATGCGCGGTTGATCCCGGAAGCGTTCGACGGCGCGGAAGTCACCGCTGGTCAGCAGTTGACCGAAGGTGCGAAGAACCCGCACCGCATCCTGCGTATCCTCGGCTCGGAAGCGGCACAGATTTACCTGCTGACGGAAGTGCAAGATGTGTACCGTAATCAGGGCGTGAACATCGCCGACAAGCACTTTGAAGTCATCATTCGTAAGATGCTGTCGAAGGTGCAGATTACCCGCAGCGGTGACAGTATGCTGCTGCCGGGTGAGTTGATCGACCGTCTGAAGCTGCTGAACCAGAACGAGCAACTGCTCGCTGAAGGTAAGGAACCGGCAGCGGGTGCGCCCGTTCTGCTCGGTATCACCAAAGCGGCACTCAGCACGGACAGCTTCCTCTCGGCAGCCAGCTTCCAGCACACGATCAAGGTGTTGGCGGGTGCGGCTATCGAAGGCAAGATGGACAACCTATACGGCCTGAAAGAAAACGTCATCATCGGTAAGCTGATCCCGGCAGGAACGGGCTTCCACACCTACCAAGACCGCGAACTGGTCGCCCCCAATATTACGTTGGAAGCGCAAGGCGCGTTGGACTCGGCGGTGGAGGACAACTTCGATGACAACGAAGGCATGGAAGAAATGGGGATGAACAACTAACGTTCATCTAAAGACAAATAAAAAAGCGCGGGGCTAAGGCTCCGCGTTTTTTATTTTCAGCAATTACCCTGCCCTGCTAGCAGTAACTATCCAACTGCACACCGGGGCGTACCGCGTCGTAGATCATCCAATATGCCGGGCGCTCGGTGCGGTTGGGGCTGTCGAGATTTACAGCGCATCCGTCGCCGGGGAATGTGATGCTGTAGGCAGCCATTTCATCGCGGTTGCTGATGGTGACTTTGTTCGCCACATTCAAATTCCACAGGATAACCGGCCCCATGAAGTCCATCGACTGTGCCATCTCGAACGCCCGCACGAGATATGTTCCCTGCTGTGTACGGTTGTTGTAGCTCATCCACACCTGCGGCGGGTCGCCGGGGAAGTTATCCCACGTTGCGTAGCCGAACTCGGTGGCGAACATCTTGCCATTGGTATGGTTGTTGCGAACCATAATGTCCCGAAAGGCGTTCACATTATCCGAGAAGAAGAAGTGACCGTTATCATCCCAGCCCCGATCTTGACTCGGCTGGCAGCAGGTGGAGTCCGGCGGGTTACCCCAGCCGTAGGGGTGAATGCCGACGTATACGTTGTTCAGGCCAGCAAGTCCCGCGTTGTACATCTCTTGCAGATAAGCACGGTCATCACGCGAACCGGCTTCCGTATTGTCGCTAGTGGGCGCAAGGCCAGCCGAGATGATGATAATCGGGTTGGCACGCGGGGTTTTAGGGTCATTTTTCATTTGCTCGGAATAAGCGTTGATGGCGGTATAGGATGGCATAAACAACTGCATATAGGAAGCGCCGTTCAGCGGCTTGCCCTGCCATTCACGCGAAAGATTCGGCTCGTTCCAAACTTCGATTGCATCCAGCGACGTACCAAATTCGAGCGTCATCAGATTAATGAACTTCGCCAGCGCGTTCGGGTCGTCCGGCGGGCCGTCCTCCGTCTGGTTGGATCGCGCCCAAGCCGGCGCTTTGGCGACACTAATCAGAATGTCCAAACCTTTGTTGTAGGCGGATTCAAGATAGATTTCGAGGCGGCGGAAATCCTCAGAGACTTCATCAGCGTTATTCGGCTGCAACTGCTTCCACGAGATTTGCACCTTGAGCCACTTCACACCCAAATTGCTGATCGAGTCGAGCGCTTTATTCCAGTCATTCTGGTCAAGGTTCGGGTCAAGTTGAATGCCCATCCGTGCCGCATCCAAGTTCGGGATAGTTGGCTTCGGGCCAGCGGAGGTCGGTGCAGTCGTCGGGACAGAAGGTTCGGAGGTGGGTGGTGCTGCCGTCGCAGCCTCCGAGGTTGGCCCTTCGGTGGGCGGCGGCAGTGTTTCGGTGGGGCGAGGGGTTGAGGTGGGCGGTAAGGTGTAGTCACCCCCGATGATGGCACCCAGCGGCGTGTTGGTGGGCAAAACCGTCCCGGCAGGCAGCGGCGTTTCGGTCAACGTCACGGTTGGCGTGACCGTCGGCTCAACCAGTGTTTCAGTCGGGGGTACGAGCGTTGGCACCTCCGTCGCCGCAGAAGCGATCTCGGCTTCGTGGGTCGGGGTCACGTAAATAACGGTGGGTGCTTGCGGTGAGCAGGCCGCAAACAGGAGCGTTAGACCAAGAAAAAAAACAAAGTGAGTTGAGGGTTTGAGTGTTTTCATAGCGTGCATGGTATCACAAGGCGATTGGGCTGGCTATAAGAAAACGCTGAGAGTTGGGGAGGCACAGGCCAAAAAACTGTGGTATAATAGAACCTATGTTCAGTAATCAAGTGATTGACATCACTCTCGTAAGTCCCTAGAATAACTATTCGCAAATGAAATGACAGCTCAGGAAACGTTTATGACAAATGGGATTGTTCGCCGTGTCAATATCGGTCAGGAGATGCGTGACGCTTATCTTGACTATGCGATGAGTGTCATCGTTGCCCGTGCGCTGCCGGATGCCCGTGACGGCTTAAAGCCTGTTCACCGCCGCATTCTGTACGCGATGCACGACATGGGCATTCGGTCAGACAACAGTTATAAGAAAAGTGCGCGTATCGTCGGTGAGGTGCTGGGTAAATATCACCCGCACGGCGATACGGCTGTCTATGAGGCGATGGTTCGGCTGGCGCAAGACTTCTCGATGCGCTATGAACTGATCGACGGGCAAGGGAACTTCGGCAGCATCGACGGTGATGGCGCGGCGGCTATGCGCTATACCGAAGCCCGCATGGAGCAAATCGGCGAAGAACTGCTGGTCGACATCGATAAGGAAACAGTCGACTTCGTAGAAAACTTCGACGGCAGCCTCAGCGAACCATCGGTGCTGCCGTCCAGCTTCCCGAACCTGCTGGTCAACGGTTCGTCGGGTATCGCAGTCGGTATGTCCACCAATATCCCGCCGCATAACTTGAACGAAGTGTGTGATGCGCTCGTTTATATGCTCGAACACTGGGAGGACATGGACGACATCACGGTTCAAGACCTGATGCAGTTTGTCAAAGGGCCGGACTTCCCCACCGGTGGGTTGGTTTACCGGCACATTGATGGGCTGAACACCGACGAGGATACGCTGGTTTCGGCGTATGCCACCGGACGCGGTAAGATCACGATGCGGGCGAAGGTACACATCGAGGATATGGGACGCGGTAAGTCGCGCATCATCGTCAGTGAACTGCCCTACCAAACCAACAAATCCTCGCTGATTGAGCGCATCGCTTCACTGGTGCGTGACGGCAAGCTGGAAGGGATCGCCGACCTACGCGACGAGTCCGACCGTCAGGGCTTGCGAGTCGTGATTGAGCTACAGCGCGGCGCTGAACCGACTCCGGTGCTGGCAGCGCTGTTCAAACTCACGCCGCTACAAGAGACGTTCAGCATCAATACGCTGGCGCTGGTGGATAACGAACCACGCACCCTCAGCCTCAAGCAGTGTCTCAAGGTTTACCTTGATCACCGCCTCGATGTCATCCGCCG
>Ga0209460_1001984_pt1 | contig 10137 bp, 10 predicted proteins | sample EBPBio132013_DNA_FD_185868 | JGI IMG/M metagenome (GOLD analysis project Ga0209460, IMG submission 185868) | Wastewater treatment Type I Accumulibacter community from EBPR Bioreactor in Madison, WI, USA - Reactor 2_5/13/2013_ DNA (SPAdes)... | ecosystem: Engineered > Bioreactor > EBPR >...
GATCCAAAATGCCCCGGTAAGAGCACCGGAACACAAGGAAATTGGATAACTTATTCAGGTGCTGTATTTAAAGCAGCATATTTTACAAGCGACTTTGTTTTGGCAGAATTGAATGGAAGCATCAAAGGGCAATCACAAATTACTGTGGCAGGATGGGATAATAGGAATATTACACCTACATCAACTACAATCATACACCATCCAATAGGAGATGCTAAAAAAATTACTTTGGATTTTGACACTGCCCAACAATCAACAATTAAAGGAAGACAATGTTGGTGGTTACAAGTTGATTTGGGAGCAACAGATCACGTATCTTCGGGTGCACCATATTTCAATCAAGATAAAAGAATAATTGCGCAACATTATGGCGTAAATGATGCAAACTTACCTGTCTGTAGTCGAGCGAATAAATTTGGGGGGCGATTTGACCTTTCTTGGACAGGAGGTGGAACCAATGATACTCGGCTAAGCAACTGGCTTGGTGGTTCAAATCCCCCAAATACAACCAATACCATTCGTGTCCCTACGGTAAATTCGATAACTAGCAATGATTTTCTTATTTGTACTACGAATAAGCAAATAACGTTATCCAATGCCATTCCAGGAAGAACAGTGTCTTGGAGTGTCAATAATACCACCCTATTTGCAACCACCAATGGAGCTGCCACATCAGGCAATGGAATTGTAGCTATCCTTCGTGCTGCTTCATCTACTTCTTCGGGTAGTGCTGTACTTACTTTTACATTATCTCAATCGGGTTGTGATGATATTGTAATAACACAAGCCATTTGGGTAGGATTGCCTGATTTTGGCCTTATCTACAATGACCCTGTATGTGTCGGAGATTACGAATGGGCATTTTTGGACTTATATGGTGCTCGTGCGATTTCATTGGGTACAATAGATTGGACATTTAGCGGAGTGATTAATGGTACAGGCACACTGAACAAAGCTCGATTCAGAGGTATGACACCGGGTTGGGGTGAAATATGCATCAAAGCAACCAATGGATGTGGAGAACGGCTAAAATGCTTTTCGATTTATGTCGATTATTGTGGTGGTGGGCAATATTCTATTCAGCCACAGGAGAAAAAAATTGTAAAAACGTCCTCCAATCAACTTCTACACGTAAATCCAAATCCATTTAATAATACTGCCGTAATTCATTTATCTCTATTTAATGCGAATGATGAAAATCTAATCAAAATATATGATATTACTGGTAAGTTGATAGTACAAAAGCACATATTAGAAAATAATACAATCATTGATCTAAGCATCTATCCCTCGGGGATTTACTTTATCCATTATAGAAATGATAATCAAGTTTTAACTGAAAAAATTATAAAATTATGAAAAAGTCTAACTATATATTAATAGCAATAATATCACTTGCTACAATGAATTTATTAATGGCTCAAAAAAACGCCATCAGATTCAATACCGGATATGCCATTGGGAAAGTGGATAAAAGATATGATTTTCTTAAAAAAGGTTATGCTTCTTTAGTTACTACTGTAAAAAATAAGATAAACGACAATACTCCTGATGATGAATATACAGTAGGATTAGGTTATACTTATACAATAAGTAAAAGATTTATCGCGGGTTTTGATCTTGGATACGCCACATTAATTCAGGACTTTCTCCTACCTGTGGAATCTACCTCCTATTTTAACGTTGTTAATGAAAAACTTTATTGGCGTAGAAAATCTTATTATCATATACTACAGCTTAGTCCTATTGTTCAATATTTAATAATTAGTAAAACAGTTAGTGCCGGAGTTTATCTTCAAGCTATCGGAAATATTTCTTTTAGGAAAGTTATACAAGATGGGAATTTATCCAGAAATAAAACAGAATATTTCTCTAATGAAGTATATCCGGGCATCTTTGCTGAATATAATCGATTTAAGGCGACCTTAGGTGTGAGAGCCCTTCACTGGAAATATCGGGACGACGCCATTGTCAATAATGGATTGAATCCGGATAAATACAATCCTTTTAAGATGAAGTTCACTTTGAGTTATGATTTATATCGGTGGTAATATGGGTGACAGAATATTCCTACGCTGGAGGAAATTGTGTACTTACGCCAGCGGGAATTATTCGGACAGAGAGGGTTAAAATTTAATTGAGAATTGAGAATTGAGAATTGAGAATTTAAAATTTTGGATAAGCCCCATTTCCATTCTCCATTCTCCATTTTATACTCTCCATTTGATGTATCATGAAATAGGTTGACAACAAAAATGTGGAAAACTTTTCTAAAATTTGTAAAATGAGACCAAAAGAGCGAAAAGTTTTTTCAGAAAATTTCAAAAGAGAGCAGGTTTCCCGTATAGAAAAGGGGGAAATAACAGTTACCCAATTAGGGAGGATATTAGGGATGAATAGTCCGAATCCGATTTATCTATGGTTAAAGAAATATGGTAAGGAGCCCTTGACACAAAAGGTAGTCATCGAATCACAAAGTGATTTTATCCGGCTTAAGGAAGTAGAAAAACAACTAAAAGAGGCCCAACAACTCATCGGGATGCAGCAAATACAGCTTCAGTTCTATGAAGGTATTTTAGAGGAAGTGGGGACGCACTACGGAGAAGACCCATTAAAGAAATTTTTAAAAAAGTAGTAGCCAATTTCCAAAGTAATTTCAGCATGGAGCAAGTATATGAAGCGATAGGCATCACACGTCAGGCAATATGGAAGTGGAAACAACGTAGTGAGGCAAAAGCAGAACAGACTGATCGGATAATCCAGGAGGTCAAACGATGGCGACAGAAACATCCTAAGATGGGGTCGCGACCTATGTATTACTCTATGAAATGTGAGGGAATAGCCTTGGGAGTTGGTGTCAATCAATTTGAGCAAATCATAAGAGACCATCATCTTGTTATAGGAAAAGCTAGAAGTAGGAAGCCAAAGTGCAGTGATGGCAAAGGCAAAGAGGATTACCCGAATCTGACCAATGGGTTAGAGTTAACGGGAATAAATCAGTTAATAGTATTAGATATTACCTACATTTGGATAACAACGAGGTGGTGTTATATTTTTTCCCTAAAAGATGTGTACTCGCAGTGGGTGGTTCTGACAGCGAGTGAAAACTTGGAGGCGAAGCATGCCATTACCTGTTTAGATGATTTTGTAAAGCTACGTGGACCACTATCAGTAAGGGGATGTATTCATCATACGGATAATGGATCGCAGTACAATTGTGGTAAATACAAAGATAAACTTGCAGGATATGGCATATTGATAAGTCGATCAACTCAATGTAAGGAAAACGGTAGCTCTGAACAATCTCACCATGTGAGCAAAAATATGTATCTGGAGCCGTTAGGGTTAAAGACATTTGCCCAATTAAAAAAAGCGTGTAAGGATTTTATGTATAAAAATAATTATAAACGAGCAATCAAACAGTTAGGCTGGAAAACACCTTTTCAGTTTGAAGAGTCAATAAAAGGTATACCCGAAGAGCTACGACCGAAAAAGAAGATGCATGATTTTAGCGCACAAGAAAAATTGGGGGGATTTGGAGAGGCATAAACGGATAAAAATATATAAATAAATGAGAAGGAAATTAAAAATGCAGTACCTTTACAAAAAGCAAAGATACTGCAAACATAAGATACATTTCGTACCGGCTCAGTCTATCCCTGGTATGCCTGATCCCCCCAGAACAGTCATACTTCCGTTTCGAATGAGCAATGTAAAATTGAAAGGAATAAATTATTTAATCAAAAAAAGTTATCCACATTTAAATTACTGATTAGAAAAAGTTGTCAACTAAAATCATGAAACTTCAATTTTCAATTTTCAATTTTCAATTCTCCATTTGTCTTAATAAATGCGTTGATTACCTTCCATGTAGAGCTGTCGCTATCAAAGACGGAATATAGCCCTTGTTCTTCCATCGGTGGGTCGCCCATGAAGTCATCTCCGGGCTTCCAAAACTTTTGACCGGGGATGGGTCGAGCTTCTCCGCCAAATGCCCAAAAGTTACAACCGGCCAATATACCTTTATTTTGTTGAGACTGGCTCAATTCATTGAATAATAGTGTGTAAAAGGAATCTCTTATCCTTGTTGTGCTTGAAGGTTCGAAACTGTTGTTGTCTCTGGGATAGCCAAACTCTTCTATAACCAATGGTTTTCCTATTTTTTTCATTACGTTCATGTGGTCGGTGATATATTTTTTGGTCATATCGAGAGCCTTTTTTTGTTGGTTTACATCGTTTAAATCTTTGTACCATTGCCAGTTGCGCGGCCAAATATGTATAGTACCATAGTCGATATTGGAATCAGCATGTATTGCCTCATAAACATCCATGTTTTCAGTTCCGATAAATCCTTCAACGCCAATGGTAACAAGGTGATTGGTGTCGATACTTTTAATCATTTTAGCCGTTCTAGCAATCCAATTTTTATAAGCATCTATAGCGGCAGGACGCATAGGGCGTGGTTCGTTGGCCAATTGCCACGCAAAGATTGTAGGGTCGTCGATGTATTTGAGACCATTTATTGAGTTTTTTCTTGTGAGTATGGCTTTGACCTGTGCTTCATATTGTTGAATGCATGGTTCACAGGAATAAAATCCACTCACTACATCCCGCAATTTTTCCCATGATAATCGATTGTAAAACGCTGTACTGTCAATAGCTTTATTCCAATATAGATATTGTAAAAATCCGCCACTCCATTCCCAATTATTGCTAAAAAACAAAACTGCCTTCATCTCCTTACGACTCATCTCTTCTAATAGTCTGTCAAGACCCTTAAGGTTGTCAGTAACGAAGACTCCCGGAGATTGTTGGAATACGGGAACGATTCGTGGTACACCTTGGATTGTGCCTTCCCCTTCTACTGCTGCACAGATTCTTAGGTTTGTGATGCCTTGTGACTTTAAAAAATCTAATTCCTGTCTCAACCTTTGCAAACCCCTGACTGTATCGTCCATCAGTCCTAAGGAAGGTCCATACCAATAATTGGTCCCTACAAAATAGAAGGCAGTGTCTCCTTGGATAAAGTGACCTTCTTTAATCGTGACAAATGAAACTTCTTGGTTTTTGGATTTATAACCATTATTGCATGAAAGAATAAGTAAAGAGAATATAATAAAATATATGGGTTTCATCATATTGTGAAATTATATTGTGATGTAATGTGGCAAGCCAATTGGACTATTTATAAACAAGTTAACAACAACACTTCTGGCACATATACTCAACCCGAATTCAGCAGTAAAGGTTTTGAAAAACCGTATAGTGCTGATTATGAGGGTTAATCCCGATGAACGAATCGTTTCAATGGTTTCTGTAAACCATTGATTACGAGTCGTAAATCGATTCCACATTTGTCAAATGAGGAATTTGGGTTCAAAACAGGAGACTACTGATTATGAGAGTGTCTATTGAATGGATTGTCTTGGTGTATGTCCAATGATGAATTTGATCCAAAAGGAAGTTAACTTTATTACACAATAAATGATATGCACCTAAAGCATTCTGTAGGGCGTAAAGTCCAATATAGTACGTTACCGGGGAATTGGAAAGAAAAAATGAATAGCACAATACGAATAAAAGCAACCCGATGCAATGTGCTCAACTTTATTTAATAAATTAAATATCGGATTAATCATGAAAAAAACAAATTCAAACTTTACCAGAATCATCTTATTTGTATCAGCAGCATTTCTTGTTGGTTGCCTATTTGTTCCGTTGTGGAGGATTGATCTTGATGCGCCGCAGTATCCGGAAGGTTTAAGGCTTCTATTGTATGCAGGGAAAGTTGCGGGAGATGTCGAGATTATTAATGGTCTCAATCATTATATAGGGATGAAGACGCTACACACAGATGATTTTTTGGAGTTTACGATTCTACCCTATTTGATTATCGGATTTTCTTTGCTTTTTTTATGGTCAGGAATAAAGAACACCCGAAAGATGTTGACTATTTCATTAGTTGCTTTTATTATCTTTGGAATCGTTGCTATGGTTGACTTTTGGTTATGGGAATACAACTATGGTCATGACTTAGACCCCAATGCGGCTATCAAAGTTCCGGGTATGGCATATCAGCCACCATTAATTGGATTTAAACAATTATTGAACTTTGGCGCTTATTCTATACCGGATATTGGAGGATGGTTGTTTATCGGAGCCGGTGTTCTTATGGTAGCAGCCTATTTTAAAGATCGAATAAAATCAAAAGTATGAGAAGTTTACCGTATTTATTATCATTATTTTTAGTTGGTATCATGATGTCTTGTTCATCAGATCAGGCCGAACCCATTAACTTAAACAAAGACATGTGCGACTATTGCCGTATGAATATTTCAGATGGTCGCTTTGGAGCCGAAGTCATGACAGAAAAGGGGAGGTATTATAAATTTGACGATATTAAATGTTTGGTGCATTATGCTGAAGAGAAGCCCAATGGCCCGATAAAGTTTTTCTTTATACACGATTTTACCAAGAATAACAAATTAATAGATGCTCCGACTGCACATTTTGTATGGAGCAAGGAATTTAAGAGCCCTATGAGGGGCAATATAGCTGCATTTGCTGATAAAGCTGAGGCTGATGCCGTAGCAAAAGAGCAGGGAAGTCAGGTGGAAAATTGGGATGCTGCGAAGAAACGCATCCTCGAATAGTATAAATTTTGAAATTCATGTTTAACTTCTTTTTGAACCGGAATATCCATACGTGGGTTGGAGCTTTGTTTGTCATTCTCCCTAACCTTTCTCATGCCGCTGTCCTTGAGGTAGGAAAAGGAAGGCAATATCAGACGATACAAAAGGCATTGTCATCAGCTAAGCCATACGATACGCTGTATATACATTCCGGAGAGTACAAGGAAGGGAATATCCGTATCACAAAGCCCTTGACCATCATTGGAAAGAATTGGCCTATAATAGATGGGGAAAAAAAGGTGGAGTTGATGACCATTCGTTCATCTTATGTAAGTATCACAGGCTTGGTATTGAAAAACTCGGCAGAAGGTACAATGAATGATCCTGCTGCAATCCGAGTCGCTGAAGCCAATCATATTTCAGTGATTAATAATAAGATGTACGATAATTTTTTTGCAGTATATCTGCAATATGCTAAGCATTGTATCATCAAAGATAATGTCATCACCGCATCACAACAACATGAATATCAATCGGGTAATGGAATCCATTGTTGGAAAAGTGATAGCCTCCAGATAATAGGCAATAGGATAGCCGGGCATAGGGATGGAATTTATTTTGAATTTGTTACACATTCCATCATTTGGAGGAATATTGCTGAGAATAATCTGCGATATGGACTGCACTTCATGTTTTCCAATAACGATACATATATAACCAATCTCTTTCGAAATAATGGCTCAGGTGTCGCGGTGATGTTTACCAAGCACGTTACTATGATAAATAATACGTTTACAGAAAATTGGGGCGATGCCTCTTATGGCGTTTTATTGAAAGAAATATCGGATTGTTATATGTCGGGTAATAAATTTTACAGAAATACAACAGGAATCTTTTTGGATGGCTCAAATAGGGTGAAGATTGAGAAAAATAGCTTTAAAGGAAATGGCTGGGGTATGAGATTACAGGCCAATTGCATGGATAATGTCATAGGCCAGAATAATTTCATTGGCAATACATTTGACGTATCCACCAATGGAAGCTTGACGCTCAATGTCTTTGAGGGCAATTATTGGGATAATTATGAGGGGTATGATTTGGATAAAGATAAGACCGGAGATTTACCTTATCGACCATTGAGCTTATATTCCGTTCTTGTTGAGAAAAACCCACCTGCGATGCTGTTGTATAGGAGCTTTATGGTTAATTTGCTGGATAGATCTGAAAAAATTATACCGAGCTTAACTCCGGAAAACTTTATTGATAAAACGCCTAAGATAATACCGTATCAGATATGATAGAAATAAAGAATATAAGTAAGAAATTTGGAAAGCTACAGGCATTGGATGGCTTGAATCTCAATTTGAACTATGGGGAATGTATAGCTTTAATAGGCCCCAATGGTTGTGGGAAGACAACATTGATTAAGTCTATCCTTGGCATGGTTATTCCGGATGAAGGAGACATTATTTTTGACAATACTTCTATTAAAAACGACATTAATTATCGCAATCAAATAGGATATATGCCGCAAATAGGCAGGTATCCGGAGAATATGTCAATAGGTCAGGTTTTGGAGCTTATCAAAGGAATTAGATCATATCAACCCAACCATGACTTGGAGCTTTTTGATCAGTATGAAATAGAGACTATGCTGGAGAAAAAAATGCGTACGCTGAGTGGAGGAACAACACAGAAAGTTAGCGCTGTTCTAGCATTTCTTTTCAGACCAAAGGTATTGATATTGGATGAACCAACAGCGGGGTTAGACCCAATTGCAGCCGCAATTCTAAAGGATAAGATATTAAAAGCGAAAAATGAAGGGGCTTTGATCCTCATTACATCACACCTTTTAGCAGAATTAGAAGATGTCGTCAGCGAGATTATATTTATGCAGGATGGTCGATTGGTACTACATAATAGCGTTTCGGAGCTAAAAGACCTTACCGGTGAAAGCTCTATTGCTCGTTCCATTATTCAACTATTAAAATCGAAGGTTCATGCTTAAAGTACTCAAATATGTCACTTTAGATATTCTAAGAAACAAGATAATCCTGATATATACGATTATGCTGGCTTTGTTTTCCTGGAGTGCCTTTGCATTGGAAGATAATATCGCCAAGGGTTTATTAACAGAGTTGAATATAATATTACTGACGGTACCTTTGTTTTCAGTATTGTTTTCAACGATTTATGTATATAATAGTAGTGAATTTATAGAATTACTGGTCAGTCACCCGGTGAAAAGAAAGGTTGTGTGGACATCTTTATTTAGCGGACTCGCCATGAGTATGGTACTGGCATTTATCCTAAGTTCCGGAATACCTATATTAATCTATGCGGATGCAGCGACAGCCTTTATGATGATAACAACCGGATCAATATTGTCCGTAATATTTGTTGCGATAGCATTTTTAAGTAGCATAATGACGAGAGACAAGGCCAAGGGGATTGGAATATCAATCATATTATGGTTGTATTTTGCATTGTTGTTTGATGGGTTGGTGTTGTTTTTGTTTCTTCAATTTTCGGATTATCCGATTGAAAAAATGGTTGTTGCACTCAGTGTGCTAAGTCCGGTCGATTTAAGCCGTATATTAATACTATTGAGATTGGATGTGTCGGCAATGATGGGGATGACAGGCGCAGTATTTCAGAAGTCCTTTGGTACCGGATTGGGGCTCATTGTATCTTTTACTTTATTGTTGTGTTGGGTTTTGGTGCCTTTCGGTATATCGTTACGAAAATTTAGCAAGCAAGACCTTTAGAATAGTTACTTTTTTATAAGATAAATTAAGATTTTAATACATGAAACCGGATGTTTTAAGTAGAAGTGATATAGAGAGGATAATCCAACAATTTTATGATAAAATAAAGGATGATGAAGAGATAGGATTTTTCTTTACCGAAGTGGTCAAGATTAATTGGGAGCGCCACATACCCAATATGTGCGCCTTTTGGGAAGGAGTACTATTCTATACGGGTGACTTTTCGGGTAATCCATTGTCGGCACATAGAGCAATACATCAAAAGTACAACACGCAGCCTATGCATTTTAAGCGATGGTTGATATTATTCAACGAAGTTGTTGATGAAAACTTTAAAGGTATGAATGCAGAAAAGATGAAACGACATGCCAAATCAATTTCCAACGTCATGCTACAAAATATTAAAACAAAAAATCTTTAAATTGGCAATTAATCACAATTTCCATCCATCGAACATGCTTCACCTGAGGCAGTCATTTGAATGGAAGTGGCATTTTCTTTCGTCCATTCATCAAAGCTCTGTTGTAATGTTTGTTTAAAGGCTTCAATGGGTTGTGCTCCAGAAATACCGTATTTTCGATCAAATACGAAGAAAGGTACGCCTCTAACACCCAATCTGCTTCCTTCTTGAATATCTTGATGTACGGCATACGAATATACATCATTTGTCAATGCATCATCAATCTGAGGGCGACTTAGTCCAATTTCTTCACCTAAAGCGAGCAATGTGTCTCGGT
>Ga0209460_1001988_pt1 | contig 10106 bp, 7 predicted proteins | sample EBPBio132013_DNA_FD_185868 | JGI IMG/M metagenome (GOLD analysis project Ga0209460, IMG submission 185868) | Wastewater treatment Type I Accumulibacter community from EBPR Bioreactor in Madison, WI, USA - Reactor 2_5/13/2013_ DNA (SPAdes)... | ecosystem: Engineered > Bioreactor > EBPR >...
TATTTTGTGTCGATTTCATCGCAAAATGAACCATAAAAGTCTTTAAAGTCCCTCGCCCTGAGGGAGAGGGCTGATGGTGGAGTGAGCCTGCGAACGTACCATCGTGGGGTGAGGGCTTAAAATAATCATCCACCACTTAAGGTAGTCCTACCGTTTGCTTAGTAAGTGAACACATAAATCATTTGCATTCCGTAGGGGAGGGTCTCAGCCCCCTCCCACTTTCTCGGCGCTATTTAACAATTGAGTGTGTCTACTCGGGCGGCAAACCTCTGATGTGTCCTCAGTTCTTTCTGCAAATCCTTTGCAACACCCTCCGCGAAATGCTCCCTCACATCCGCCGCAGCAGCACACACAATTGCACAGCGGCGGCATCACGCGAGTATTCCGCTGCACTTGTGTCATTTCAGCGGAAACAGCCGAGCCTCCTGCCGTCACAAAATGTCAATTCAGCGGCATTACGGGAGCGTCCCGCCAGCCAATTCGGCGGGAAAATTGCAAATTGTGCGAAATTTGCGAATCAAAAACCCGCTGCTCTGAAAGGGCTTTTGCTCTGTGGTTTCTATTGACTACTAGCTAAAGACTAAACATTCAGACGTTCTCGGCTTGGGTACGTTCTACCCGCAGCCTCAAATATGCATCCATGAACTCGTTCAAGCGCCCGTCCAGAACTGCGCCCGTGTTGCCCGTTTCAAAGTCCGTCCGGTGATCTTTCACCATCTGGTAGGGGTGCAGGACATACGACCGGATCTGGTTACCCCATCCCGCGTCTACGTTCTCGCCTTTTAAGGTCGCCAGTTGGGCTTCCTGCTTCTGTCGTTCCAGTTCGAACAAGCGCACCTTTAAAATCTGCATCGCGCGTTCACGGTTCTGTTTCTGGCTGCGTTCGTTCTGGCACTGAACTACGATGCCCGTAGGCATGTGGGTGAGCCGTACCGCCGTATCATTCTTCTGGACGTTCTGCCCACCCGCGCCGCCCGCACGGTAAGTCTCGACCTTCAAATCCTTCTCATTGACCTGAATATCAATCTCACCTTGAATATCCGGCCATAACTCAACCTTCGCAAAGGAAGTATGCCGCCGGTTCGCAGCGTCGAATGGGCTTAACCGTACCAGCCGATGTACGCCTTGCTCACTTTGGAGGTAGCCATAAGCGTAGTCACCGCGCACGCTCATCATCATGCTCTTAATACCGGCCTCTTCACCGTCGCTGCGGTCAAGTACTTCGATTTTATAACCGTTCTGTTCCGCCCAGCGCAGGTACATCCGCTCCAGCATCTTCGCCCAATCTTGGGCTTCCGTGCCGCCCGCGCCCGCGTGGATCGCGAAGATCGCGTTTTCGTTGTCATAGGGTTCGGAAAGGAGAGCCTGAAATTCCAACTTGTCAACGAGGGCTGTTAAAGCGTTGACCTCGGTTGTGAGGTCTTCAAGCAGACTAGAATCATCCAATTGAGCCAACTCAATTGCATCGTTAATCCGGGTCGCCACCCCCTGCCAACGGTCAATTTCAGCCTTCAGCTTGGCTAAGGCTTGCATAATTTGTTGGGCGGTATCAGGGTTGTTCCAGAAATCAGGCGCGCTGGATTGTGCTTCCAGTTCACTGGCCTGCACGGATTTGCTGGGGATGTCGAGGCGCTCCATAAGCCCATCAATCCGTGCCTTCATTTGTTTTAACAGGCTGATCAAATGGTCCATCTAGGCTTTATCAAATCCTCCTCAAATGGGCAGTTGCCCACCTTCGCTTAGTTCTCGTCAAATAGGCTGTTGACGAAGTTGTCGGGGTCAAAGAATACGAGGTTCGTCACGCCTTCACCCAGCCCAACATAATGCACGGGCAGTTTCAATTCATTGAAGATCGAGAAAATCATGCCGCCTTTAGCGGTTCCATCCAGCTTCGTGACGATAATCCCCGTCACATCAACTTGCTCACGGAACTTTTTCGCTTGTTCGAGCGCATTTTGCCCGGTCGTCCCGTCCAGCACCAACCATACTTCATGGGGTGCATCAGGGATAACCTTGGCCGAAATCGCCTTGATCTTCGCCAGCTCTTCCATCAAGTTATAGTTCGTGTGCAGTCGTCCTGCCGTGTCCACGATCAAGATGTCACACCCGCGTGCGTGGGCTGCCGAGGCCGCGTCGAAAACAACCGCCGCCGGGTCAGAACCCGGTTTATTCGCCACTACCGGAACCCCGATGCGCTGCCCCCACGTTTGCAGTTGTTCAATCGCTGCCGCGCGGAACGTATCGCCCGCTGCCAGCATCACCTTACGCCCGTTATTGTTCAGCCGGTTCGCGATCTTCGCGATTGACGTTGTCTTACCCGAACCATTCACCCCAACGATCAAGATGATCGATAACGGGCGACCGCTGATATTCGGTACAGGTGGCTCGGAAAGGAGGGAACGCAGTACTTCTTTGAGTGCGTTGTTGATCTGGTCGGCGCGGGTAATACCTTCTTTGCGAACCTTCGCTTGAAGGTCGCTCAGTACCCGCTGGGTTGTCGGAACGCCCATATCCGCTTGGATGAGGAGTGCTTCTACATCATCCCATGTCTCATCGGTAATGTCGGAATTACCGAGCATTTGCGAAATACGTCCGAAGAAAGATTGTCGTGTTTTGGAAAGTCCACTACGGAAGATGCCCACAGAGATAGATTCTCCTGTACAATCGGCTAAAGTAGCGCTTGTTTCTTGCTAGCTACAGCCCTAAAGTATACAACACGCGCTCGGATAATTGAAGTCTAAGGGAATGTCATGACCGGTAATAACCAATTGACACACGTTGACGAAAAAGGTGTCGCCCGCATGGTGGATGTCGGTGCTAAACCGGATACGGAACGGGTCGCCATCGCGGGTGGCGCGGTCTATATGAAACCGGAAACGTTGTCCTTGATCCGGGGGGGTGCAATCAAAAAAGGGGATGTACTCACCGTCGCCCGTATCGCCGGGATTATGGCTGCCAAAAAAACGGCTGATCTCATTCCCCTCTGCCATCCCATCCCGTTGAGCCACCTCGACATCGAACTGCTGCTCGACGATACAGACAACGCGGTGAAGATCGTCGCTGTCGCTCGCACCACTGGTAAAACCGGTGTGGAGATGGAAGCGTTAACGGCTGTCAGCGTGGCCGCGCTCACAATTTATGATATGGCGAAAGCCGTTGACCGTGAGATGCGTCTAAGTGATATACGCCTGCTCGAAAAGCGCGGTGGGCAGCATGGCGACTATAAGGCCGAGGCGACCTAATGCAAATTCATGTGCTCCTGTTCGCGACCCTCAAAGACCTCGCTGGGCGAAATCGTCTAGTCCTCAACGTGCCGCTCGAAAACGCGACAATCACGGATGTGCGTGAGGCGCTCAGTAGCGAGTATCCGGCGTTAAAAGCCAATGTTCAGGCCGCGATTGCCGCCGTGAATGAGGAATACGCCTTCCCGAATGATGCCGTTCACGAAGGGGATAATGTCGCCTTTTTTCCGCCCGTCAGCGGTGGTAGTGCGGATTATCCAGAGATATTCCGCCTCGCGCCTGAACCCGTAAGTACCGATGAACTCGTCGCTGCCATCACTATTCCCGCGACGGGTGCCGTCTGCGTGTTCAGTGGCATGGTTCGTGGTGAAACGACCCAATCGGGTGATGTGCTCCACACTCAAAACTTGGAATATGAAGCGTATGAGCCAATGGCAGTAGCCAAAATGCGTCAAGTGGCCTCGGAAATCCGCGAGCGCTGGCCTCTGGTGCAGGGTATCGCCATTGTCCAGCGCGTGGGCAAGCTCGATGTCGGGCAAAATACAATACTGATCGCTTGCTCATCAGGCCACCGCGATCAAGGTTGCTTTGAGGCCGCCCGTTACGGTATTGATCGTCTCAAAGAAATTGTTCCGGTTTGGAAGAAAGAAGTCCGTCCTGATGGTCAATCGTGGGTCGAAGGTCATTACATGCCCACGCTGGATGATCGTTCAAATAAGGATTAATCAGGCAATTCCGTGTCCAATAGATTAAAATGCCGTTTTATTTGTCATAGTGAACTGGCTTGCGTGAGGAGTTAAGAATGTCGCGTCGTGTTGTGGTAACAGGTATGGGGATGGTCACACCCCTCGGCCTGAATGTTGAAGATAGCTGGGCAGGTATTAAGGGGGGTAAAAGTGGTATTGGCCCGATTACGCTGTTCGATACTACTGATTATCTCGTCAAAATTGCTGCCGAACTGAAAGGCTTCGACCCTGCTCAATATATGCCCGCTAAAGAAGTGCGCCGGCGCGACCGCTACCAACATCTCGTCCTAGCTGCTGGTAAACAGGCGGTAGAAAGCTCCGGTATCGCAGTTACAGATGAGAACCGACACCGTATCGGTACGATCATTGGTTCGTCGGTTGGTGGGGTAGGTGCATACTGGGAACAAGCCCAAATCTTGATCGAGTCCAACGACCCGCGTCGCATTTCACCCTTCGGCATTCCCATGTTGATGGTGAACGGCGGGAGTGATTTGGTCAGTATCGAATATGGTACGACCGGTACATCCGCAACCCCCATCTCCGCCTGTGCGACAGGTGCGGATTGTATCGGTATGGCCTTCGACCTCATTCGTGCAGGTCGCTTAGATGCTGCCTTCGCCGGATGTGGTGATGCGCCGATCATCCCTATCGGCATCGCAGCCTTTGACCGTGTTGGCGCTTGCTCGCGCGAAAACGACACCCCTGAACGTGCCATTCGCCCGTTTGACAAAACACGACCCGGCCTCGTCTTTAGCGAAGGCGCGGGCGTGATTGTTATCGAGGAACTGGAATTTGCGAAAGCGCGTGGTGCGAATATCTTAGCCGAGTTGGTAGGTTTTGCCTCGACTTCCGATGCATACCACGTCACCGCGCCGCAGCCGGAAGGCATCGGCGCGAGCAAAGCCATTCAGTATGCGTTAGATGACGCTCACCTTAACCCCACCGATGTCGATTACATCAACGCGCATGGCACGGGTACCTCCCTCAACGACGCGATGGAAACACGCGCCGTGAAGCGTGTTTTTGGTGATCAGGCCTACAAGGTGCCGATGAGTTCCACCAAGAGCATGACCGGACACGGTATGGGTGCGACCGCCGCTTTGGAAGCCGCGTTTGCGGTACTCGCCATTCGCGATAACGTCGCCCCACCGACCATCAACCTCAATGAGCCTGACCCTGAATGCGACCTCGACTATGTACCGAATGTCGCCCGTGAAATGCCTATTTCATGCGTCATGAGCAACTCGTTCGGTTTTGGTGGTCATAACGTATCGCTCATCTTTAAATCGTTTGTTGATTAGTGTTTGACGGAGAAAGCGTCCCTACAATGCCCAATGCTTCGTCCCTGATACAGGGAGTTGATCTCGAATTTAATAATATTATGCTGCTGAAACAGGCACTGACCCATCGGTCGTTCATCAATGAGCATGGTGTCTCGTCTGATACGGGCGATAACGAACGACTCGAATTTCTGGGCGATGCCGTGCTGGATTTTCTAGTTGGCGACATGCTTTACCAGCGCTACACCGACCTGCCAGAAGGCGATCTCACCCGTTTGCGGGCGGCGCTCGTGCGTACTGAGTCGTTGGCGGGTTTAGCCCGTCAAATCGGTTTGGGTAACGCCCTCCGCATGGGCAAGGGTGAGGAAAATACAGGCGGTCGTGAACGCCTAACCAACTTATGCGCGACCTTCGAAGCGCTCGTCGGTGCGCTCTACCTCGATCAAGGGTTACCTGCTGTCAAGGGGTTCGTCACCCCCTACCTTGACTCGCTGCTCGAGCAAATTATCAGCGCTGCTTCCGACCGTGATGCGCGGAGTTCCTTGCAGGAATGGAGTCAGGCTGAACTCAACCAGACTCCTGTCTATCGAACGGTGTCGTCATCAGGCCCCGACCATCAGAAGGAATTCTTGGTCGAAGTGTTAATCGGTGGCGTGGCGGCGGGGCAGGGTGTTGGGCGCAGCAAGCAGGCGGGCGCACAAGCTGCCGCGCGTTCAGCTCTCGACAACATCAAAGAGAATAGGCTGCGTTTTGCTTCGGACTAGTGGTCGCTTACTGCGCCCCTTGTATCGACACCTTAACCACCGCCATCCGGTGATCGGAGGCGTTCGTGTTAATCGTATTCACACCAATGGGTATCAGCGAACGCTGCCACAACCATAAGTAGTCAAATTGCACTTTCGGGTAGCCGGTACGCCACAAGGTCGCCGAGAAATCAGATGGCAAACCTGTACCGGCGAAGGGATCGATAAACCCTGCCGCTCGCATTTGGTCACCTATAGGCGAGTCGGGAATATTGTTGAACGTTCCTCCGACCAATAAACGCCCGACCTTGTCGTTGGCGAAGCGTGAGTTCAGCAGGCCAAATATCTCGTTAAGCTGAAGCTGCTGATCTTGCTGTTGTTCATCAACGCTGCGGTCATCGGTCGCCTCAAGCAGGTATTCAAGCCGCGTGTTGTAAAGGGTAATCACACCTTCATCTGGCTGAATTTGAATGCGCTGAACGCCCGTTTGGCTGCCGTTGCTGGTCAGCAAAATGCCCTCGTCGTTGACGATTTCAACCCGCGAAAGCACCGCGAGTCCCTGTAAACCTTCGTTCGTGGGGAAGAACCGCGCACCCATGCGGAGCCGCCTTGCCAGCCACAAAACCTCATCTACCCCGTAGCTCGTCAGTCGCCCGATTTCTGCCTGTTGAATGAGGACGACATCCGCGCCACTTTGCTGGATCGTTCTGGCGATACCTTCAAGGTCAAACGCGAAAAACTCGTTAAATCCCGCGTGGATGTTATAAGTTCCAATCACAACGCCGTCTAACGGTGTTTGCTCAGTATCGCGCACACCTTGAATGACAGGTGGGCGAACGGCTGAAGCCACGCCCAAACTCGCGCCAACAGCCACCAACAGCCCGAAGAATGTTTGCCAGCGGCTGCCACCAGTCCACGGAATCCGTCGCCGTGTTTGTACCATTGGCAGCGCCGCCAAGAAGATGCTGAGGAGTAAAACGCCTAATCCCATGCCGCGGAATGCCCGCAAGAACGGCGGCACGTAAGGGTTCAAAAAGGCTAGGTCAGGCGACATATTTTGTACGTAGCCGTAATCGTAGGTGAAGTTATCAGCTAACGTCAGAACCGCGAATACCAGCACCGCCGCCACAAGCCATAATCCCGTAAATTGGCGCTCTTTTTCGCCGCGTGGGCGTACCAGCCACCACCACAGCAAACTTGCCGCGAACTGCGCCAGTACCAGCGCAACCCCCGCAATAATCCCTTGGAAGCGTGTCCCAAAGACAATCATCAACGCCAGCAAGAGCATCCAGAGCCAGCCACGGGCGTTCTGGTCAAATAACCCGACAAAGCTGCTCGCTTGCTGCCGTACCCACGGGATTATAGGCAGCAGGGTTGCGAGGGTCACAAATGGCGCGAGCGTTGTGTAATCGTACGATGCGCGTCCGGCGATGGTGTTGGGCAGCCCCAACAATGCCAGTTCGAGAAATAGAAGTCCGCCCAAACCGATGCCGCCCCAGATGGGCATCAATCCGTAGTTGGGCATAACCTCGCTTTGTTCGGCTTTTTGCTGTCGTCCCTGACCAACCGTGGTAATCACCGTCAACACAATGAGCAGGGCGGATAAGGCCAATTGAACATTCAGGTAATCAGGCGACCATGAAGGGTCAAGCGTATTGCCGATTGCTCGGAAGATCTGATCCGCCCCGATGCCGAGGACAAATAAGTAAGGTAGTGCCTGTGCGCGGAAGCGGACTAGCATCGCGATATAAACGAGGCTGCCACCAAACACCATCGACGCGGCGATCAGTGGGGTGATCGTCGTTCCTGCGATCATCAACACGCGCCCTGCTGCGATGAGGGCTGCCGCGATAATCGTCAGCCATCGGGTGCGTCCTAAAATCAACGCCAGCAGGGGCAAAGCCAACATATAAACCAAAAACATGATCTCGTTTGTGACCGTGTTTGCGTCCACCACTCCCGGCATATTTGCTGTGAGCATGGCGGGGTCAAGACTCAGCACAATCGACGCGCCGCCGGTTCGGCTGTAGATCATGCCGATCAGGTAGCGGGTTGCGCTGATGAAGAACAGGCCAACCAGTGCGGCCTCAAGAATGAATACCTGCTGTAAGCGTAAGCGCAGGCGGTTACGCATGTTGACTCCTAGCGTGAAGATGTACCAGACAAAGATGACATTTTAAGAACAGACACGCCTCTTAATCGAGACAAGCCTAGACAAAGTGTACAACAGCGATATAATCCCGCAAATTTTGTAGCAGGAGGTTTTGTCATGGAACGAGTAGATACCATATTAGCAGGCGGCATCGTCGTCACCATGAACCAACAGTTTGACATTATACACGATGGCGCAGTTGCCATACGCGACGATAAGATTATTGCTGTCGGCTCAACGAGAGATATTACCGCACAATTTCAATCTGATAATACCGTTTCTTGTGCAGACCAATATATTCTCCCCGGTTTGGTGAATGCCCATACCCACGTCCCGATGACCTTGCTGCGCGGCCTTGCGGACGATCTTCGATTGGATGTGTGGCTCATGGGCTATTGTATGCCGACTGAGCGTGAGTTTGTAACACCGGAGTTTTGCCGCCTCGGTACAGGTCTCGCTTGCGCCGAAATGATCCGCAGCGGTATCACCAGCTTTGCCGATATGTATTACTTCGAGAAAGATGTCGCTCAAGCAACCGCTGATGCAGGGATGCGCGGTGTTCTCGGTCAGACTATTCTCAAATTCCCCTCGCCGGATGCCGAAAGTTACGAACACAGCCTTGATTATGCGGCCCAATTTATCGAGGAATGGAAAGGCCATCCGCTGATTACGCCAGCGATTGCCCCTCATGCGCCTTACTCCACCACACAGGATATGCTGCGCGAGTGCGCTCAACTGGCTTTAGCCTATGATGTGCCCATTTTAATCCATATCGCCGAAACGAAACTGGAACAGGACGATAGCGTGACCTTATATGGGCAAACGGTTGTGCCGTGGGTCGAAGAAGCCGGCTTGCTCGGCGCGAAGGTATTGGCCGCCCACTGCGTTCACATCTCTAAAGGCGAAATGCGTATTCTGCGTGAGTATCATACGACCGTCGCTCATTGCCCGACCAGTAACCTCAAACTGGCAGCAGGTATCGCCCCGGTTTCCCAGATGTTGGATGAAAAACTCGTGGTTGGCATCGGCACGGATGGCCCCGCCAGCAACAATGACCTCGATATGTTCGAGGAAGTACGTCTCGCCGCTATTCTGGCGAAAACGGCTGCCAATGACCCCACCTCATTACCGGCCCGCCAAGCATTGTTGATGGCAACCCGGCAGGGCGCGGATGCCCTTTTTATCGGTGATCGCACCGGCAGCCTTGAAGCTGGTAAGTTGGCGGACATTATTACGATTGATGCCGGGCCAGTTCACAACATGCCCCGTTTCGACCGTGATCCGAATGCCATTTACTCGCGTATCGTATATGCTAGCAAGAGTACCGATGTCCAGAACGTGATGTGTAACGGCAAGTGGCTGATGCGTGACCGCGAACTCCTGACACTTGATGAAGGGGCACTGCTGCGTGAAGCCAGCGATTATGCGGTTAAGGTCGATTCATTCCTTGCCGCCCGCGAGAAAGATACGCTGCGTAAGTTGTTGGCGATTGGTGGTTTGGAGCAGGGCGAAAGTTTCGAAGTGCAGGTTAAAGCGGTTGTTTCGGACGAAGCTGTTATCGAGAAGTTGCTGTCGCATACTGACGTTCAAATTCTCAAGACCATCCACTACCGCCAATACGATACCTATTTTCTGTTTGATGACCCCGATGCGGGTCGCGTCCGTTACCGCGAAGACGATTTGCTTGATGATAAGGGCGAAGTTGCCTCTGTTCGCAGCCGCTTAACCTTTACGACAGCTTCTAAAGAAAAGGACTTTCATTCGGCTGTCTTGCTCTCGCGCTCGCGGTTCCTGTCCAAAGCTGATCGTCCGTTGCGCTTCTACCGCGAATACTTCCAACCGCAGGAAGAACGTGAACTCCAGAAAGACCGCCGCCGCTGGCACATTCTTTATCAAGATGTCCTGTTCTACGTCAATTTAGACCGTGTGCTAAAACCAGCACT
>Ga0209460_1001993_pt1 | contig 10090 bp, 4 predicted proteins | sample EBPBio132013_DNA_FD_185868 | JGI IMG/M metagenome (GOLD analysis project Ga0209460, IMG submission 185868) | Wastewater treatment Type I Accumulibacter community from EBPR Bioreactor in Madison, WI, USA - Reactor 2_5/13/2013_ DNA (SPAdes)... | ecosystem: Engineered > Bioreactor > EBPR >...
GGACGTCGTGAAGATCCTCGTCGACCTGCGCAACGGCAACGGCGACGTCGACGACATCGACCACCTGGGCAACCGCCGCGTGCGCTGCGTCGGCGAACTGGCCGAGAACCAGTACCGCAGCGGCCTGGCGCGCATCGAGAAGGCGGTGAAAGAACGCCTGGGCCAGGCCGAGACCGAGGCCTTGATGCCGCACGACCTGATCAACTCCAAGCCGATCTCCGCGGCGCTGAAGGAGTTCTTCGGCGCGAGCCAGCTCAGCCAGTTCATGGACCAGACCAACCCGCTGAGCGAAATCACGCACAAGCGGCGCGTCTCGGCCCTGGGCCCGGGCGGCCTGACGCGCGAGCGCGCCGGCTTCGAGGTGCGCGACGTGCACGTCACGCACTACGGCCGCGTGTGCCCGATCGAGACGCCGGAACATCGGCCTGATCAACTCGCTGGCGCTGTACGCGCAGCTCAACGAGTACGGCTTCCTCGAAACGCCGTATCGCCGCGTGGTCGACGGCAAGGTGACCAACCAGATCGACTACCTGTCGGCCATCGAGGAAGGCAAGTACGTCATCGCCCAGGCCAACGCCTCGCTGGACAAGGACGGCAAGCTGGTCGACGAGCTGGTGTCGGCGCGCGAGAAGGGCGAATCGATGTTCGTCAGCCCCGAGCGCGTGCAGTACATGGACGTGGCGCCGACGCAGATCGTCTCGGTCGCGGCCTCGCTGGTGCCCTTCCTGGAGCACGACGACGCCAACCGCGCGCTGATGGGCGCCAACATGCAGCGCCAGGCCGTGCCCACGCTGCGCCCCGAGAAGGCCCTCGTCGGCACCGGCGTCGAGCGCGTGGCCGCGGTCGACTCGGGCACCGTCGTCACCGCGCGCCGCGGCGGCGTGGTCGACTACGTCGACACCAACCGCATCGTGATCCGCGTCAACGACAACGAGACGGTGGCCGGCGAAGTCGGCGTCGACATCTACAACCTCATCAAGTACCAGCGCAGCAACCAGAACACCAACATCCACCAGCGCCCCATCGTCAAGCGCGGCGACCAGGTGGGCGCCGGCGACGTGGTGGCCGATGGCGCCAGCACCGACCTGGGCGAGCTGGCGCTCGGCCAGAACATGCTGGTCGCGTTCATGCCCTGGAACGGCTACAACTTCGAGGACTCGATCCTGATCAGCGAGCGCGTCGTCGCCGACGACCGCTACACCAGCATCCACATCGAAGAGCTGGTGGTGATGGCGCGCGACACCAAGCTGGGCTCGGAAGAGATCACGCGCGACATTCCCAACCTGAGCGAGCAGCAGCTCGCGCGGCTGGACGAAAGCGGCATCGTCTACATCGGCGCCGAGGTGAACCCCGGCGACGTGCTGGTCGGCAAGGTCACGCCCAAGGGCGAGACCACGCTGACGCCGGAAGAAAAGCTGCTGCGCGCGATCTTCGGCGAGAAGGCCTCCGACGTGAAGGACACTAGCCTGCGCGTCGACCAGGGCACCAACGGCACCGTGATCGACGTGCAGGTCTTCACCCGCGAAGGCATCCAGCGCGACAAGCGCGCGCAGCAGATCATCGACGATGAACTGAAGCGCTTCCGCCTCGACTTGAACGACCAGCTGCGCATCGTCGAGGCCGACGCCTTCGACCGCATCGAGAAGCTGCTGGTCGGCAAGCCGGCCAACGGCGGCCCGCAGAAGATCGCCAAGGGCACGACGATCAGCAAGGACTACCTGGCGACGGTGGAGAAGTACCACTGGTTCGACATCCGCCCGGCCGACGACGAGGTGGCCAACCAGCTGGAGTCGATCAAGAACAGCCTGGACCAGACGCGCCACAGCTTCGACCTCGCCTTCGAGGAAAAGCGCAAGAAGCTGACCCAAGGCGACGAGCTGCCGGCCGGCGTGCTGAAGATGGTGAAGGTCTACCTCGCCGTCAAGCGCCGCCTGCAGCCCGGCGACAAGATGGCCGGCCGCCACGGCAACAAGGGCGTGGTGTCGAAGATCGTTGCCGTCGAAGACATGCCCTACATGGCCGACGGCACGCCTTGCGACATCGTGCTCAACCCGCTGGGCGTGCCCTCGCGGATGAACGTCGGCCAGGTGCTGGAAGTGCACCTGGGCTGGGCCGGCAAGGGCATCGGCCAGCGCATCGGCGATCTGCTGCAGAACGAGGCCCGCGTGGCCGAGATCCGCGCCTTCCTCGACGAGCTGTACAACAAGTCCGGCGGCAAGACCGAGGAGTTGAAGCAGCTCTCCGACGACGAGGTCGTCGAGATGGCGCGCAACCTGCAGCACGGCGTGCCGTTCGCGACGCCGGTGTTCGACGGCGCGGCCGAGACCGAGATCCGCGGCATGCTCAAGCTCGCCTATCCCGACGACATCGCGGCGAAGAAGGGCCTGACCGCCACCCGCACCCAGGCCACGCTGCACGACGGCCGCACCGGCGACGCCTTCGAGCGCCCGGTGACGGTGGGCTACATGCACGTGCTGAAGCTGCACCACCTGGTGGACGACAAGATGCACGCGCGCTCGACCGGCCCGTACAGCCTGGTGACGCAGCAGCCGCTGGGCGGCAAGGCGCAGTTCGGCGGCCAGCGCTTCGGCGAGATGGAAGTCTGGGCGCTGGAAGCTTACGGCGCCAGCTACATCCTGCAGGAGATGCTGACCGTGAAGTCCGACGACGTGAACGGCCGCACCAAGGTCTACGAGAACATCGTCAAGGGCGAGCACGCGATCGAGGCCGGCATGCCGGAATCGTTCAACGTGCTGGTGAAGGAAATCCGCTCCCTCGGTATCGATATCGAGCTGGAACGCAATTAAGGAAGGAAACGGGAAAGCACCATGAAGGGACTACTCGACCTTTTCAAGCAATTCACCCCCGATGAGCATTTCGATGCCATCAAGATCGGCCTGGCTTCTCCTGAGAAGATCCGCAGCTGGTCGTTCGGCGAGGTGAAGAAGCCCGAGACCATCAACTACCGCACCTTCAAGCCGGAGCGTGACGGCCTGTTCTGCGCCAAGATCTTCGGCCCGATCAAGGACTACGAGTGCCTGTGCGGCAAGTACAAGCGCCTGAAGCACCGCGGCGTGATCTGCGAGAAGTGCGGCGTCGAGGTCACGCAGACCAAGGTGCGCCGCGAGCGCATGGGTCACATCGACCTGGCCGCGCCCTGCGCGCACATCTGGTTCCTGAAGTCGCTGCCCAGCCGTCTCGGCCTGGTGCTCGACATGACGCTGCGCGACATCGAGCGCGTGCTGTACTTCGAAGCCTACGTCGTCGTCGACCCCGGCATGACGCCGCTGAAGAAGTTCAGCATCATGTCCGAGGACGACTTCGAGGCCAAGCACGCCGAGTACGGTGACGAGTTCACCGCGCTGATGGGCGCCGAGGGCATCAAGAAGCTGCTGGAAGAGCTGGACATCGATGCGGAGATCGACAAGATCCGCAACGACATGACCGGCTCCGAGCTGAAGATGAAGAAGAACTCCAAGCGCCTGAAGGTGCTGGAGGCCTTCAAGAAGAGCGGCATCAAGCCCAGCTGGATGGTGATGGAGGTGCTGCCGGTGCTGCCGCCGGACCTGCGCCCCCTGGTCCCGCTGGACGGCGGCCGCTTCGCCACGTCGGACCTCAACGACCTGTACCGCCGCGTCATCAACCGCAACAACCGCCTGGCGCGGCTGCTGGAGCTGAAGGCGCCCGAGATCATCGTGCGCAACGAAAAGCGCATGCTGCAGGAGGCGGTGGACTCGCTGCTGGACAACGGCCGTCGCGGCAAGGCGATGACCGGCGCCAACAAGCGTGCGCTGAAGTCGCTGGCCGACATGATCAAGGGCAAGAGCGGCCGCTTCCGCCAGAACCTGCTGGGCAAGCGCGTCGACTACTCGGGCCGTTCGGTCATCGTGGTCGGCCCGACGCTCAAGCTGCACCAGTGCGGCCTGCCCAAGCTGATGGCCATCGAGCTGTTCAAGCCCTTCATCTTCAGCCGCCTGGAGGCGATGGGCATCGCCACCACCATCAAGGCCGCGAAGAAGGAAGTGGAAAGCGGCACGCCGGTGGTGTGGGACATCCTGGAAGAGGTGATCAAGGAGCACCCCGTCCTGCTGAACCGCGCGCCGACGCTGCACCGCCTGGGCATCCAGGCCTTCGAGCCGGTGCTGATCGAAGGCAAGGCGATCCAGCTGCATCCGCTGGTCTGCTCGGCCTTCAACGCCGACTTCGACGGCGACCAGATGGCCGTGCACGTGCCGCTGAGCATCGAGGCGCAGATGGAAGCCCGCACGCTGATGCTGGCCTCCAACAATGTGTTGTTCCCCGCGAACGGCGAGCCGTCGATCGTGCCGAGCCAGGACGTGGTGCTGGGCCTGTACTACGCCACGCGCGAGCGCACCAACGGCCGCGGCGAAGGCATGGTCTTCGCCGACCTGCAGGAGCTGCAGCGCGCGCTGGACAACGGCGCGGTGGAGATCACCGCCAAGATCAGCGTGCGCCTGACCGAATGGGTCAAGGACAAGAACGGCGGCGACTTCGTGCCCGAGACCAAGCTCGTGGACACCACGGTCGGCCGCGCGCTGCTGTCGGAGATCCTGCCCAAGGGCCTGCCCTTCGCCAACATCAACAAGGCGCTGAAGAAGAAGGAGATCTCGCGCCTGATCAACGCCAGCTTCCGCCGCTGCGGCCTGAAGGAGACGGTGATCTTCGCCGACAAGCTGCTGCAGAACGGCTTCCGCCTGGCCACGCGCGCCGGCATCTCGATCGCCATCGACGACATGCTGGTCCCGAAGGAAAAGCACGGCCTGATCGAGCGCGCCGAGAAGGAGGTCAAGGAGATCGAGCAGCAGTACGTCTCGGGCCTGGTGACCGCCGGCGAGCGCTACAACAAGGTGGTGGACATCTGGGGCAAGACCGGCGACGAGGTGGGCAAGGTCATGATGGCCCAGCTCTCCAAGCAGAAGGTCGAGGACCGCAACGGCAAGCAGGTGGACCAGGAGTCGTTCAACTCCATCTACATGATGGCCGACTCGGGCGCGCGCGGCAGCGCGGCGCAGATCCGCCAGCTGGCCGGCATGCGCGGCCTGATGGCCAAGCCGGATGGCTCGATCATCGAGACGCCGATCACCGCGAACTTCCGCGAAGGTCTGAACGTTCTGCAGTACTTCATCTCCACCCACGGCGCCCGCAAGGGCCTGGCGGACACGGCGCTGAAGACCGCGAACTCGGGCTACCTGACGCGCCGCCTGGTCGACGTGACGCAGGACCTGGTGGTCACCGAAGACGACTGCGGCACGCAGAACGGCATGAACATGCGCGCGCTGGTCGAAGGCGGCGAGGTGATCGAGTCTCTGCGCGACCGCATCCTCGGCCGCGTCACCGCAATCGAGGTGCTGCACCCCGAGACGCAAGAGGTGCTGCTGGGCGCCGCGCAAATGCTCGACGAAGAAGCGCTCGACGTGCTGGAAGCCGCCGGCGTCGACGAGGTCAAGGTGCGCACGCCGCTGACCTGCGACACGCGCTTCGGCCTGTGCGCGCATTGCTACGGCCGCGACCTGGGCCGCGGCGGCCTGGTCAACTCCGGCGAGGCGGTGGGCGTGATCGCCGCGCAGTCGATCGGTGAGCCGGGCACGCAGCTGACGATGCGGACCTTCCACATCGGCGGTGCGGCTTCGCGCGCGGCGGTGGCCTCAAGCGTCGACGCCAAGAGCGACGGCATCATCGGCTTCAACGCGACGATGCGCTACGTCACCAACGGCAAGGGCGAACTGGTCGTGATCTCGCGCTCCGGCGAGATCATCATCAGCGACCAGCACGGCCGCGAGCGCGAGCGCCACAAGCTGCCCTACGGCGCCACGCTCAACATCAAGCCCGACCAGCAGGTCAAGGCCGGCACCGTGCTCGCCAATTGGGACCCGCTGACGCGCCCCATCATCACCGAGTTCGCGGGCCGCGCGAAGTTCGAGAACGTGGAGGAAGGCGTCACCGTCGCCAAGCAGGTCGACGAGGTCACGGGCCTGTCGACGCTGGTCGTCATCGACCCCAAGCGCCGCGGCGCGGCCAAGGTCGTGCGCCCGCAGGTCAAGCTGCTGGACGCCGCCGGCAAGGAAGTCAAGATCCCCGGCACCGACCACTCGGTGACCATCGGCTTCCCGGTCGGCTCGCTGATCCAGGTGCGCGACGGCCAGGACCTGGCGCCCGGCGAAGTGCTGGCGCGCATCCCGATGGAAGGCCAGAAGACGCGCGACATCACCGGCGGCCTGCCGCGGGTGGCCGAGCTGTTCGAGGCCCGCAGCCCGAAGGACGTGGGCACGCTGGCCGAGATCACCGGCACCATCAGCTTCGGCAAGGAGACCAAGGGCAAGGTGCGCCTGCAGATCACCGACCCCGACGGCAAGGTGTACGAAGAGCTGGTGCCCAAGGAGAAGAACATCCTGGTGCACGAAGGCCAGGTGGTCAACCGCGGCGAGCTCATCGTCGACGGCGCGGCCGATCCGCAGGACATCCTGCGCCTGCTGGGCATCGAGGAACTGGCGCGCTACATCGTCGACGAGGTGCAGGACGTCTACCGCCTGCAGGGCGTGAAGATCAACGACAAGCACATCGAGGTGATCGTCCGCCAGATGCTGCGCCGCGTGCAGATCACCAACCCCGGCGACAGCGGCTACATCGCCGGCGAGCAGGTGGAGCGCAGCGAGCTGCTCAACACCAACGAACGCCTGCGCGCCGACGGCAAGATCCCCGCGACACACGCCGACGTGCTGCTGGGCATCACCAAGGCCAGCCTGTCGACCGACTCGTTCATCAGCGCGGCCTCGTTCCAGGAGACCACGCGCGTGCTGACCGAGGCGGCGATCATGGGCAAGCGCGACGAGCTGCGCGGCCTGAAGGAAAACGTGATCGTCGGCCGCCTGATCCCGGCGGGCACCGGCATGGCCTTCCACCAGGCGCGCAAGGCCAAGGAAGACATGGACGAGAGCGAGCGCCGCGCGATCGCGCTGCAGGAGGCCGAGGAACTGGCCGCCGTGCAGATGGCCCACGTCGACGCGGCAGCTGCCGCGGCGGCCGAAGCCGCGCCGAGCGGCGGCGACGCGGCGGGCGAGTAAGCGGCTGCGTCGCCCGGGCGACCCGCCCGGGCAGGCAGCAACCAAGGGGCGGCTTCGGCCGCCCCTTTTATTTGGTTCAGGCCTGGCCCGGCAGGCTGATCATCCAGCCGACGCCGAACTTGTCGGTCAGCATGCCGAACCAGGGCGACCAGAAGGTCTGGCCCATCGGCATCGTCTGCCGGCCGCCTGCGGCCAGCGCGGCGTAGATGCGGTCGGCCTCGGCCTTGCTGTCGACGGTGAGCGAGAGCGAGAAGCCGTGGAAGCCCTGGGCCTGGCCGCTGGGGTCGTCGCTGGCCATCAGCACGGTGTCCTTGCCCAGGTGCATGCTGGCGTGCATCACCAGGTTTTCGCTGCCGGGCGGGGCGTGTTCGGGCGGCGGCGGCTCGGGCGAGTCCTTCATGCGCATCAGCATGTCGATCGGGCTGCCGATCGCGCCGGAATAGAAGTTCATCGCCTCTTCGCAGTTGCCGGCGAAGAAGAGGTAGGGCATCACGATCATGGCCACGCTCCTGAGGGTTGTCGAAGGCACGACGAACCGGTCCGGCCGTTTTCGACAAGCCGTGCCGGCGCGCCGCAGCCTTAGCATGCGCTACCGCGCAAGAAGCCTGCAACATGCAAGACGCCGAGAGGCCAGCCGACCGCGTGGTCGTCGGCGGCCGCTTGGCGCTGGTGGGCACGCCGCTGCAGGCGCGCATGAAGACCCCCGATACGCCCGCGGTCACGCGGCGCCGCCGGCCGTGACGGCCGCGTGACGCCGGCGCGCCTACGCTGCCGGACCGCCGCGGCCACCGGCCTCGGCGATGATGAGCCGCCATGACGTCCCGCCCGCCCGTCACCCTGCGCCTGCACGGCGCGCCGGTGTTGACCTTGCCCGGCGGTCGCGGCGTGGCGCTGGAACCGCGCGCCGCGGCGCTGCTGGCGCTGGCGGCCTTCGAGCGCGGGCTGACGCGGCTGCGCGCCGCCGCGCTGCTGTGGCCCGATTCGGCCGACCCGCGGCGCAACCTGCGCCAGCAGATGCTGCGCTTTCGCCAGCAGCTCGGGCGTGACCTGCTGGTCGGCGGCGCCACGCTGGCGCTGGCCGACGACATCGCGCTCGCCGAGGCCGGCGACCAGCCGCTGCTGGGCAGCTTCGCGCTCGATGGTTGCGAAGAGTTCGGCGCCTGGCTGGCGCAGCGCCGGCGCGAGGCGCTCGCCGTGCGCATCACCGCCGCGCGCGCCCGCCTGGCCGCTGCCGAAGCGGCCGGCGATCTCGACGCGGCGCTCGGCGCGGCCGACGCGCTGCTGGCGATCGACGGGCGCGACGAGACTCATCACCGCGAATGCATGCGCCTGCACTACCTGGCCGGCAACGCGGCCGCCGGGCTGGCCGCCTTCGAGCGGCTGGAGCGCATGCTGCGCGACGAGTTCGGCACGCGCCCCGCGGCGGCCAGCGCCGAACTCGCCGCCGCGCTGCGCAGCGCCCACCGCGGCATCGCGCCGCACGCCACGCGCGCCGCGGCGCCGCTGCCGGTGACGCTGGAGCGCCCGCCGATCGTCGCCGGCCGTGACGCCGAACTGCGGGCGGCGCGGCAGGCGTTGGCTGCGGGCCGCGTGGTCTGGATCGAAGGCGATGCGGGGCTCGGCAAGAGCCGCCTGCTGGCGGAACTGGTGGCCGGCGTGGGGTCGGCGATGAACGCAAGGATCAGCGCGGGGATCAGCGCGGGGATGAGGACCGCTGAGGAGGACGGGTTGCGCGGCGCGGTGGAGACCCGATCGGCCGCCGCTTCGGTGCTGGCCGGCGCCGGCCGCCCCGGCGATGCCGGCGCGCCGTACGCCACGCTGGAACGGCTGTTGCGGCCGCTGCTCGCCGAGGCGCCACGGGCACTCGGCGCGGCCGCGCTTGCCGCGCTGCGCCATCTCGGTCCCTGCGATGGCAACGCGCTGCAGGCCCGGCCAGACCCGCAACGCCTGCCCACCGCCGGCGCCGCGCCGGCGCAGCCCGGCCCCGCGCTGCGTCCCGGCGCCCTGGCTGCGGCGGTCGCCGCGCTGCTGGCCGAGCGGCAGATCGCGCTCGTCGTGCTCGACGACCTGCACTTCGCCGACGACGCCACGGTCGAGCTGGTGGCCGGCCTTGCCGCGGAATCGCGCGGCGAGGGCGGCCCTCGCGCCTGGCTGCTGGCCACGCGCGCGGCCGAGACCGGCGCCGCCGGCCGCGCGCTGCGCGCGTCGCTGATCGAGCTGCAACGGCTTTCCGTGGTGAGCCTCGCGCCGCTGGACGCCGACGGCGTGGCCGCGCTCGTCGACGCGCTGGCGATCAGCGGGCTGCAGGGCCGCGCGCTCGCCGCGCCGCTGTCGCGCCACACCGGCGGCAACCCGCTGTTCGTGCTGGAGACGCTCAAGCAAGGCTTGCTCGACGGCAGCCTGCGGCGCGGCGAGTTGCCGCATCCGCCCAACGTGGCCGCGCTGATCGAGCTGCGGCTGGCGAGCCTGTCCGAAAGCGCGCTGACGCTGGCGCGCGTGGCGGCGCTGGCCGGCGTGGACTTCAGCGTCGAGCTGGCCGAGGCGGCGATCGGCGTGCGCGCCGTGCAGCTGGCATCGGCCTGGCGCGAGCTGCAGCAGGCGCAGGTGCTGCGCGACGAGGCCTTCGCCCACGACCTGGTGGGCGACGCCGTGCGCCGCGGCGTGCCGCAGGCGGTGGCGCGGCGCGTGCACGCGCAATGCGCGCAATGGCTGGCCGCGCACGGCGGCGAGCCGGCGCGCCTGGCGCGGCACTGGCTGGCGGCCGGCCGCGCCGCCGAGGCCGGGCACGCTTTCGTCGCCGCCGCGCGCCGCGCCGAAGCGGCGGCGCGCATCCAGGACGAGGCGGCCTTGCTCGCGCAAGCAGCCGAGGCCTTCGCCGCCGCCGGCCTGGCCGACGCGCGCTTCGAGTCGCTGTGCGACCGCGCCCGCGCGCTGGCCGGCGTCGACGCCGGCGACGCGGCGCTGGCCGAGGTGCGCGCGCTGGTGGCTTCGGCCGCCGGCGACGGCCA
>Ga0209460_1002006_pt1 | contig 10046 bp, 8 predicted proteins | sample EBPBio132013_DNA_FD_185868 | JGI IMG/M metagenome (GOLD analysis project Ga0209460, IMG submission 185868) | Wastewater treatment Type I Accumulibacter community from EBPR Bioreactor in Madison, WI, USA - Reactor 2_5/13/2013_ DNA (SPAdes)... | ecosystem: Engineered > Bioreactor > EBPR >...
TTGAGTACTCTAGCCTCAACATCAGCGCCGATCAAGTGACCGCGACCGATACACTGGATATTCGCGTAACCGTCAAAAACTGCGGTGAAGTTGCGGGGGATGAAGTTGTACAGTTGTACCTCAACGACCCCATCGCCTCCGTTACCCGTCCGGTGAAGGAACTCAAAGGGTTCAAACGTGTCACCCTACAGCCCGGTGAGGAAAAAACCGTCACCTTCGCTCTCGATGTGCGCCACTTGGCCTTCTACGACCGCGACATGCGTTATGCCGTCGAACCCGGTTCAATCTCGGTGATGATTGGTGCAGCCTCGGACGACATCCGCTTAAACGGTTCCTTCACCATCACTGGCAGCCCCACTCCTGTGGATCAGATCTACTTCACTCCCGCATCCGTAACCTAACCTGTTAGTCTCTAATCCCAACCATAAGCATTATAGAGAACGGCCTTAACTCCCTTCCCCTGTTACTACGGGGGAAGGGCTGGGGTTAGGGGTTAATCCCCCTCCGCCTTGAAACTCTGCGTTCTCCGCGCCTCTGCGGTTCAATCTTCTCTGTGCCTTTGAGTCATAGTGCCTCTGTGTTAAAAACTCTTTGCGCCCTTTGCCCCTTCGCGCCTTTGCGTTAAACCTCTTCTTTTCTTGGCGTTCTTGGCGACTTGGCGGTTAACGCCTTCTCTGTCATAATTCCCACGTCGCACTAACCATCAACTGAGGTCTTATGCCCCCACAGAAAATCATCATCGACACCGACCCCGGTATTGATGACTCCATGGCAATCTTCTTTGCCCTCAACTCACCCGAACTCGAAGTCATCGGTCTCACCGCCGTGTTTGGCAACGTCCATGTTGATCTTGCCGTCACCAACGCTCTCCGCTTGCTCGAAATCGCCGGACGTACCGATATTCCGGTTGCCGAAGGCGCAGCCAACCCCCTCGCTGGTACGTATACCAACCCGCCCACCTTTATTCACGGTGACGATGGGCAGGGCAATATCCACCTGCCGCCGCCCACCACCACGGCTATCACCCAAACCGCTGCCGAGTTTATCGTCGAGCAGATCATGTCCGCCCCCGGCGAAATTACGCTCGTTCCCATCGGCCCGCTGACCAATATCGCCTTAGCCTTACGCCTCGAACCGCGTATCGCCCAAAATGTGAAGCAGGTCGTCCTCATGGGTGGAAACGCCCTCGTTCCCGGCAATGCCACACCCGCCGCCGAAGCCAATATTCACGACGACCCCGAAGCCGCCGATGTCGTTTTCGGCGCGGATTGGTCAGTCACGATGGTTGGCCTCGATGTCACCACCAAAGCCAGCATGACCGAGCAGCATCTTCAGCGTTACGCCCAGTCCTCTAGCCCGATGGCACAGCATATCGCCCGTATCAACCCCCTTTATCATGACTTCAGTAAACGGGTAAATGGGGTCAGCGGCTTGCTCGTCCACGACTCAACCGCCATCGCCTATTTGCTCATGCCGGACGCTTTCACAGTTAAGCAGTGGCCTATTCGCGTTGAAACACAGGGGTTTAGTCGCGGTAAAACATGGCCTTATCTCCGTCCGAATCCCAACGCCGTCGCGTGGCACAACCGTTCTGCCGTCAATGTCTGCACCGGCATTGACTCGGCTCGCACCATTGAACTCGAACTCAACCGCGTCGCCCCACCATAAACACCATCATCGCGTCCGCGCCACCGCGCTCAAATCTCTCTACACCTGTAGGGGCAACACGGCTGTGTGCCTCCAATCACCAACCGCCTTCATCACCACGTTTGTAGGGACAGCAGACAGGCTGTCCGCCGTAAAATACCCAAAAAAATTTTGATGGTCGGCGTATTTGTAGGGGAGGGGCTGAAACGCTACCATCTGTCTCCACTCCCAACTTTACGCTGACACATGTCGCCGCAAAATCATCGACTGGAAGTGATGCTCATTACCATCTTCCAGTTCAATCGACTTGAAATAAATCACGTCAAAATAATCCGAGACAATCGCTTTGATCTGCTCATCCGTATAAAACGCGAAGTAACGCTTCGGCTCGTAATGGTCGAGCGGCCATATCCCATCGAATTCATGTCCGCCGTAAACACCCATGAAAAACAATCCGTTGGGCTTCAATAACCGCTCGATGTTGGCGAGCACCTTCGCCAAATCGCCTTTCGGCACATGCAGCAGGCAGTTCAGCGCATACACCGCGTCAAAACTCTTATCTGGGAAATCCAAATGGAGAAAGTCCATCACGTGTGCATCTAACCCTTTCGCGCGGCACAAATCCACCATCTCCGGCGATAAATCGGTGCAGGTCACTTTCAGCCCGTGATCTTGGAAAAACTTACTGTCCCGCCCCGGACCAGCGCCAATTTCCAGCAGCCGTTCTTTGCCTGCCGCTTGCAGCAGCTCGAGGAACTGCTGCCGCTCTGCAACCTTCCAACTTTCAATCCCGTGCTGGTCACGCTCTGCGGCATATCGGTCATATGCCTGCCGTAACGTTTGAATGACATCCTCGTACATCGCTCGCCTCCTTTTTACAACCTAACCATTTTACAGCTACTTTCAAACCCGATTCCAACTTGACATTTTAGTCCTTTTGTTCTATTCTTGTTCTAGGTAGTGGTCATATGGTAAGTGATAAATCATTGCTCTAACACAAACAGAATCCATCGTGTAGGGACGAGATACATCTCGTCTGCGCCACCGTTTCACACATACCACTTACTTTGTAACCACCACCCTTGTTCTATGAATTGATCTTTGTCTTCTTTGTGGTAAAAGCATTCGTATCAACCGGCGATTGGCAATCTTGGCGGCAGCAGACCCTTTGCCAACTATAGCCGCGAAACCAGCCGTGCCAGCCGCCGAATCGCCAAAAAATCACGTTCGCATTTGCCGCTTTTGCAGAATTTGCTGCTTTTTCCGCATATTGGCCTTCTGCCTTTGACTAACGACTGTTGACTATCGACTAAAGACTGCCTTTTGCAGCAAACATTGCAGCAGCGAACCATCCCTTCGTCGCTGCAAATAAAATTGATATGAATGACAGTTCTGACATTGACGACACTGACGACATTTGTGACAAAAACGAGGAATAACAACTGCAACTTTTCTAATTTTCTCAACATTTCAAACATTTATGGCGGTATAGCGCCGCCGCCGCCGCCACTGCCGCCACAAACGGTTAGCCGTCAACCATAAATGACCCTTGGCGTTCTCCGTCGTTCTTGGCTTCTTGGCGATTTGCTTTTGTCTTTAACTGGAGACTGGCGACTGATAGCCGGTGACTCGATTGGGGCAGCTCGCTCGCGAATCAAAAACGGTGAACCCTTGCCCACCGCTTATCTTAAAACTTGAAACTTATCTCTTGAGACTTCTAACGACTTCACTCCCAGCCGTTCTGTTCGATCTTCTCAGCCTTTTGCAGAACCATCGCCTCTAAGCTGGCTTGGTAAGCCTGCATCTTTTGAAGGAGTTCTGGTCGTTGACTCGCCAAAATCCGTACCGCCAACAGTCCCGCGTTCGTCGCGTTCCCAATCGCCACCGTCGCCACCGGAATGCCGCGCGGCATCTGCACGATAGAAAACAGCGCATCTTGTCCGTCCATCGGTTCGATCCGAACCGGAACGCCAATCACCGGTAGGGGGGTAATCGCCGCCACCATACCCGGCAGGTGCGCCGCGCCGCCCGCCCCCGCGATAATCACTTTCAGGCCGCGTTCGTGCGCCGTTTGCGCGTAATCAAACATCCGCTGTGGGGTGCGGTGCGCCGAAACAATCGTCAGTTCGAACGCGACACCAAAATCCTTTAAGATCTGCGCCGCCTGTTTCATCACGGGCAAGTCCGAATCGCTGCCCATAATAATCCCCACATCAGGCCGCGCTTGAATCGTGTTCGTCGTAAGGGGAATGAGCTTTTGCGTGACCTCATCCAGTGTCTCGCCTGTCAGGGTAACGTGTCCCATCTTCCGCTGTGGACGCGACTCGCCTTTACCATACCAGTGGAGGCTTGTCCCCGGAATAGTGATCGCCTGATCGACCAGTTCTTGCGTAGCCTCACTCGTCTCTTGACCGAGGATATTAACCATCACCGCCGCTGGTACGCGCAGCCTCGTATCCCCTAAAGGCAGTCCGGTAATTGCCCGTAAGTGCTGTTCAAACTGGCTAACACTGCACGCTTCGATGGTGTAATGCCCTGAGTTGTGGGGGCGTGGCGCGACTTCATTCAGGAGAACTTGGCCGTCCGCCTGTAGGAACAATTCCACGCCGAATATCCCCGCGCCGTCCAAACTGCTGATCGCCTTGAGCGCGATTGCCTGCGCTTGCTTAACCGACCGAGGGGGAATCGATGCCGGAACACTCACCGTATGGCAGATGTTATCCTTCTGGATGGTCTCGACCACCGGATACGCCACCACTTGCCCATCCAGCCCGCGCCCGATCATCACCGCCAGCTCTTTGGTGAACGCGATCCACCCCTCGGCGTAAAGCTCGCGCCCGCCCAGTGCTTTGACCGCCTGTGGAACATCATCTCTGGTGTTGACCACCACGTTCCCGCGCCCGTCGTATGCTAACCGTTTGGCCTTCAAGACGAACGGATAACCGAGCTGTTCGCCCGTTTGGTAGGCCGCTTGCTCGTCTGGCACATCAATGAAGGGTGCCAGTGGAATATTCTGGTGAGCGAAGTGCGCTTTTTGGGCGTACTTATCCTGTATCATCTGGATCGTTCGCGCACTCGGTTGTACCACTACACCTTGTTGCTCCAACGTTTCCAGAGCATCTGCGTCCACATGCTCAATCTCAACCGTCACCACGTCACACAGTTTCGCGAGTTCGGTGATTTTCTGGGGGTCACGGAAACTGCCGATGATATGCTGGTTCGCCACTTGTCCGGCTGGTGCGTTGCTGTCAGGGTCGAGAACGATCACTTTCATGCCCATCCGTTGAGCATCGAACGCCATCATGCGCCCCAACTGCCCGCCACCCAGAATACCAATCGTCGCGAATTTCATACGACTCCCTCAAGGCACATCCAAATGCCCTCGATAATCAATTGATGCTCGGTTTCGTGCATCCGTGTTTCGTAGCTTTCCAACGTGTCGCCCGGTCGAAAGGGAACAGTCGCCGTGGTAATCACTTTTCCCGCGTCCACCTCTGGAATCACGAGATGAATCATACAGCCGCTTTCCGTGATTTCCCCTCGCTGGTACGCTTCGAATGCCCGTTCAATCGCGTGTGTTCCCGCGAATGCCCCCGGTAGTGCCGGATGCAGGTTGATTACCTTGTTTGGAAAACGGTTGAGGAATACGGGCGTAAAAACCTGCATCCACCCCGCCAAGACCACTAATGTCGGGTTGTGCGCCCCGACCTGAACCGCTAGATCGCGGTCATAATCCTCGCGCGTTTTCCCTGCATCGGTATAGGGTTTGAGTGGGAGATAATAGGTAGGGATGCCGTGTTGTTTGGCTCGTACCAAACCATAAGCCGCTTTACGGTTCGAGACGACCAGCCCGATTTGAGCATCGAGCTGCCCGCCCTCTACTGCGTCAATAATCGCTTGTAAGTTGGTTCCTGAACCCGAAATAAGGATAACCAGTGTCGCCGTCAAGTTAATACTCGCTAACTAATCGTTACGCCCGTGCCACGTATCATCTCGCCCACAATCGGGTATTCCGCTGGTAACAGGCTGGCTTGTTCGGCGCTGATAATCGCGATCATACCGATGCCCATGTTGAACACGCGGTACATTTCAGCTTCGTTCACGTTGCCCAGTTCTTGGATCAGCTCAAAGATGGCCGGGACGTTCCATGTACCCCGCTTAATCACCGCGCCCAATCCTTCAGGGAAAATGCGGGGTGGGTTCTCGATCAACCCGCCGCCTGTGATATGTGCCAGCCCTTTAATATCGATTCCGTCTGCCTGTAATTGGTCGACCGCCGGAATATAGGATCGATGTACCGTCAATAACGCATCACCAATCGTCCCGCCGATTTCGGGCATGTCAGTTGTCCAGTCCAACCCGTCCAGCACCCGCCGCGCCAACGAATAACCGTTGGTGTGCAATCCGGTCGAGGGGAAGGCCACGATCACATCACCCGCTTGGCTGCGCGAGCCGTCGATAATCTGGTCACGCTCCACCACGCCAATAATCGTTCCCGCGAGGTCGAGTTCCCCCGGCAGGTAAACCCCCGGCATCTCAGCCGTCTCGCCACCGAGCAGCGCACAGCCTGCCGCCTTACAAGCATCGGCTACACCTTTGACGACCGCTGCGATTTGCTCCGGTAACACCTGTGACGATGCCACGTAGTCGAGGAAAAATAACGGTCGTGCGCCCTGTACCAAAATGTCGTTGATGCTGTGGTTGACCAGATCATGCCCGATGCTGTTCCACCGGTTCAGTCGTGCCGCCACTTTCGTCTTGGTGCCCACGCCATCCGTCGAACCAACCAGTACCGGTGAACGCATCCCTTTGAGTGCTCCGGCATCGAACAATCCGCCGAACGCCCCGATTCCTGACAGCACCTCTTTGCCGTAGGTCGAGCGCACCGCTGCGGTCATCAGTTCTTTCGCGCGGTTGGAGGCATCAATATTCACGCCCGCGAGTTCGTACGCATTTCCGGTCATGGCGAAGCCTCCGCTGCTGCTGTCCGCCCAATATCTCGGCGGTAATGTGCGCCCTCAAAATGAATTTGCTCGACGGCGTGGTATGCCGTAGCGAGTGCCGTATTGAGGTCAACTCCCCGTGCCACCACCGCTAAAACTCGCCCCCCTGATGTGATGACTTGTCCATCAGCGTTGTAGTCCGTTCCGGCGTGGAATACGACCGCGTTTGTACTCATATCCAACCCCTTTATCGGCAGCCCCTTAGGATAGCTCGCCGGATACCCGTTGGATGCCATTACCACACCAGCGCAAGCCTCGTCGTACCAGATCGATTGTGTTGGGTAGCTGCCTAGCCCACCTTCCATACACGCTTGTAGAATATCCACCAAGTCGGCTTGGAGCAGGGGTAGGATAACCTGTGTTTCAGGATCACCAAACCGCGCATTAAATTCCAACACTTTCAAGCCGTCCGGTGTCATCATCAGTCCCGCATACAGCACACCTATATAGGGAATACCTTCTGCTGACATCCCCCGCACGGTTGGTAACAACACTGTATCACGGACTTCTGCTAAGAGTTCTGGCGAGAGTAATGCATGACTTAAATCACCGAGGGCATACGCGCCCATCCCGCCTGTGTTCGGCCCTTGGTCGTTGTCGAATACCCGTTTGTGATCGCGTGCTGGAGGCATTACCAGTACATCACGCCCATCGCAGAACGCCAGTATCGAGGCTTCGGTGCCGGTCAGCCGTTCCTCAACCACCACCTGCGTTCCGGCGCTTCCGAACTCGCTGTCGATGAGGATACGCTGAAGTGCGTTCAGTGCGTCCTCGGTGGTATCACAAACCACCACGCCTTTACCCGCCGCTAACCCATCCGCCTTCACCACGACAGGCTTGCCGAAATCGCGCACGAACGCAGCCGCACTTTCGTAATCGGTAAATGCGCCATAAGCCGCTGTAGGAATATTGTGGCGCTGCATGAACGCTTTTGAGTAGGCTTTTGACCCTTCGATTTGGGCAGCCGCTTGGCTTGGCCCAAACGCCTTGAGTCCCGCCTGTTCAAAACGGTCAACGATGCCCGCCGCTAGGGGTACTTCCGGCCCAACAACCGTCAAGTCAATGGCTTGTGCTTGGGCATACTCAAGCAGCGCATCAATATCATCCGCCGCGATAGATACATTCGTTGAAGAGGCAAAACCGCTGCTTGCCGTCCACTGGGTACCGGCGTTCCCCGGCGCGACCATCACCTGCGTAACCTGTGGCGATTGGGCGAGCTTCCATGCCAGTGCATGTTCACGTCCGCCGCTACCCACGACAAATATCTTCATCAATTCCCCCACACATCCTCAAACAGCATCTTGTCGCGTTCCTCGGCGAACAACCAATCAGGAATCTTGATCGGGTAATTGCCACTAAAACATGCCGTGCAGTAAGTGTTCTCGAACCCAACCGTCTGCTGAATGGCATTTAACATTCCGGGTAGGCTCAAATAGTCGAGGCTGTCCGCACCGATATGCTCACATATGCCGGCAATATCCATTTTGTGGGCGATCAGTTCTTTATAAGTCGCCATATCCACGCCCATAAAGCAGGGGTGCTTAACAGGAGGCGACGACACGCGAACGTGAACTTCCTTCGCCCCACCGTCCCGTAGGAGTTGAACCAGCGGTCGTGAAGTCGTACCCCGCACGATGCTGTCATCCACCAGTACCACCCGCTTGCCCTCAAGGTTGGAAGTCAATGCGTTGTACTTGAGCCGGACGCTTTCCTTCCGCATGATGTCGTCTGGTTGGATGAAGGTACGCCCGATATAACGGTTCTTGGTCAAGCCTTCGCTAAATGACACACCGGATTCGAGGCTGTAGCCAATGGCTGCGGGTGTAGCCGAGTCCGGTACGCCGATCACGATATCAGCATCCTGTGGTGCTTCGCGTGCGAGCTGCCGCCCCATGTTTTGGCGCACTTTATGGATGACCTGCCCGTCGAGGATTGAGTCAGGCCGTGCGAAATAGACATATTCAAAGACGCATAATGAACGCTGCGGTGCCGGTTGTACACCCTTATAAGAGGTTAAACCGTTGGCATCAATCCTTATGATTTCACCCGGTTCGACGTAGCGCAAATACTCGGCGTTGATGGTGCTCAGGGCGCAAGTTTCGCTGGCAACCACATAGCCTTCTGGTATCTTGCCGATGCTCAATGGTCGCAGCCCGTGAGGGTCGCGTACGGCGTAGATTGCGTCGCGCGTCAGGATAGCGAGGGAGTAAGCCCCCTCAACGGCTGCCATCATCGCCCGAATGCGGACAATCCATTTGTCGTCGGTATCGCTGTCGACATTTAAGCCGATTGCCCCCCACACTTCCGGCGGGGAGGCGAGAATTTGCGTCATGAGTTCGGTGTCGCTGGTGGAGGATAATCCCACGCCGCGTTCCAAGAGTTTTTGACGTAGGGTGAGTGCGTTTGTCAGGTTGCCGTTGTGGGCTAAACCCAACGAACCGTACATGGTTTCAATCAAATACGGCTGCACATTACGGATGTGCTGCCCGCCCGTGGTAGAGTAACGTGTATGTCCGATTGCCAGATGGCCTTTAAGCGGTGAGAGATTGGTTTCGTTAAATACTTGGGAAACCAAACCTAACGCTTTATGCGAATGCGTGCGTTTGCCGTCACCCACGACGATGCCTGCCGCTTCTTGCCCGCGATGTTGAAGGGCATATAAGGCGAAGAAGCTCAGACGGGCAACATCGCGCCCCGGTGCATAAACACCAAAGACACCGCATTCGTCGTGTGGACGATCTTCATCCCAAAATCCCACGTTCGAGTAATTGCTCACTATGCTTGTCTCTTGGCTCCATCTAGGGAATGCGATTGGTAGGTTGAAAGGTTTCGCGCGATGCGTTCGCCGTAGGGTTGTTCCCCCGGTTCGAATACCGCGCCCGTCAACTTCTCATAGGCGGTGATGTAACGAAGCGCCACTTGAGCCACAAACTCAGGCGGCATTATAGGCGGTGTGCCTTCCCCTTTATAGCCCTGCTGGACGAACCAGCGTCGTAAGAATTCCTTGTCAAAACTTTCCGGTTCGCCGTCCTCGCCGTAAACATCCGCAATCCAGTAACGGCTGGAATCCGGCGTGTGGATTTCGTCAATCAGCGCGAGTTTGCCGTCAATTAGGCCAAACTCGTACTTGGTATCGACCAACACTAACCCTGCTTGCTTGGCGACAGCCTGCCCGCGTTGGAACACCGCGACTGCCGCTTCCTCAACCTGTTTCCATAGCGCCTCGTTGACCAACCTGCCGCTAATAATTTCATCGCGCGTCAGGCGTTCGTCATGTGCGCCGCCGGTTGCTTTGGTGGTCGGGGTAATCATCGGTTGTGGCAGCGGGTCGTTTTTCTTTAACCCGTCCGGCAGCGTTAATCCGTAAGGCTGGCGTTCGCCCTGCTGATACAGTGT
>Ga0209460_1002012_pt1 | contig 10032 bp, 5 predicted proteins | sample EBPBio132013_DNA_FD_185868 | JGI IMG/M metagenome (GOLD analysis project Ga0209460, IMG submission 185868) | Wastewater treatment Type I Accumulibacter community from EBPR Bioreactor in Madison, WI, USA - Reactor 2_5/13/2013_ DNA (SPAdes)... | ecosystem: Engineered > Bioreactor > EBPR >...
ATCTGGCCTGGGATATCCTGAGGACTGGAAATTAATCAGTTCCGGCAATGAGAGGCTTTTGAACAAAATTGCAGGAAGATTAATCTGGGATGAAGTAAAAGATCAGATTGGAACAACTGATTCAGTACTTTCGATTCGCTTAAGCGTTTTAAATCAGAATGGCACCCGTATAGAAGACCGCAGAACCATATTTAAATATAAATCGCCACTTAAACTATCATTTTCATGGATTGATAAAGCATTGGATCGTGATCATTGGGCTGTTTGGGGTGAGGTCAATTCTTCACATCCCACTCTTCTTTCAATTGAAGCAAAAAACGGCTCAACTGTAATAACAGGATCAAACCAGGGATGGCGGTACACCGGCTTCACCTCCGTTTTAGTGCCGTTTCCGGGAAGGTGGGAAGTGAAGCTAATTGCTGAAGATCTTTCAGGGGATAGACAAACAGCTAAAAAATTTGTTGATGTACCTGTTACTATTTCTGAAAGAAAAGAACTTGATTCCCTGCAATTAAAAGAACTGCCCGAATCATTTCTTCTTTCTGAAAATTTAGACTGGAACCGGGACGGTTTAACGGATCTTGTTTTGAGTAAATCATCACCTGAATCTGAATACGGAAGTTTATATTTCTACAATGGAAAGAACCTCAAAACTCCTCAGGATTCTATCGTACAGAAGCTGGTTCCGAAGGATTTCATAACCTTTAACGGAAAAAACTGGCTCCTGGCTATTGCCCTTGGGAATTCCTATTTATTTTCCAGTGAATCTGATAGTCTTCCACCAACCCAAAAAATATGGCAAAACCCGGGTGAAAAAGAATGCTGGGGAAGTCAGTTGGTGGAAAAAGATGGGAAACTTCACCTGATCTGGAGAAACAGCTCATCCTACTTTGTTTCTGAGCTGAACTCAAGCGGAACAGATTTCGTAAGAACACAACCGTTATTTTATCCGAAAGAACTCAGATTAAGCGGCCCCCCAAATTCACGGATTGTCAGATATAGAAATTCGATTTCCAACCCCCAAATCCTGATTGGCGATCCTGCCGGAAACGCCATTGTTTATAACTGGGATAATTCAGATACTTTAAGCGTCATTTTTGCAGACCCTGTTTCGTTATATGAAGCTTCAGATTACATAGAAGCGGTTGATCTGAATGGTGATGGAACAGATGAATTGATTATTGTTTCGCATGATTTACAAATTGAACACCCTATTTATGGGGAAACTTTCCCTGCGAGGTGGAGTTTACGTGTTTATTCTGAAATAAATGGGCGGGATTCTGTTTTATATGATTCCTGGTTCCTGAACTTTGCAGGAGAATCCCAACGGAAAAATAAAATCGGAGTTTTGAAAAAAGGGGGTGAAAACTGGTTGGTTATGGGCCTCCACCCTGATCTTTATTTACTTTTCTGGAATAGATTAACAAGCAATTATGAACTTAAAACCCGGATTCCAAACGCCTCATTTTCATCACTTGTTTCAAAAGGACAAGTTAAAAATACAGGGTTTGATTTTTTAACAAATTCAGGAACAAGCCCAACTGCCTGGTCGCTATCAGAACGTAATCAGCCTGTGATTTCAAGATTTATTCAGGAAACTGACTCAACCGGATATCTGAAACTTGAAAAAGCCCTGACGGGGATTCATATTTTTTACCAAATGGAAAATGATTGGAAGTTTGAACGGGTTTTAAATTATCAATCGGATACCATACAGATAAAAGGAAAATTGAATTCAACATTGCAGGTCTTGCTTTCATTGGCAGAAAAACCAGTTATTTCCCTTACCGGTAAAAACAAATCAGACCTTACTTTTTTCAAGGCTGGATTATTGAAAAGTGAATTCCGTAACGGATTAATTGAATTGAGTTCAAGTCAACCCATTTATTTTCCTGCAGAAGTTCAGTCACAATTTATCTGGCAATTTGTTTACCCTGACCGTTTGCTTCTAGATGAATCAAAGAAACGAATGATTGTTCGATACCCCAAAGAATTAACAGGTGTGTGGGTTGTTCCGGAATTGAAAGATATTAATGGCAGGGTTCTCACCAATTCCCCTTTTGAGCTGACACTCTCTAACGAAGTTGAACACTCTGATAATTTTTATATCACTCACAGCGAAATCGAAACGGAAACTAGTTTTATCGTTTATTTTTCAAAAGAATTTGATACCTCGGTACTTTCCAATCAAAGAATTCCGGTTTTTATTGGCGAAACAACTCAATTTACAAAAGAAATTGTTTCTGCTAATTCAATTCGGATTCGGACCCCAGAAAGACCTTTTGGCAGTATTGGAAAAAATATGACCGTTGATTTCTCTGGCATGAAATCAGTTACCGGGGAAATTATCAGCCAATCAGGTAGTCAGGTGGAATTTGGTTCCTCCTCTGATAATGTTGAAAATCTTCTGGTTTATCCGAATCCATGGAATATGGAAACTTCATCTGAACTCTTTTTTGGAAATCTTCCTGAAGTTTTAACTCTGATTATTTATGATATCAGGTTCAGGAAGGTGAAAGAGATTAAAAAAGAGAATCCGGGTGGTGTTCAATCCTGGGACGGACGTGATGAACATGGAAATATAGCCGCTTCAGGAATTTATCTTTTCAGGGCTATCGAAAAAAACGGGAAAGTTAAAGCAGGCAAGTTTGCAATTATCAGGTGAGAAATGAAACGAATTGGAATTACGGGTGGAATTGCCAGCGGGAAATCAATGGTTGCTGAAGTTATTGAATCACTTGGATTTCCTGTTTTTTATGCGGATGCTGTTGCAAAAGGTTTTCTATCTTCTGATCAGGATGTAAAAAGCTATATTCTTTCGGCAATAGGCAAAAATGCCTGGCTTCCATCGGGTGAACCAGACCGGAAATTCATCGCTTCAAAAGTATTTTCAGATTCTGATTTCCGGATAGGCTTGAATCAGCTCATTCATCCAAAAGTACTGGTTTCCTTTGAACAATTTTGCAGGGAGAATAGTCAACACCGTTTGATTTTCCACGAAGCAGCACTCATTTATCAGGCCGGATTTGATAAATATCTGGATAATGTTATATTCGTAAGTGCATCAGAGGAGACACGACTTAACCGGGCAGTTCGCCGGGGCGGTGACAGTGCGGATATTCAAAATAGAATGCATGTTCAGGGAAATCTGGAAGTATTTGAACATCAGTCACGGTTCGTCATTCACAACGAAGGCAATCTGGAAGAATTAAAAATTCATGTCAACGAAATTATCAGAGATCTCCTTTCAAACTGATCTTGTTTCTGAAGAAAAGAAAAATTTCTTTGAGACCTATAAAAGGTCATCCCTTATTCCTACAAGGGGAGAGGGTGTTTATCTTTTTGATGATCAGGGGAAACCTTATCTTGATTTAGTTGCGGGTCTGGGTGTAAATGCTTTAGGTCATGCCCATCCTGGGATAATAAAAGCTGTCACTGACCAAATGAATCGTTTTTCTCATCTGAGTAATGCATTTATCAATATTCCTCAGGTATTATTAACTGAAAAAATTCTGCAGGCCACACCTGGAATGACACGGGTATTCTTTAGTAATTCAGGTGCTGAATCAGTTGAAGGTGCGTTGAAATTAGTAAGACGTTGGGCCAGGAAAAATGGCCGTTCTGATATTTATGCGTTTTCAAAAGGATTTCATGGACGTACACTCGGGGCATTATCTTTAACTTATAAAGATAAATACAGAGAAGGATACGATCCTTTTATGCCTGAAGTGAAGCATTTGCAGTTTGATTCCATTAAAGACCTTTCTCAAATAAATGAAAATACTGCTGCCGTTGTTCTTGAGTTTGTTTTGGGTGAAGGCGGAATAAGGCCCATTTCATGTGAATTTGCCGATGAACTTGACAGACTTCACCGAAAATATAAATTTTTACTTGTTGCTGATGAAATACAGTCTGGTATTGGGCGTACTGGTCAGTTCTTTGCCTATCAGTGGTACACACTTAAACCAGATATTGTCGTTTCAGCCAAACCAATAGGTGGGGGCTTACCCCTTGGTGTAATTCTTGGTTCTGAAGAGATCAATTCTCTTTGGCATGTTGGTGATCATGGTACAACATTTGGTGGGAACCCAGTGGCCTGTGCTGCCGGACAAGTAGTAATGAACTGGTTATTTGAACAAAATGGACTTGAGCACGTCAAACAAACCGGCAAAATTCTTTCAGAAGCTTTAAAACACTTGCAGGAGTTATTTCCTAAAAAGATAAAATCGGTCAGAACTTTTGGTTTAATGGCCGCTATTGAATTGTTTGAAGATAGTTCTCCTTATCCGGCAAAGGCACTTGAAGAGGGAATGATTATTAATTCGACAGATTCAACTGTAATCAGGTTATTACCGCCTTTGATTATTACAGAGGCACAAATTCAAGAAATGACAGAAAAATTTAAAAGGATATTTTAAAATCATGGCAGTTAAACCCCGTTCCCAAACTACAGCGACGAAGAAAAAATCAGGTGTTGATCTTAGTATTGTAATGCCGTTCACCCGTGAAAATTATATATTAATGGTTGGATGTATAGCGATTATCATTTTATCTTTCGTCCTGATGGCAGTTGAAAATGAAGCTGATGGCTGGATTTCACTTTGGCTTTCACCTTATCTGATGGTTGGCGGATATGCAGGACTTGCATTCGCAATTTTATACAGAAAAAAAGAGAAAACTAATTAAATATTCTCTGGTAGTACTTGCGTAATTAAATAAATCGTCGTAACTTTGTGTCACTTAAAAATGACGGTCAAGATAAAATTTGTAAGTCGTTTATAAATAAGAGTTTGGTCCGGTAGTTCAGTTGGTTAGAATGCCTGCCTGTCACGCAGGAGGTCGCGAGTTCGAGCCTCGTCCGGACCGCAAAAAGCCAGTCGCAAGACTGGCTTTTCTGTTTTAGGGAAAAGTTGGAAGAGTTAAGCAACGGCTGGTAAATGCCTGTCACGCAGGAGGTCGTCCCGAGAATCGGGAAGCCTCGTCCGGACCGCAAAAAGCCAGTCGCATGACTGGCTTTTCTGTTTTAGGGAAAAGTTGGAAGAGTTAAGCAACGGCTGGTAAATGCCTGTCACGCAGAAGGTCGTCCCGAGAATCGGGAAGCCTCGTCCGGACCGCAAAAAGCCAGTCGCAAGACTGGCTTTTCTGTTTTATAGGGAATTGAAAAGTAAACAAACAAAAAAGGCCAGTCATTCGACTGGCCTTTTTGTTAAAATAAATGGGCTGATAAAATCAGGAAAAAGTTGATACTGATTTTAACGGAACAGGTTGATTGCGATCCTCAGATAACATCCACATTTTTTCATTATTTGAGAATTTATAAATAGTATACCTTTTAACGTAATCATTTTTATTAAGCCATTTTTGGATTGACTCAAAATCATTAAAAAACAGGCTTTCCACTTTATCACTGTAGTACAGTGTATATTCAGCTAAAAACCGGAAGTTAGTATCTACTCTGTAGAGGTTCATGTCTGATGCTGACATAATGGAAGCCCTTTTATTTTATGTAAATATCGAGAGATATCTTGTAACATGTCTGTGACAAAAATCACAACTGATAAAATTAATCAGTTATTAATCAAAAAAAGTAGTTTTTCCATCCTTTTTCTACATATTTAGTTTAAAAAATGTTTTTGTTTTTGCAAAAAAGCATAACAGGAAAGTATTTTTAATAAAAAAGGAGAAAATGTGGCTTTGCAAACTATTCTAAGAATAACACTCTTTTTGTCTTTAATTTCTACTGGTTATACACAATCGGTGATTGAAAAAGCAGATACATCGGTAATTTCAAAGATCAGGGCTGAAATATCGCAAAACTCACAAGTTATGAATCTTTTAAAAAACCTCACTGATATAAATGGTCCGAGGTTAACATTCTCTCCAGGCTACACCAAAGCTGCCGGATGGGTAAAGGATCAATTAACTGGTTGGGGTGTTGAAAATGTAAAATTTGAAAACTTTGAACAGGTAGGCAAAGGTTGGACAATCAGGAAATTTTCTTTAACGGCTGTCGGTAATGCCAGTTTCCCTCTAATTGCTTATCCGAAGGCATGGTCAAATGGAGTAAAAGGAACTGTAACCGGGGAATTGATCTATTTTGATATTAAGTCAGAAGCAGATTTGTTACAATACAAAGGTAAATTGAAAAATAAATTTGTTCTTTTAAATTCAGAACGTGAAATAGATCCCCATTTCCAGCCGGAAGCAACCCGTGTTGCAGATTCTACGCTTTTAAAAATGACCAACGCTACTCCTGGTGAACAGGCCAACCGAAGATCTACTGAGCCCTCATCAGCAGCATTACTAAATTATAAAAAATGGAAATTCTTAATTGTAGAGGGTGCAATTGCTACACTTGAGGGTAGCCGTGGAGATGGCGGTACCGTTTTTGTAATGGGAGCAACCTATCCTCAGTCACCAGAAATTGAATGGGATAAACGAATGGCATCCTGGCATCCTGAAGCCGAAATAAAAATGCCTCAAATAATGGTTGCGGGAGAACATTATAACCGGTTGCTTAGACTAATTGAAGAAAAGGAAAAAATTAAACTCGAACTGAACCTTGAGGTCGAGACAACAACCCCGGTAAATGGTTTTAATGTTATTGCAGAAATTCCAGGAACCAATCTGAAAGATGAAATTGTCATGATTGGCGGACACCTTGATTCCTGGCATGGTGGAACTGGTTCAACAGATAATGGTGCCGGAGTCGCAACCTGTCTGGAAGCTGTACGGATCATTCAGAAACTAGGCCTAAAGCCCAAAAGAACAATAAAAATAGGATTATGGGGTGGTGAGGAGCAGGGCCTTCTTGGCTCACGTGGGTTTGTTAAACAACATCTAGGGGAGCGGTTGGACAAAACAGCACCCTGGGATTCCATCTCTTATCAGCCTGATGGTGAAAAATTTCAGGTTTACTTCAATATGGATAATGGTTCGGGTAAGTTCAGAGGAATCAATATGGAAGGCAATGAAGGCACCAGACCAATTTTCAGAGCCTGGTTTAGTCCTTTTGAAAAAGATGGTGCATCTACATTAACCCCAAGAAGTACGGGTAGTACTGACCATGTGGCATTTAATGCAATTGGGCTACCCGGATTTCAGTTTATTCAGGATCCGATTCATTACTTCCAACGGACATGGCATTCAAACATGGATGTTTATGACCATGCACTTGAAGCTGATTTAAAACAAACTTCAATGATAATGGCCAGTTTTGTGTGGATGGCGGCGAACAGGGAAGGCTCATTTCCACGGAAAAAGTAGAGAATAGTTATAAGTTACAAGCATACTTAAAAAAATAGAATTTGGTGAAAATAGAATGGATCCCAGATCAAGTCCGGGATGACAACTACTCAAAACGAATTCAATTCAAGAGAGTGTCATCCTGAGCTTGACTCAGGATCCAGCCTTTTTACTTTTTCTATTTTAGCAAACCTTACTTTAAAATTGTCAACTTTTTAATTGAGTTAAAGCTTCCTGCCTCCATTTTGTAATAATAAATTCCACTTGCCAGCCCATCTGTCGTCACCCGCAATTTATAGTAGCCCGTCTCTTTGGATTCATTCAACAAGGTTTTTACCTGACGGCCAAGAATATCGTACAAAACAATTCTTACTTTCCCTGAAGAGGCAACAGAATAGGGAATTGTTGTTTCTGGATTAAACGGATTCGGATAGTTTTGACTGAGTGAAAACTCATGTGGTTTTTCCTGCTGAACATCAATTACCTTACTAAACGATTCTTTACCATTCAAATCAACTTGTCTTAGCCGATATGAAGTTAACTGGTTAGTGCCAGATGTCAGGTCGGTAAAAGTGTATGTTTGTTTCTCAGTAGTTGTTCCTTTCCCAGAAACAAAACCTATGGTTTTCCAACCTGAATTCTGACTCCTGTCTTCTGATTTCTGTATTTCAAATCCAGCATTATTGGTTTCTGATACCGTTTCCCATTTCAGCAGTACATCACCACCAGATGTGGTTCCAGTAAAGGATTCAAGCTCTACCGGCACGGTACTGTTAACTGTAAAATAAAATGGCTCAGACAATCCGGAGGTCATAAAACCAGGATCCACTGCCTGAATCATTGCCAAATAGTCTCCATCAGGCAAATAATCAAATTTCCAGGATGTGTTATTTAGCCCGAAACGGGTTACTTTATTCCAGCCAGTTTCAAAGTCAATCTCACTGTTAAAATGGTAATTTATACCTTCACCTTCAGTGGCAAGAAGAATCTGGTAGGTTAGCCCTTCTGATGCGGTTTCGCTATCAGTTGAGGGATCCCAGCTCAAAACAGTTTCTGTAAAGCTGGAATTTACACTTAGATTTTCGGGGGTTGAAGGCGGTGTATTTGGTGTCGACCATCCATTTTCATAGATTACGAGAAAATTCCCATCGAGTGGGTTCGTTTGCAACGCTTTTCTATCAGGATCAATTTGTGATTTTTGTTCAAGTGTTCCACCGCCAGAATTGGTGTAATAATTGGCAATAACAAGTATATCCTGATCACCATCTCCATCCATGTCAGCAGTTGTTAAGTCGCCATAATTCATTTGATCGAAAAGAGTAGTATCCATCAGGTTGAAGGTGCCAGATTCATCCTGAATAGCAACTCTCATTCCTCTGTAATTATCCTCCAAAGAGCAGCCAAAATACGTGTAGTCCAAAAGTCCATCTTTGTTAAAATCTGCCCATTTAATATTTCCTTTTGCCAAACCTCCGGATGGAATGTCAACTTCTTCAAAGCCCTCACCATTCATGTTCTGGTAAAGTGCCAAAACTCTGGTTGCGTCGCCACCGGTACCATTAATCAGGACATCCGGATAACCATCATTATTATAATCACCCCAGACAGCACCACCTTTACTCAGTCCATAAAATTCTGAAGGAGATAAAATCCATGTATTTTCGATCCGGTCATTCAAAAAAAGAAGAGTTTGGTTATTATTCAGAGGATTCCCAATTTTGGGGAGTTCACCTCCTGAATTAGTGAAATAACCCGAAACCAACATGTCAAGATCTCCATCCCGGTCAGAATCAGCAAAGTCAACCGAGCCATATTCAACCGTCGGGAACGGCAGCGGCGCAATATCAAAACTGATATAGGATCCTTCTGATATATTAATGCCAACTAAAGAGATGGTCGACGACAAAATGAAAAAATCAAGATCTCCATCATTGTCATAATCGGCAGCTTTGATGACAGGGGAATAATTATTGTACAGGATGGGGCACAAAGTTTCCGGAGTAAACGGATCTTCTGACATGCCTGTGTTGATATAAGCTATAATCCCATCGCCAATCGAAATTATATCCAGCAAGCCATCCCGGTTCAGATCAGCTAAAGTAACATTTGACGATTGATGGAATTCATCATAGAGCTGTTGAAAAGAACTATCTTCCTGTTGAATAAATACGATCAAACCGGATTCGTTATTATTGGGCGAGACCACTACATCCATTTTTTCATCATTGTTCAGATCACCTACGGCCATTTTTCCGTTGTTACCAAAAAGTTCAATAACTCTTTTGGAAAGAAAAGGTGAAATCATGACGAAAATAGTACCAGATAGTTCACTTTTCAGGCCATCAGTATTCATTGCAGAAATTGCAAAGTAATAAGTTAAACCGCCACTAACCGGTGAATACAAATATTCTGGCTGTGGCATCGGAAATAGGGGTTCATCAGGATTGATTTTAACTGCAACTGCCATCGAAACAAATCCGACTGAATCCAATGTCTCAGGTGACGTTCCAGCATAAATTGTGTAATAGTCAATTGAGACATTGGGATCTGATACCCAACTTAAAATAACAGAATTCCCGTCTAGTTTATACGTAAGTCCTTCAGGTGCTGCAAAAGGTAATTCAGTCGTTATTTCGAAAGTCCCGTTTTCAGACCAGCCAGACCCCAGTAAGGTTGCATCAACTGCCTGAAGATTCCAGAAATAGGTTCCTGGCGGAAGTCTTTTAACCAAAAAACTTGGATTTGGCCCTGATGTGAGCAAAGACGGAATTCTTACGTAACCTGTAT
>Ga0209460_1002015_pt1 | contig 10019 bp, 5 predicted proteins | sample EBPBio132013_DNA_FD_185868 | JGI IMG/M metagenome (GOLD analysis project Ga0209460, IMG submission 185868) | Wastewater treatment Type I Accumulibacter community from EBPR Bioreactor in Madison, WI, USA - Reactor 2_5/13/2013_ DNA (SPAdes)... | ecosystem: Engineered > Bioreactor > EBPR >...
AAGTATAAGGAAGAATTACCCGATGGATCTAATTCAGGAATTGTAAGAGAACCATATTTTGATTTTGTACAATCATTCAACCAAAATGTAATATATAAAAATCAAAGAATTGTATTGATAGAGATTACAACGAATGTTTTTTATCTTTCAATTGATGCTACACTTGGTAGTCATGATTCAAAATTACAAGGTAAACCTGGCATAATAACTCAAACGGAAATTGATGAAATTCTGTCAGAAGTGATACATGAGAAAATACCAGTGGACTCATTATTATTAATTGGATGTCATTATCCAATAATAAATTTTCCAAGTGGACTTCCCGGTCATGGTGAAGATACTTGGGAAGAAAATCACTTGTGGAAGAGTGCAAATGCCTTAAGAACTAGGATTAATAATATTAAATCAATAACCAAAATTTGGTTTATGGGTGATTGTCACATCCCTGACCATATTGAATTTGAAGATGCGTATTTTATTATGACCGGTCGCTTTGGTGGAACCACAAACATTTCGGATCCTGCATATATTTCTCAAATACCAAGACAATGTAAAATAATTTCCTTCAGGAATGAAAGTGAACCAGTTCTAGTTCATACATTTTCATTTGAGCCTACAACTCATAAGGACAATCCGAATTATGGAAATTGGGCATTCAAGATTGGTGAAATAAGGGCTATCAAGGCAAAGGATTTTACGTCTGAAAAATTGATTGAAACAAAAAAGATTCATTATTTAATTCATGAAAATACTCAGGAAATGATACTTTCAAGAATATTAGAAAAAAACCTTTATAGCTTTGGGAGATTCGTAACCTCAACAAACAATACTTCTCTTGGTTGGGTTAATATTAATCAGCTACTTAATTCAACTGAATTGCTCTCGAATATAGTTAATAAATCACTCAAGTATATTACGGAACAACTTAAATTGGACTTTTCTAGCAGTTTAATTGTAGGGCTAGATTTTTGGGGGACAATAATTGGTAGTCAGCTTTCAATTAGAACAGGCATGAAGAATTATGCCGTAGCAACTAGAGGTAATGGGCAGTATCATTCAGTATTTGAATTATCAAATACTTATTTGGAACATGAACTTATAAATTGTAAGGAAGTACTTTTTTTTATAGATGTTATTTCGTGTGGTGAAACATTAAATAGGGTAATCGAAAACTGTATCAAAATAAATGATAAGTTAGAATTCCATGCTATTTCAGTGATTTCAAATGCTGATACTATAAAGAAAGAAAATTTCAGTAAAATTAAATCTTCCGGAACGTTTTGTGAGAAATTAAAAATACCAGTAATAAAAAATGAAGAATTACCCAGTGATGAATATCTACCACCAAGTGTTGACCTCAGTTTTAAAAAATAAAAAGACAAAGTGCTAAAGCAGGCATGTGTAAATAGTGCATACAGTGGAATAACGAAGGTTTTTACTTCTGTAAAGCTTTGTTTATTACGTAAAAAGAAGTAATTCAAACCCCATCACCTCCCAAAAGATTACATCAAAGCATGTATTGATTAAAACAAAAAGAAAGTATTTATCCTTCTTTTACAAATTAGTTTAAAATATTAGGGTATCTGTAAAAACCTTTTTTATTTTCCTTATAATGGTTGCGCTTCACAAAACTTCGTTAGCCCAACCAAGTTTCACCGGATCCACCGTTCGTAATCGAACCTTTGGGAGGATCACATTGAGGGGCACCCTCTACTTTTAAAGGTTTTTTTATTTCACAATTGGTGGTAAAGATTGACTACGACTATTCAAATTAACACTTCACGTATACCTTTAAACGTTAAATATTTTAATAATTTTAAATCAATAACAATTTCATCACCAGAATTATTTAAACTCGGAATATTTAAAGAGGAAATCTCGCCAATACATATTTTGGAAAATGATTATGCCTATTTAATGAGTAAGGTACCTGCATATGTTCAACTTTATGAGGAATTTGTTGAACTCACACCCTTCTCAATTGTAAATAAATCCTCTGATGATAGAAAAATGAAAGATGTATCAGAAATAGTGGGAATTGCAGTCGGACTTAAAGTAACAATTGAAGGGTTGGGGGTTCGTCAGGAGGAGATTTCCAAAATCCCTACACCTCCCAAAAAAATTAAATATCTAGATTACCAATTTATTAAAAATGGAAATTCATTCGAGGTTGAAACAAAAGGAACGACGGTAAAAAATATTAATAAGACCGTTTTAGATATCAAACTTAAAAAGAAAAATAATTTAAAGAACATCCACTTTCGCTTTGGTACCATTACTGTCCTCCAAAAAAACATTTTTGATGGGAAAACAATAGTTTATTTATGTGATGATCCACCCAAAGAATTTGAAATTAATAATGGGAAAAGTGAAACACCCTGGCATTACATTTCTGCACTTAGTCATTTATTGGACAATAAATATTACAATAAAATTGCAAAAATATTTTTAAAAAACATTAAACCGAAACTGAAAGAATTTAAAAATAAAAAGATTTTTTTTGGTACATATATTTTTAACGATGAGTTTTATCTTGGTGATTTTTTTGATTTTCGCTTAAATGGCGAAAACATAAAGAGGGTATATAGGGGAAGTGAAACAAAAGTTGATACGGTATTTAAAAAAGTCACGAAGGAGCAGGGGAAGCATAAAATATTCATTGGAATCCATAAAAAAATAATTGATAAGATTTTGTTATGGGAAACACTTGAGCAAATATTATCCATGAAATTTGAGCAAATATTCCAACAACCAAGCCCAGAAATAAATATTTTCAGGGATTCTGATGGCATTATAATAGTAAATTCAAACAATGGAAATGATAGCCAAATCGAAAGTCAGTTTACTGAGGATGAGGTTAAAAAAAGAATGGGGTGCTTTTATAATTGGCAAAATCACATTTTGGAAGCATGTGGTGCACCTTGTAGAAGTAGGGAAAAAATTGGTTCAAGTTGTAAAATTATGACAACGCGTGGAAATTGCCATTTTCACAGATAAAGTTAATTGTATTGACGTAAAATATTAAAGTGCATCTTAAAAAACCACTATATTTTCCTTATAATGGATGAGCTTCGCAGAACTTCGGTAGCCCAATCCCCGAAAGTATTCGGGGCAGAGCAAGTTGAGGAAGACATTGTTGAGGTTTATAGAGGTGCCGATTAATTTCTGGGAACCGGGTTGATTTTTGTTAAAATATTGCAAACACTTGTTTAATCGATTCCCAAAGGGTATGTGTTGAATGCGTATTGAACTGACTTTCATTTCACCGGATATGGTTCATTTTCCACGGTCTTATAATTCAGCCCTACAGGGTTTGATTTATTCCATTCTGACTCCGGAAATGGCTGCTTTTCTTCATGATGAGGGTTATCAGCATGAAAACCGGAAATTCAAACTCTTCACTTTTGGCAACGTCACGGTTTCACCACTTGAAAATAGAAAGGGGAAAGGACTCCTCTTTTCCTTCATTCTCTCATCACCTGTGAACCGGATCATCGAAAACCTGGCTCTGCAATTCATGGGCAGGGGATTCTTCACTCTGAACACCTATACCATTTACCCTGAAAAAGTTACTATTTCGAGACAACCGGTAATTCAGGGAAAGACCGCAATCAGAATGATTTCCCCAATGACTGTTTACAAAACAGATGAACTGAAACGGGTGACTTACTTCAGACCCGATGACCCGGAGTTTGAAGTCAGGATTTCTGCCAACCTTCAAAAAAAGTGGGAAATTCTGAATCAGAAAATTTATGCCGGACCCGGACTTACATTTCGTCCTGTCCGGATTCCTGGCCATGATCAGCTTCTTCATTTTGGTTCCAAATCATTCGTGAAAGCCTGGTACGGTGAGTATTGGCTTGCTGGAGATCCGGAATTGATTCAGGTTGGGTATGATGCCGGTCTGGGAAGTAAAAACTCAATGGGTCTTGGTTTGTTTGAAATTTTGAGTTCACCGGAAGGGACAGTCTGATATGCTGCATGCCATTTATGAAATCGGTAAACTAAAAGCCGGATCTACCTCTCCTGAATTTGATGATCTGGTCGATGATCCGGGTGATAATTATAAACTTCTTCTCAATCTGATCATCCGTGTTGAAAAGCCACCCGATCAATGGTCTGACCTGACAGAACAGGATTTTTCATTTGCAGGGTGTGAGTTTGAAGAACTTTCGAAAGATAAAAAGTCAAAATACCTGTATAAAAAGGGAACCGGAGCAAACGGACCTGACCTTACCCCCATTTCTAAATTTACCGATGAAATTTCAAAGACACTGGGTAAGAAGGTCTATAAATCCCCCCAACTTATTGAATCTCTGCATAAAGCATACAATCTGACTCAACCGGAAAGAAATTTTCTGAAAAATCTGTCTGGTTTTATTCAAACCCAACGGGAGGAACTTGACCTTCAGGTTACTCAAAAACTGGAACAGGCAGAAAGCCGAACCGGCTTGTTGATGGGGCTGAAATTCCGGATTCAGGGTCAGGATTTTTATCTGGGTGAACTGGAGGTTTTTGCAAAGGTAATTTCAGCCGGATCGAACGCCTCCAATTATGATAAATATGGTGCTGTTTCAAAAACCCTCAACCAGCTATGTTATTTCACAGGCAAACCCGAATCAGAAATCTGGGGTTTTGTCAGCACCTACCAATTTTACACCGTTGATAAGCCCGGCATGGTAACTGGCGGATTTCAACAGAAAAATGCCTGGAAAAATTATCCGGTCAGTGCCCAATCTGCCTATTATCTGAAAAAGGGTAAAGCCTGGCTCGAAGAAAATCAGAAAAACAAAAGTCTGCCAGAGAAAAACTTCAAATTCTGCAATTTATCCTATTACATTATTCCCAAACTGATAATTGGTGATAATAAGAACCTTGAGAAAGTATTATATCAAATGGGGGAACTTCAGGTATTTAAGTTAACAGAATCAAACGTGGATCACAACAAAAACAAAGAAGATCAAATTATTCGAAGATTAGGGAAAATTGGAGGACATGCTACTTTTGATTTGTTGTTTTATGAACAACCTAAACCCATTATTTTCAATATTCTTTTACATCTTGAGGATGTAACATCTGCTAGATTTAATAAACTATATGAGTCAAAGGATATTACTGATAATAAGTTAAAAAGTTGGTATCAAACAAAACCAAATGATATTTTACGTCAGTTTAATTTTCCGGCAATTCGGGTTTTTTATCCAAGTGTAAAAACCGAAAGAGGTTTTATTCAACAACAATTTAGTGAAAAAATCGATAAATATTTCTTTGACGGAGACTATGATAAAAGTTTCTTTGAGATTCTGAGGTCAGTTATTTTAGGTCGGAAGATTAATAAACCAACGCTCCTCAGGCAATTGATGTATTTTATCCGAAAACAGTTTACTCAGAATAAGCAGTTTGATTTGGTTGAAAAAGCTCTGGGAATTACTGTTTTTTTCAGTGAGCTAGATTTATTTTATATGGAAGGAGACCTCATGACTATGACCTACGATCACCCAGCTTTCGAAACCTTTTTCAGGGATAAAAAGCAACTGGCTGATTCACCAACCTTGAAAGGCTTATTTCTTGAAGGGGCTTTAGCCCAGAAGTTATTGTACGAGCAATACAGAGCCCGGAAAGCGACACCATTCAGAACCCGTTTAAACGGGTTGAGAATTGATGAAAAAATTGCAAAACGGCTGCTGCCAGAAATGATCAATAAACTCGAAGAGTATGATATATATTACTACAAGGTCATTGAGGAAGCGATTGCTGCATATTTGCTGGCAAGTGATTTCAGCCGGTATTCGATTGACGAACTCAGTTTTGCCTTTGCTGCAGGAATGAGTTTATCTAAAACGGTTATGTCCAAAGAAATTGAACCAAACGGAAAAGAGGATTAATATGCTGCGCTCAGAACTGTTATTTTGCTATGATATCCAGGATGCCAACCCCAATGGTGATCCGCTGGACTCGAACAAACCCCGGATTGATGAAGAAACGGGTAAAAATATTGTAACGGATGTCCGCCTGAAAAGAACCGTCAGGGATTTTTTGCATACCTACAAGGGTTTTGATGGAACGGGCAGTAAGGACATTTTTATAAGGACAATTGAAAAGGCTGATGGTTCTATTCAGGATGGAAAAACAAGAGCCAAAGACTTTGGGAAAACCAAACCAGAAATGCTTTCAGCTATTTTAAAACAGTGTATTGATGTCCGGTTATTTGGCGGGGTTCTTCCTTTGGAGGGTGATTCTATTACTTTAACTGGCCCTGTACAATTTAAAATGGGAAGGTCATTAAATATTGTAGAGTTAAAACAATTAAAGGGAACGGGTGCATTTGCCACAACTGACGATAAATCTCAAAAAGGTTTGCGGGATGAATATATTCTCCCTTATTCCTTTATTGCCTTTCATGGTATTGTGAACCAGGAAGCCGGAAAGCACACCCATTTAACCGATGCGGATGTAAATTTATTGCTTGAAGGGCTTTGGTTTGGAACCCAGAATCTGATCAGCCGTTCCAAGTTTGGTCAGCAACCCCGGCTTCTGATCAAGGTTAATTATAAAAACCCCTATTTCTTTATTGGAGATCTGGATTCCTATCTCAACATGAAGGCAGAAAATACCTCCAAGGTCAGAGGGGTTCAGGATTTTGAACTTGACCTTTCCGGATTGGTAGGTGCTCTTGCTCTTCATCAGCAGGAAGTCGATTCCGTTGAGTTTATCAAGGATCCGAATCTGAAATGTACACTTCCTTTGGCCTGGAAGTCAATCAAGTTTTAACCGGGCTTAAGTGGAGGTTAAAATTGAAAAGGGTGGGATTTATGGGAAAAATGCATGGATCCCGGATCACGTCCGGGATGACATCCTTCTTGCAGGAGTAATTACCAACGATTCGGTTCATAAAGGATGCACTAATGGAAATTTTGATTGTTGATCTGTATGCCGGTTGGGGGCATTTTAAAAAGCCTTATACCACAACCTCGCCGCTTTCTTTTTCACTTCCACCCAAAACCACGCTTTATGGGTGGTTGGGTGCTGTGTTGGGACTCGAAAAAGAAAAGAATGAGTATTTAAAAGTTCTGAACCAAAGCAAGGTAAAAATTGGAATTCAGCTATTAAAACCTGTTAAAAAAATGCAGTTGTCTGAGCTTTGGATTGATACAGAGAATAATAAAACAAGTTATTATAATATTAAAAGAACCAGAATCCGGATGGAGTGGGTTAAGGATGTTAAATACCGTCTCTTTTTGCAGTTTGGTGACCCGGCTTTGGCACAAAAGGCTGAACTCTTTTTTGCAAATCACTGGTCGTTTTACACCTCGTCTCTCGGGCTAAGTGAGGCTTTGGCCAACTACCATTTTGTTGGTAAATTTCCGGCAACAGCACTTCCGTCAGGTGAATATGCCTTCGTTTCGGTTTTACCCGTTTTTTCCAATGGAACAGAACCCCCGAAAATAACACTGGAACCAGGGAAGGAATATTTTAACCAGACCCATGCCAATACTTTTACCGATGATCGGGTTATTTCTGAAATGATTACCCTCATTTATGAAAGAAGCGGCGAACCGATTTTATCAACCCGGAAAGATGGCTGGCAGGTGAAGATAGCGGGCACTCAGGAACCAGTTAATTTTGTACTATTTTAGTCCGTGAGCGGGTACACGTTACTTTCTCATCAGGACCGGCTTCTGGCTGATCACCTGAAAGGGGTTTGGTCTCTGGCGGAAACTCAGTTACTTGGCCTGAGTAGTTTTGACCGGCTCCCGGCCTTGTTTTCTGAATGGCTTGGGGAACCGGTTACCCAGGATCAGATACTTTGCCTGTTCCGTACCACACTGGCAGGTCATGATTCAGCAAAAGCCACCTCTTATTTCCAAACGTTTATCAAAGAACCTAAAAAGCCACTTCCTTTCGATAAAAATCTGAAAAGTCATGCCCTTCCTTCAGCGATTTTGGCGTTGAGAAGTTACCGGGAGGAGGCCAAAACCCATTCTGACCTTTTCCCCTTCTTGTTTCTTTGTATCCGGTATCACCACCGGAACCTTCCCAATTTTGAAGTAATGAATCGCAGGTCAGATGGATTTGATCTTCTATCAACCCAATTTAAAGCGGTTAATTATGTTGAATTGAAATCCATTTTCAGGGAAATCGGACTCACTTGGTCTGATAAGGTTCAAAGACCGGAATGGGAATTAAATGACGAAAATGATTTAATTGATGAACTTGTGGATTGGGGATTTGATAGGTTAAATGCAAAGACTTCTCTGTTACCTTATTTTTTATTTTCGCACGTATTCGGTACGCTTCTTCATGCTGATAAAACCGATGCCATTTTAAAAGATCATATTCCAGAATCACCACAACCGCTTCCGGTGGGGATGGTTGGCCGATACAAAGCTCAATCGGATTTCACGGACACTCCTCTAAATCAAATCAGGGAAGCCATCTTTAAAGAAGTTGAAGAAACCTGCCTGCAAAAAACGACAGATACCCTTTTCTCACTAAACGTTCCGACCGGCACCGGAAAAACGTTTACCGCCCTTCATGCTGCCCAGACAATCAGAAAAACAGCCGGTTTAAAAGGAAAACTCATTTATTGTCTCCCGTTTACTTCAGTCATTGACCAGAATGCCGAGGTATTTAAAAGTATCCTTCAGAAGGAAGGACTTGCAGATGGATTTCCGAACCTGATTGTTCATCATCACCGCTCAGAGGTGAAAACGCAGTTTAACCGTCCTGAAGCTGAAGAGGGAGAAAGTGCAGAAGAATGGTCGGACCGGGATCGGTTTCTGATGGAAACCTGGGATGGGGATTTGATTGTGACCACATTCTGGCAATTTTTAAACAGTCTTCTTACCAATGAAAACAAACAGTTGATCCGGTTCCCGGTCTTTTCTGAATCGGTCATTATTCTGGATGAAGTACAGGCGGTACCCCATGACTATTGGCTTCTGATTCATGACACCCTGATGGAAATGACCCGGTTTTTCAATGCCCGACTCATTTTGGTTACTGCAACCTTACCCCTGATTTTTGATCCTGAGAAGGAAGTCAAATCTCTGATCGCAGACCCAGGTAAATGGTTCAGAAATCCTGTGTTTAATCGGATTCACCTGGATCTGACTTTTTTCAGAGAGAAAATGACCTTTGAGAAATTTGCTTACCAGTTTACAGCAGGATACCGGGCTGATCCTCATAAAAAAAGACTGGTTATTGTTAATACCATCAAAACCAGTTTGATTTTGTTCAAGCTTTTAAAATCAAAACTTGAAAGAGAACCTATCCAGCCGGAATGGATATACCTTTCAACCAACATTACACCGAAGGAAAGGTTAGACCGGATTCAACAGGTTAAACAAGCAACAGGCCCGGTCATTGTTGTTTCAACTCAGCTTGTTGAGGCCGGTGTTGATATTGATATGGATGAAGTGTACCGTGATCTTGCTCCTTTCGATTCCATTTTGCAGTCAGCAGGCCGGTGCAACCGGAATGGCATTAAAAAGGAAGCCGGAACGGTCTTTCTTCTTCAATTGGAAAATGACAAGGGAAAATCGGATTCATCACTGGTTTACGGTCCTGTGTTAACAGATATTACCCGCAATTTGCTTACTTCTGAACCTGACCGTATTCCAGAACCGGACTTCTTCAGGCTATCGGGAGCCTATTATAAAAAAGTACATCAGGTCATTTCTACCGATACTTCCCGTCTGATTCTAGATCAAATGTACAAACTCAATTATGAGTCGGCTTTTAAGAATTTTGAATTGATTAAAGATACAGGGAATAAGCAAGCCATTTTTATTCAATTGGATGAACACGCCATTGAAGTTTGGGAAAAGATGAAATCCATTTCCCAAATCCCGGATCGCTGGAAAAGAAAACAGAAAAGAAATGAACTGAACGGATTATTTCAGTCGTATTGCGTATCAGTCAGCTTAAAAAATCTGATTGCTAACCGCCCGGTTTTGGATGAGGATTTGGGATATTGGATTCCGGCAGGGCAGCTTGAAACCTGGTATGACCCGATA
>Ga0209460_1002016_pt1 | contig 10007 bp, 8 predicted proteins | sample EBPBio132013_DNA_FD_185868 | JGI IMG/M metagenome (GOLD analysis project Ga0209460, IMG submission 185868) | Wastewater treatment Type I Accumulibacter community from EBPR Bioreactor in Madison, WI, USA - Reactor 2_5/13/2013_ DNA (SPAdes)... | ecosystem: Engineered > Bioreactor > EBPR >...
AGGCTCATCCCAGCAGCGGGCGCTGACGGCGTGGCCGCTGCTGCTGTTCGGGCTGGTGGAACAGATCGTGCATCTGCTCATCACGATTGCGATGGGCATCACCTTTGTCTCGTTTGGGGTGGCGATTCTGTTTGCCTTCTTCAAACGCACCGAAAGCATTGCCCACAGCATCATCAACCAGTGGATTGAACTCATTGTCCAGACCACCATCATTGCCCTGATTCAGGCGCTGGTGATTGGTTTCTTCCTGGCAGGCGCGGCGACGGGCAGCGCTGCTGCGATTATCGGTATCGGGCTGATCTGCCTGGTCTTCATTGTCATTACCATGTGGTCGGGTATCAAAGCGGTTTGGAACAGCTTCAACCGCCTGTTCAATGCGATGGGTCAGGTATCGGGCAGCGTTTTGCTGTCACCCGGTTCAGTCACATCGGCGGCTGTCACCGGGGCAACCGCCGCCGCGACAGGTGGTGCTTCCCTGATGACCAGCATGGGGTCAAATGCGCTGGCAGGTATGAATGCCCTGAACAACGGCGCGACCACTGCCCAAACGGCGGGCTTGATGTTCGGCGGCTTCAACAGTCTGAGCGGTGCTGCCCGCACTTTAACCCATCTACCCGGTTTGCGCGGGACAGCTTTAGGGGAAGCTGCCGAGCAGTTCACCGAAGGCGCGGCGACGCGGCAGGTCGCACGGAACATTCCTGTCATTGGGCGTGCCGCTGCACCGCTGGTTGGCGCAGCACTCCTGAGTGATCGTGACCCTGCCAAAGCCGAATACGACGAATACGGGCGGGTTGTATCGCGTCCGATGCTGGTTCCGGCAGTCGGCGAAGCACTCGAAGGCTGGACGCTGCCGAAGGATGCCAGACGCAAACGCGGCGCACGCCCACAAAACGATGCCGATTGGTTTGAGGATGAAAATGGTGAGATGGTCGCAGGTTTCACCCCTGCCAGAGCGCGGCGCACCGGGATGTTCACACCTGTCGCGTCCGTACCAATGAACGAAGGCGGCGAGGACAAATCGGATGCCCGCCGCCGTCAGGAACGCAGTGATTATGCGGCGGAGATGAACAGTGAGGAGATGGAACAGCATGTTTCGGATGCCCTACGCTCCTCCACTGGCACGCATTCCACCCTGGGGGCGATGATTGAAAAGGATGGCAAAACCGATATGACCCGCTTCGATCAGGTGGCGGCACGGCTGGAACAGAGTGCCGAGGCGCTGGCAAATGTCGCCCGGTTGCAAATGCAGGTCATGCTGGGGCAGTTGAAAGTGTCCGGGGGCGGTGATGTTGCGGGCGTGATGGGCGATGTCATCCGGGGGATGCAGACCGAGCGTGTGCAGAATGGGCAGCCTGCTGCTGGCGGCACTGACCATCTGACAGTGGCGGATCGCATGGCACGGGCGATGGGGGTCATGCCTGTCGGCGGTGAGAAGCCGCCCATACAGGCGGATGTGTCCCGCTTTGGCTTGTTCGCGGATCAGGCGCTGCGACTGGGGGTTTCCGGCACACAGGCGGAACAGGTCGTGCGCGAGGTCAAATCGTCGCCGGATGGTCATCTGACCGACCAGACCCGAACAGCACTGGTCGAGCAGGTGCGCTCCGAAGGCAATCTGTCTTACGATACCGCCCGTGAAGAAGTCAATCGACTGGAACACAGCGCCCAGATGCTCCCGAATGAAATCACCGCCTTTGGCATGATGGCAGTGCCTCAGACGGTTGTTCAGCCGCCGCTGGAGGTGCATCCGCAGATCGACGTGGAACCTGACATCACCGTTGAACCACAGGTGGATGTGACCGTCGAAGCGCCAGCGGATGATGGCGATGCTGCCTACACCGAAGCCATGCGAAAGCAATCAGCGCTCGGCGGCAGCGGCAGTGTGATCGGAGGCAGTTCCTGATGGAGACTCTAGGCTACCATTCGATTGAAGAACTGCGTGGGCTGTCTCTGAGTGAGCTTCACGCGCTGTGGGAACTCGTCCCAACAGATCGCCAGCGTGCCTACAAAGCCGCCTACGAGCGCGAAGTCCGCACGGCAGGCGCGGTGGGTTCCGATGAACTGGAACGACAGGTCGCCGCTGAACTGCTCAAACGCTACGACGAAGCCGCGCTTGTCCCGGTAGGGTCGCGCTGGGCGCGTACCCCCGGTAGGGTGCAGGATGCCGCTAAACAGAATGTCGTGCTGGATGCGCCGGAGGATGAAGTTAAACCCACCTCTGGCAAGCCTTCTCCAAAGGTGATGCTTGCGGTTGGCGTGGTGGCAGTGCTGTTCTTCGGCTTGATGTTTACTCGGCTTATGGGCGGACGTTCATCTGGGAATGCTGAGGTGACACCGGAGGTCAGCCTCACACCGACACCGGAAGTCAGCCCGACCCCCACGCCGCTGGCGCTGGAAGCACAGGACGACGTGATTCAGGGCGGTGACAGCGGGCGCGAAGTGGCGTATCCGGTCAATTTGCAGGTCATCCTGCCCGATGGCGATGCTCCCCGCGTCTGGGTCGTGCAGCGCCGCCGGGTACAGGCTTCTGAATGGCGTTTCGACCTCAATCCCGATACCGCTTCCTTTGTCAATGGTATGTCGGTGCGTCCGGTGATTGGCATCCCCTGGTCGGAGGAGAACGAGTCTTACTTCGACGACATCGGTGAAGGCGCATCCTTCCTGCTGACCATGAACACCGGCGCGGTGCTGCGCTTTGAGTTTGATGACCAGCGTGAAGTGCGCCGCAGCGAGACGAGCATCTTTCGCCAGGTCAGTCCGGGACTGGTGCTGCTGCTGATTGGCGAAACCGATGAAGATGGCTTGCCCACTGCGACGCGCACCCTGGTCACGGCGACCTATCCACCGGAACAGGAACTCTCGCGGGATGGGCAGATCATTGGTGTGGACATTACGCTTCAAGAAGGTGGTGTGGGAGAGACCCTTCCATTGGGCGATGTATCCATCACCTTGCAGGATGCCCGCTTGCTGGCTGACCAGCCTGATCTCCCTGCCGACAGCCAGTATCTGCTGCTGAATTACGACGTTTTAGCAGGCGTGGAGACGCTGGATACGACGGTATGGCAGGTGGAATTTGTCGATGCAGGTGGACAGATTTACACGCCGGGCAGCGCTGCCCTGACCCACACCGATTACGATGTGCTGCCACTGGAAATTCCGGCGTTGTCCGCACTGTCAGCATCAGTGGGTTACATCGTGCCAGATACTCTGCAAGGCGGGCGTTGGGTCATCACCGATACGGGTGGTAACGGTGTATCCTTCACGCTCTCGTTTGCCACTGAACCGCTTGACCTGCGCTATGACGGGGTGGATGTGCGGCTGGTGAGTGTGACGTATCTTGAAGGGCAGATCACGACCCATCTGCGAATTTACAACGGGCGGACGGAAACGCTGCATTTCACCCAGGATGACATCTGGCTGGCGCTCGGCTACGCACCTGAGCCGCCTGGACCGCGTAATCCAGCCGAAGGCTTAACGCCTTTCGATTTGCTGCCAGAGCAGGCGGTTGACCTGACGCTGGTGTGGTATTGGGGTGGTGAACCCTATGCCAGTATGGGTGTGGGCGACTACCGCTTCGCCATTCAGTTAACTCGATAAAAGTATTTGCTCAGAAGGTGGTGACAAACACCACCTTCCAAGCTATGACCCATTCCAATTTGGGATCAAAATAGTGATATCCCTTTCCTAATTTGTATCCAATCAGGTTGCATCCCATTGATACATCCTTAAAATGATATAAAACACGAAAAGTGATCAGGTCTTGGTATGGTGAGCAATGAACGGATTGTCTGTCCTAAATGCCAGCGTTCAGACAGCATACAAAAGGTGACTACTATTGTCGCTCGCGGCACAAAGGTTATCGAAGAACACGGCGGCATTGACATTGACACTGATTATGGAATGGATGTCCTTCCTCTCACCTATAGTTCTGTCGCCCGTTCCAATCTGGCAAGAAAATTAGCAGCACCCGAAAAACCACTGCCAACCAGAAGTTATGGTTGCATCGCTGCCTTATTCATAAGCCGACTGGGTGCGGGTCTCGTAGTTTGCGTGATGTTGATGGGTCTCTTCTTTTGTTCTTTTCCATTTCTCGCAGCAACATATGCCCAGAACAATTCACTGTTTATTGGAATTCTCGTTGCTGGCTCTGGGATAATTGGCTTAATCCTGTTTTCGTCCATTCGGGCAGGCTGGCGACAGCTACGCTTGACTTCTGGACAACGAAATTCGTATGATGCCAGAGTACAGGCGTGGGAAGATTCATATGAACGATGGCAGCAGATCTACTACTGTTTTCGAGATGATGGTGTTTTTCTTCCGGGTCAATCTTCCTTTGTGCCTGTGAATCAGTTGTCCGACTATCTGAAAGCAGCTATCAAACCCAAAAGATCACTGTAAATCCAGGGTTGTAGTACATAACCCTGGCGACCCCCCTCGATGTGCTGCTCACTGAAATTTTCCAGTCTCCTTATCAAAACTGCTAATTCAAAACTGTAATCCTCGTCAGGTTTCACTCCCGCACTTTGATACGCTGAGTTCAGCCGGTGCGGGCGAAGACTTCGTGCCAGATGACCTCAACCCGCAGGTAGTGGCGTAGGCGACCCCCTCATTCGTCATGGCGCACGCACTCCTCGCATCGGCTGCCTTTTCTGTTTATCTGTAGCTGAGTGAGGAGCTTCGCGCTTGAACCTTTCCGATTTTGTCCAACAGTTGTTCACCGACATCCAGGGTGCGGCGCAGATCATCGCGCCCATCGCAGCCGTCATCGGGTTTCTGGGGCTGGGGTTGATGTATATGGGGTCAAGCTGGCCCATCATCGGGGACTGGAAGAAGGACAATCCTAAAGCCGCCAACCAGGTGGTCGTCGGTTTGCTCTTCGTCATCTTCGCCTCCAGCGTCACCACCCTCATCACCTTCGGCGCTCCCTAATCCTCCATCCCACACGCAGCGCGAGGCGCGGAATGCGCTTCGCGCCTTTTCTGTACGAAAGGAAGACTATGGCTGCTGATTTCAAATCGCATGTGCTGTTGCGGGATGAGAAGGGCTTCTTCGGCATCCCCTTCAAACGTCTGCTGCTGGGTGGTGTGGGCGGTGGCTTAACCTACACCCTTTGCAACATCGTTATGCCAGCGTGGGCAATCCCGGCGGGCGTGGTACTTGCCATTTTTGTGCTGGTGATGACTGGGACACGCGGCGGGCTTCCGCTGTGGCAGCGCCTGCTGTACCGCGTGCGTGGCTCCCTGCTGCTGGCCGCCGCCCGTGACACGCAGGGGCTGTTTAGCAGCCTGGCGAAGTCGCTGGAACTGCCGGTGGAACTGGTGAAACTGGACGCGGCGGTGGTGTTCGCACCCGCGCAGCCGAATTACGACATCGACATGCGCGAGTGGGTCACGTTTGCCCGCGCTGCCGAAGCGGATCGGGATGATGGGCTGGTGTTTGTAGATGCACCGATGACGGAGGTGATCCACTAATGAGTACCGTTCGCACATTCCTCATCGAACCCTTCGACATCATGCTGCACGCTACCGAAGAAGGGGTGCAGTCGCTTCAGGCGCGTTTCTCGACCTGGCTGCGAACCCTGCGCGAACCGGCACGCTTCGTGTGCTGGCAAATGCCTGCCACGCTCAACGACAAAATCAGCAGCCTGAGCCGCAAGGCACAGGAAGTGGATGACGCGCAACGGCGCGCCCTGCTGATGGAATACCGCCGTCACTTTGAGAGCCTGAATGACAGCGCGGAATATCAAAGGGCCTTGTGCGGGATGGCAGTATGGAGCGATCAGAATCCGCGTGCGCTGGCAGGCGGGATGGCTTCGGCGTTTGAAAGTCCAGTCGCTGAAGGTGCATGGCCGTCGCTGTTCGAGGGACGCTACGAAATCCGCGAGACTCCGTTCTGGCATCTCGCTCCGGCAGGTCGTCCCGGTGGTCGTCCCTACTGGTCGATTTTGACCAGCTACGAATTCGCCCCGGCGACGTGGAACTTCTTCCGTCCCCTGCCGCCGCTGCTGCGGCTCAACTTTCCACTGGCGCTGTCGGTAGACATCTCGAAGACCTATGACCGCAACACCGCGATTGATGCGCTGGAAGGCATCATCCAGGCTTATCAGGTGCATCTGGCGGGCGCGACGGGCGAAGACAGCCGCTCGGTGCAGCGCATCGCCGACTGTCGTAAAGCGCTTCAGGAGATCAACAACGGTGATGCCCTTCATATGGTACAGCTCACCATTGCCATTGCCGCCGATGACCTGAACACCCTCAAAGAACGGGTGCAAACCGTCATCAACGAGACACGGGCATGGTTCTCCCTGCGGCAGGAAGTGGGCGAACTACTGGCGCGTTCCGTCGGGTTCTTTACGGCGAAACGCACCAAAGACATCAACGTCCCCACCACCACCTGGCCCGTCACCTCGCGGGAACTTGCCGTGATGCTTTCCCCGCTCGGCTATCGCAAGCTGTCGGCGACGGATGGCATCCTGCGCGGCGAAGCGGTGGGCGCAGCCTACCCCGTCTTCCATAACTCGTGGCGCGACAAACGTGCCACCCACGAAATCTGGGTGGGGGTATCGGGGTTCGGCAAAACCTTCGGGCTGAACTGCTACCTGACCCGTGAATACGCCGAGAACGGCATCCCGTTTGACATGCTCGAACCGATGGGACATGGCAAACACATCGCCGATGCCTTTGGTTTGCCCTGGTACGTCATGAGCGCGAAGGCGACGAAGCTCAATCCGCAGGATGTGATGTTCCCGACCCTGATTGAGCAGGTGTCGCATGTCACCCGCATCTACGAAACCGTGCTGGGACGCACCCTGTCGGGCGCACAGCGCGAAAATCTCGAACGCGGGCTGCTGGGCGAGGCGCTCGAAATCCTGTATCGCGGTTTCCCAGACCTGAACAAAGTCAGCCCTGAACTTGCGCCGACCTGCGATGTGGTCTGCGATGTCCTGTCAGGATTAGGTGACAAGGAAGCGACCAAACCCATCGCCAAAAATCTGGCGGATGAGATCGCCGGACTCTGCACCGGGTCGGGACCGTGGGCGGAGTTCCTCAACGGCGCGACCAATGTAGACCTGTCACGCGGCGGCAGGGAACGGATTGAGCCGCGCGTCTTCAGCTTCCACGAACTGGAAAGCGACCCGATCTTACAGGCGCTGGCATACACCCAGGTGCTGTCCGCCATTCGCCGAGACAGCCTGATTGACGAGCAACCGCGCATCATCGCGGTGGATGAGGTTTACCGGCTGATGCGCCATCCGTCGCTGCTGGACTTCCTCATTGAAGCCGCCAAAACCTTCCGTACCCGGCGCAAAAAATTGGTCGCAGTGGATCAACAGATGTCGATCTTTTTGCAGGGTAAAGCGCGGCTGGTGTTCGAGAACTGCCCGATCCGGGTGGTCTTCTCGCAGCGGCAGGGCATGAATGTGTTCCATGAAGATGCGGCTTTCCAGCACCTCAATCAGCAGCACCGCGACATCATCGCTGCGCTGCCGCGCTTCCACTACGTCCTCGACATTCAGGACGAAGGTCTCTGGTATCTGTACAACCGCCCGGCGGCGGGGGAGATTGCCCGCTTCCAGACCACTTAAGGAATAGAAGCATGGAGGATGAACCATGTCGAAAAAAACGGCTGCAAGCCCGTTTCAGGCGCTCGAAGAAGAGGCTTACCACGCCTTCCGCGAATGGCCGGTCTGGCTGGTCCTACGTGAACGCGAGTTGGATGCCCATCTCACGGCACAGCGCCCGCCAGATATTGCGAACACTGGCACAAAACCTGAGCAGCAGCGCCGCCATCCGGCGCTGGATCAAGGAGGCAAATAACGCATGAAACTGGTGATTGTCGAATCCCCGGCGAAGTCCAAAAAGATCGCCGGATTTCTGGGACAGGGCTGGCGCGTGGAGGCGTGTCTGGGACACGTCCGCGACCTGCCCGAAGCTGAACTGGGGGTGGAGGTCGCCGCTGACTTCCGCCCGACCTATGCAGTGCTGCCGGGTAAAGGCAATGTGGTCAAGAAGCTGCTGAAGGCGATTAAGGATGCTGAAGCGGTTTATGTCGCTACCGACCCGGACCGTGAAGGCGAAGCCATCGCCTGGCATCTCTTGAAACTGGCAAATGTGCCGAAAGACAAGCCCGTCTACCGGGCGCTGTTTCACGCCATCACCAAAGATGCGGTGCGGGAAGCCGTTGCCCATCCCCGCACGCTGGACATCAATCTGGTCGAAGCGCAGCAGGCGCGGCGCATTGTGGATCGTCTGGTAGGCTACCTCGCCTCGCCGCTGGCGGCAAAGGCGCTGGACGGTAAGTTCTCTGCCGGACGGGTGCAGAGTGTCTGCCTGCGGACCGTTGTCGAGCGCGAACGCGAGATTGAGGGCTTTACGCCAGAAACCTTCTGGACGCTGGCACTCAAGCTGGCTGCCGAAGGTGCTGAGTTTACGGCGAAACTGCACCGCGTCAAAGGCACGGACAGCGCATTCAAGACCCGCGAACCGCTGGACAAACTGGTGGCACTGCTGCAAACGGCACAGGTGTGGGTGGGGAAAGCGGGACGCAGTGTGAAAGCCCGTCAGCCGCTGCCGCCCTTCACCACGTCCTCGCTGCAACAGGCAGCCTCGAAGGGTCTGGGACTGTCACCGGATAAAACGATGGCGCTGGCGCAGACGCTCTACGAGCAAGGCTGGATCACCTACATGCGAACGGACGGCGTGTCCATCGCACCGGAGGCCCAGACCGCCGCACGCGACTACATCGCGCGTGAGCATGGCGCAGACTATCTGCCGCCAGAGCCACCCACCTACACCGTTAAAACGGCGAATGCACAGGAAGCGCATGAAGCCATCCGCCCGACGGATGTCAACCGCCTGCCGCAAGACGTGGACGGCGATGGTGCGGCGCTGTACACCCTGATCTGGAAGCGTTTCGTCGCCTCGCAGATGTCACCCGCGCTCTACACCGTTACCGGCGCGGTCATCTATACGGGCAAAGCGCAGGGTCAGCCCTTCCCAATGGAATTTCGGGCGCAGGGGCGTTCGCTGTTGTTCGATGGTTTCCTCAAGGTCTACGAAGAACCTGCCGATGAGGATGAAGACGGGAACGAAGTGACCGGAACCTTACCACCGCTCAAAGATAACCAGCTTCTTCAACTGGTCGCGCCGCTTGTGGAAGACCATCAGACGCGCTCCCCCGCCCGCTACACCGAAGCGGCGCTGGTGCAGGCGCTGGAACAGCGTGGGATAGGTCGCCCTTCCACCTACGCCAGTATGGTCAAAACGGTGAAGGACAAAGGCTACGTGAAGCTCAGTCAGAAGCGGCTCGTGCCGACGGAGAATGGCATCGTACTGTGCGACTTCCTGACGGCGCACTTCGCCGATGTGCTGGCGTATGACTACACCGCCCGGCTGGAAGACCAGCTTGACCGAATCGCCACAGGGAACACAACCCGGTTGGAGGTGCTGCGGGCATTCTGGGACGGGTTTAATCCGCAGTTGAGCAGAGCGACGGAATACGCCCTCGCGCAGGTCAAGATACGGCATACACCCAAACCGCTGATGCTGCGTCCGGCGGAGGAGTAAGCGCATGAGCGACATCGATATGATGCCTGAACCGCCGCCCATCGACTATGACGACTGGATGCCGCCTCCGCCGGATGAGGGTTATTTCATGCCGGATGATCCGTTCCCGGACGACCTGTTTAGCGGCGCACCACAGGACTATGACTACGTGCCAGTGGACGACCCCTGGCTGCCGGACGATGAGCGCTTCGTGCCAGAAGATGTCCAGCATCTGCCCGATGTCCCGCCCTTATCACAGGACGGCTTACAGGGTTTTGAACAGCCTGAACCTGCGGATGAAGGCTGGGGCTGGCACGATGCGCGTTTGATTGGGGTGGAGCGCGACACCGACGATGGCCCACGCTACGAGATTGGCGCGATAGATGTGTACGCCAACGTCAATACGGGCGATCTGGGCGGGACATACCTGCCCGTTGCGTCGTTTGAAGATGTGGATGTGGCGGC
>Ga0209460_1002022_pt1 | contig 9986 bp, 7 predicted proteins | sample EBPBio132013_DNA_FD_185868 | JGI IMG/M metagenome (GOLD analysis project Ga0209460, IMG submission 185868) | Wastewater treatment Type I Accumulibacter community from EBPR Bioreactor in Madison, WI, USA - Reactor 2_5/13/2013_ DNA (SPAdes)... | ecosystem: Engineered > Bioreactor > EBPR >...
CCCATTATTTTAATATCGGGACGAATAGCCAATATTTCTTTCAGGACGGGTATAAGGTTCTTCCTATCGGGTTCCAGGCTGAATTTTTCTAAATTAATATCCGTCTCTCCCGCCGGTAAATCATCGTATGAAAATGGCGCAGGATCCAAATCAGAAGCGCCGATGGATATCCTTAAATAAGACACTCCCATTCCAATAGAATCATCTGAAAACAATTCATGTAGTATCTTGCCACGCTCTGCGGTGGACAACTGATTCAACACGATTGCACTGCCACCTGTCAAACTATATCCAAAGCCGTCAACTTCTTGAAATCTCTGTGCACTGTCAACCTTCAATACCGGATATGAATTGGTCTTGGTAGAAAAAACCAAATTGAGGTTTTGTCGCTGCAACAATGCGCTCTGATCGGCAGACGTCATATAAAACGCCACATCAGATTTAACTGTCGGTGTCACCGGCTGATCAGGATCATCCTTGGAACATTTAAATGACGTCAATATCAAAACAATTAATAAGAGTGCAGCTTTAGAAATATTTGTTTCCCTGAACATATTATTCTTAATGTAATGATGGACTAAGGCTGCATAATGAAACAACCTTAGTCCCAATTTTTTAATTAAAAATTTTCGTTTTCTCAATAACCCGGATTCTGAGTCAAATTGACATTTTTGTCTCGTTCACCTTGTGGTATCGGCCATAGTAGCTTATTCTCCGTCAAATTGTATCCAAGAGCCGTCATCGTAGATATTGCCTTTCCGGTTCGCTTCAAATCATACCATCTATGACCTTCAAATGCAAGCTCCAGACGCCTTTCCAAGGCTATTGCTGCCCTCATATCATCCGTAGTTACTGCTGTTGTGGCAGGTAAGCCGACTCTACTTCGCACCAGATTAACATAATAGGCCGCTCCCGAAGTGCCATCCAACTGCCCCAATTCTGTCAACGCTTCAGCCTTCAACAAGTAAATATCAGCAAGACGGATAAATATCTGATTCTGACTACCCGTCGTATTTCTCATCTTATTACAAAATGGAAAATTATTGATATCCCAATATGCATCCGTCCAGGACGATATTTTCTGAAACTTGATACTGCTCTTCTTTCTGACTACATCACCCGCAGCATCGAATGCATCCACCAAATCATGAGTCGGTGTATTAAATTTCTTCCAGTCCGTCCCGACAAACATCGATGACCCCCAGTTGCCACCCGTATTCCAGTTGGTACAATCCAATTCGAATATCGCTTCAGAACTATTTTCATGATTACCATCCCAAAGACTTTCATAAGCCGGAAGCAAACTAAATCCGGATGCAATTACAGCATCACAGTGCTCATTGACCTTAGACCAGTCATGAGGCTCTATGGTGGCATATACTTTCGCCAAAACCGCATGTGCCGCAGCTTTTGTACCTCTCATCTTAGTAGGCCCATACGCGACGGGAGCTTGGGCAATAGCGGTATTTAAATCCTCGATTATTCGAGCATATACCTCCTCTTGAGTTTTCCGATCCGGATACAACAACCCATACACCTCTGCAAAATTTTTAGAAGTTATCTCGGGTACCGGCTTTGTCACCACGGGGACGCCACCCCACAATTGAACCATACCAAAATACAACCATCCACGCAGAAAAGAAGCCTCTCCTACCATTTCTTTTGCTCTATCTGCATTTATTCCCACAGCTGAAGGAGCCTTCTCTATGACATTATTGCATAAAGCAATCAATCCATAATAGTATTTCCAATCCCTTGACACATTATTATTGGTCGAAGAAATTTTGTAATCGTCAATTTGAAAATTATTGGGATTGTCCGCTCCTGCATAGGAGTTATCAGACTGTGCATCACCATTGACATAATAATCCAACATCAATAACTCTGCCTGTGACGTCTTTAATCCACTGTAAGCAGCTGCCATAGCAGATTCTGCATCCGCATCGGTAAACACCGAGCTAGTATCACTTGACTTGTCTATCAATTGGGATAATGGCTCTTTATCTAACACACTATCGCACGATGAAAGTAAAAATAGAGATAAAAGCAATCCAATAGTTGGAAATATATTTTTCATTATTAAATATTTATACATGATATTAAATATTAATTTAAAATGTGATGTTTAAACCAAAAATAATCTGTCTCGTCTGTGGATAGGTTCCATAATCCACGCCAAATTCAGTCCCTCGGCTATTCACTCCGTAAGCATTGACTTCCGGATCAAAACCCGAATACTTTGTGAAGGTCAACAGATTTTGAGCTGTCGCATAAATGGACAGATTCTGTACTTTGATATCTGACAGCAACCTTTGAGGGAAGTTATATGCAAGCGTCACTGATTTCAACCTTAGGAATGAGCCGTCTTCGACAAAGCGGGTTGAATTATGAATATTATCCAGATTTCCATCGCCTGCTTCATTAGCTCTTGGCAATTCGGTGATATCACCCGGTTTTTGCCAACGGTCAAGGACATTAGCGGATTGATTTTTACTATCAAACATACCTTCTAAGTCCATCTTAGTAGCATTGAAAACCTGATTTCCTTGTATGCCTTGTATAAAAACATTGAGGTCAAAGCCCATAAATGATAGATTATTGGTCATTCCATAAATAAATTTAGGCGCTGCCTGCCCTATAAATGTTCGATCGTCAGGAGTTATAATACCATTGTTATCCAAGTCTTTATATACAATGTTTCCGGATTCGGGGTCAACACCCTCTGAGATATATCCAAAGAAACTGCCCAATGGTCGGCCTTCTGTCATCCGGATTGCCGATTGTCCATTGCTATATATTCCTGCATAGTCATAAACCTTTTGCAATTCGAGCTTTGTGACTTCATTTTTATTAAAAGATATGTTGAAGTCCGTCGTCCATGTGAGTCTGCTATTTTTATAGTTTTGGCTAGAAACAGAAAACTCAACACCTTGATTGGTCAGCACACCATCGTTACGCACAAAGGGCTGTTCTACCCCGACACTCGATGGCAGTGGGATAGACATTATAAGTCCATTGGTCTTTTTCCAATAAACATCGGCAGTAAATGTCAATCTATTATTCCAGGTCGTCAGGTCAATACCCACATTGCTCTGGGTAGTCTTTTCCCAAGTCAGGTCAGGATTGGCAATTGTGAGCCTTCGGATGCCCGGTCCTATAAGCACATTGCCCGGTGTGATGCGTGAAAAATCAAGTAATCCAAAGGCTGCAAAGTCGCTCAATCCCTCTTGGTTTCCTGTCTGACCCCAACCCCCTCTGACTTTCAAATCATTGATAAAGTCCATGTTACTGAAAAACGATTCCTGTGAAATACGCCATCCGGCTGAGAAGGAAGGAAAAACATCCCATTTGTTTCCTGCAGCAAGCTTAGAGGATCCATCACGCCTAATAGCGGCTGTAATCAGGTATTTGGTGTCGTAATCATACATAACCCTTCCAAACTGCGATACGATGGCGGAGGTTGTCTTTGTATTGCCTGCTCCTTCAATTTGATTACCGGCATTCGTCGTCTTTACCGGTGCATCCGGCACGTCTTTGGTGTTGATATAACCGTGACCATAGTTGTTGTCCTGAATAGACATCCCTAATAAAGCGGTCAAACTGTGGTGTCCAAAGAATTTGGAATAAGTCAGTGTATTTTCATTCAACAGACTCATATATTCCCATTTTGCCAAATTGGAAATCCCATGATTTTGCCTTCCATAGACAGTCCGGATGGGATCAACATAAAATTCATATACTCCATTGGAAATATCGGCTCCCACATTGGTTCTGAATTTAAGATCTTTGAAAAGTTGAACATCAGCAAACACATTGCCCAAGAAGCGATTATTGCTGTTGATATCCTCACGGCACATGTATGACAATGGCGTTTCCCAAGATGCCTGAAAAGGATTAGTAGAAAACTGCTTTGGATTATTAGCATCATATATTCCCAGATTAGGCGGACTATTCAGCGCACTAAGGATAATTCCTCCACGGCCGGAGCTTGCATTATCACCCGCATTATAGGTATTGGTACGATAAAAGTTGATATGAGAGCCTATCGTCAACCATTTGTTGACCTTAGAGTCGATGTTAAGTCTGGCAGAATAGCGTTTAAAGGATGCCGGATTGACCATACCTTTATCACCAAGGTATCCCAGGGATAAGTAATACCGAGCTTGATCTGTTCCTCCCGAAAAAGCAAGTTGATAATTTTGATTGATTCCTGTGCCAAAGGTTTCTTTTTGCCAGTCAGTATTGGCATTATCCTGGCTGATGGCTTCTCCCCTATCTTGCATATATTGAATATATTGCTTTCCATCGAGGACGTCGATTTTTTTGGCTAAGTTGGTAAATCCCCAATATGTATTAAATGTGGTTGTGGACTTACCGGATGCGCCCTTCTTAGTGGTAATGAGGACAACGCCATTGGAAGCCCGTGCACCATAAATAGAAGCCGAGGCGGCATCTTTCAGTATTTGTATGGATTCAATATCGTTGGTATTAAGTCCCCTTGTGTCGGTAGTAGGAATGCCGTCAATGACATAGAGAGGGTCATTATTGGCATTGACCGAATTCGTTCCTCTTATTCGGATTGAAAACTCTGTTCCCGGCTTTCCGGACGGCTGTGTCACTTGAACTCCGGCTGCTTTCCCTTGTAAAGCTTGAGCTGTCGAAAACACCGGTCTATCCGCAAATTCATCCCCGTCGATAGAAGAAATCGAGCCGGTAACATTCCGTTTACTTTGGCTACCGTAACCTACCACGACAACCTGATTCAACAGTTTATTATCCGATTCTAATACGATTGTCATATCGACTGTTGCCGGGATTTCACGGGTTTTAAATCCGACCGATGAGAAAACCAAGATGCTACCTTCCGGAACATCTAATGTAAAGCGACCATCAACATCTGTGACAGTGCCTTGATTGGCACCTTTGACTTGAACCGTGACGCCTACTATCGGAGTTCCATCTCCTTCAGTCACCTCGCCTTTCACCTTGACCACAGCTTGTTGGCTGCTGACAATACTATTGCTACTTTTTAATTCTGCCGGAGGCAAAGTAAATAGCAACAACCCACAACCCATCATGAAAAACATGAATAATCGATTTTGTGTACATTTAAATATCATATTTCAAATTGATTTTGTATAAAAATGAAAAATTAAAATGCAGTCAACCATAAATATAGTAATTATCTTGACTTCAACCTAAATTCCGCATTATAAAATGCAGCATCGATAAACGACTCGTAATCAACCTTTGATACAAATCGCACATGGGGGACATTCATCATAATCAGTATTTTCCGGTTTTGAAAAAATTCGCTTTCTGAATTTGAGTTCAATAAACCATTCATTTGTAAAAACACTTTTTCCGATTCCGAATGGACATTCACATCTTTTATTTTCTCAATTTTTCTGAAATACCCGGATATAATCAACAAAATATCGCTGTGGGAAAACCGTTGTGCCATCAGGACTTCCCGGCCAATTGCCGCCGACTGCACAATTAATAATAAAAAATTGAGGACTATTAAACGGATAAGGCTGACCTTCCATATCTGCTGTTGAAATAGTAAAAAACTTTTTGTCATCGACATACCATTCCATCTTATCCTTTTCCCATATCAATGAAAATACATGAAAAGCCTCATGAAAGTTACCTTCTGACCCGGAAAGTGTGCTGCTGCCTTTACTTTTATGTGCGCTCTTGCCCCAATGTGCTGTGCCATATACTCTTCCACCTTCGTGTCCTAAAAACTCCATGATGTCTATTTCACCGCAGTTGGGCCAAGGGTTGGTTTCAAAATCCGCGCCTAATGACCACAATGCCGGCCAAATACCCTGACCGATAGGCATAGCCGCCCTGATATCCACTCTGCCATATTTAAATTCTTTTTTGCCCTTGGTTACTAATCTGGAGGAGGTATATTGAAATGACCCTACTTGTTCCTGCTTTGCTGTAATCATCAGATAATCATCGGCATAGATAGAAGAATTTTCTTTTTTATAATATTGCAACTCATTGTTGCCCCAACCATTAGAGCCATTGCCTATTTCAAATGTCCAGTTGTTTTCGTCCACTCTAGAACCTTTAAATTCGTCCCTCCATGCGAGCGTATAGCCATCGTACGATTCCGGTGTGACATATCCTGAAGCGGGTACTACAATCGTATTATCACCGGCATCATCATTTCTAATAGTAACAACTGCTTTGGCTTTTTGAACGGTTGCATTTATAGCACTAATAATAACAAGTTCAAAGGTCTCATCCGGCTCACTCACCTTATCTCCTTTAATTGTAATAGGAATCGACAGTTCTGTTTCACCGGGTTTCATAATAGTACTCATATCGGTCAGGGCTACATAATCTGACCCTGCCGTGGCAATAACATCTTTTGTACTGTATCTCAACACGATGTTATTCTGACTAGGTGCAGAAAGTTTAAGCTTTACGTTGATGACATGATCCGTATTGCCTTCATCTACGACCAAATCCTCAACGGACACCGCCGGTTTTTCAACTACGACAGGGCTCTCCGTCTTGTCGCATGAAAACAACATTCCCGCAATTATTATGAATAAGAAACCATTCAATTTTTTGTGCATGATAAAGTCTTTATTTTATTGATAAATCCTGACATAATCCACTTCCATTCTTTGAGGCCATACCGCTTCGTCCACTCCTTTCACTCCTCCAAAATTTCCGCCCACCGCAATATTCAAAATTAAATAAAATTTTTGATCAAATGGCCAACTTCCCGAACCTCTTCCATCATCTTCATACGTAAAAAATATTTGGTCATCAATAAGAAAATCAATTTTCCTTTCTGTCCAAATAATGCCATAGTTGTGAAAATGCAACGAAAGGTTAGGAAGATAGGTTGTCCGCCCTTTTTGCGTTCCATTAACATGGTTGTAATTGAGGGTGTGCACGGTACCAAAGATAGAATCCGGAGCCCAGCCTACATGTTCCATGATGTCTATTTCACCACTATGTGGCCAGCCGCCATAATGCCACTTCTCAGGTAACATCCATATTGCAGGCCATACACCCCTCCCTCGTGGAAGCCTCGCTCTTACTTCTATCCTTCCTTTATCCCAGGAAGCCGATTTACGGGTATGGATGCGCGCCGAACTGTATTGATGGCCGTGGGTAGGCATTCGATGCGCTTCAATAATCAATAAGCCATTCTCTATTCGAGCATTCGCCGGTTTGTCCGTATAATATTCTAATTGTCTATTGCCCCATCCACAATTATCCGGACATCCATCACCTATGTCATAACCCCACTTTAAACTATCGGGTATGGACGTCTCCCCCTCAAATTCATCACTCCACACTAAGCGGTTGAATTGCGCAGGCAATATATTTACAATAGAACATAAAATGATAATCAGAATGTATCTCGACATTATTCTGCTATATATTTAAATTCAAACCAACCGGGTGTAACCTTTTCTCCATTTTTATCTGCAAATGGCGTCCTGATAACCAGTTCTGTTTCTGTGAGCTTTACGATGGTCAACTCACTATAGCTGTCTCGTGTGCCCATAAACTGACCTTTGGTTAGGATTATCTGGTCTTCTCCATTGGGTCCCGTTCCTGTACTTATGAAAAATGGTCCCGGAACAGGTGTATAGGCTTCATCGACATAACCGATAAAGGGATTGACAGTAAAACCTTGGTTCTGATAGTCAAACTTCAAGCCGTTAAATTCAAAACAATATCGATCATCATATTGTGAAGGCACAAGTCCGTTGGCCGGAGATTTATACCAGTTGGATGCTCCATACGTATCGCCTACAGTAATTGCACCGGCTTCCGCAACTCCACAGTTGCCAGTTAGAAGTCCCATAGTACCGCTACACGGCAAAGTCACGTCGTTGGCAATATGAACCTGTTTTGAATTAAAGGCAGTACCATTTCCTCCTGATTGCGAGATGTATAAAGTAATGTTATAATCGCCTTTTTTGGAAAATACAATAGTATCCGAAGTCAAAGTTGATGTTGCCGGTTGACCACCTTCAATGTTCCACAATCGAATAAAATTTCCTTGCGACAAGTCAGTAATGATGACCTTATTGCTATCACCGGGTACATACTCGACTGAAAATTCCGGTTTGCCGGGCAAAGGACCTAAGTCAATATCTTTTTGCGAAGTCGAAGTACAACTTTGAAAAAAGGAGACCATTAAGATGAAATAAAAATATTTTTTCATTGAACTTATATTTTAGGTTGACAATAGTCAAAATGACTATTGATACTTGTTATGTAAATCATACATTTCAATGTATCTTATAACAAAAAGATGTGTCAGTAGCCGGAATTTTGTTTTAATACACCGTTGGACAATACTATCTGGCTATTTGGGATTGGGAAGACCTGATTTATTCCGTCTTTGTACCCCAATGGCCCTAATTTAGCGGCTGCACGTCCTGTTCTTACCAAGTCAAAAAACCGATGGCCTTCTAATCCAAGTTCTACCCTCCTTTCGTGATAGATCGCTTCCAGCAATTGTTCACCGGTTGCAGTCACATCAGGCACCTTCACCCGTTGTCTGACTAAATTTAGCGATGTTTTAGCTCCTGCTTCATCGCCTGTTTTAAAGGCAGCTTCTGCATCCATCAATAAAACATCGGAAAACCTAATTACCCGATCATTGCTACCACCATTGGGATTAGGGTCGCCGAAGGGTGCATCTTCGCTCAGGTTGGAAAAATATTTTCTAGGATGGTATAAATACCCCACATCACCCGCATTTGCGAGGGTAAATACACCCCTATCACCCATTTGGTCGCCGATTCTAAACACGGTGTACTTCAACCTCGGGTCTTCAAATCCTTCCTTACTAAACTCATCGACAAAGTCCTGTGTCGGGATATTAAATCCATATCCTGCAAACTGCCCTCTTGGCCTTGTAAACACATTGGTAAATGTCCCTTCATTACCTGCATTCTTACCCCAATTTCCACCGGAGGCATTCATATACTGGATTTCAAATACTGATTCAGAGTTGTTCTCACCGCCACGTGTAAATATTGTCCCATAGTCAGGAACAAGAGTATATTCACCGGATTGGATCACAGCCTGCGTCTGCACCAAGGCTTCCGCATACTTTTGCTGAAACAAATAAGACTTTGCCAACAAAGCACGTGCTGCACCCTGCGTGATGCGTCCCAGGTCTGCCAATGAATACTGTGACCTCAACGGCAAATCTACAATAGCTTCCGTCAAATCCTTTTCTATCAATGCCCATATCACTGATGCCTCAGCCCTGGGTTGGTTATACTCGGAAGGTGATAAGACTTTGTCCACCAATGGAACTCCACCAAACATCGTATTGAGATTGTAGTAAAACCAAGCCCTAATAAACTTGGCCTCTGCAAGGATACGGCGCTTTAAGACTTCATCCATCTCGATACCAGGAACTTTTTCAAGCACTACATTCGCACGATATATCCCTTCGTAATCGGCATTCCATTCTGAATCCAACATATCTGTATTGGTCGGACCTTTGAACTGCTCCAATTGCAACAATTCGACTACATCATTATCTCCCGAGCCACCTTTTTCTGAATCATCCGACATAATATCTCCCCAAAACCATCTGAAGTGACCGGCAGGACTCATCTCAAACTGAAGTGCTCCATACGCCGCATTTACCGCTGCTATAGCATCTGCTTCCGTCTTGTAAAAGTTGTCGGATGTCACGCCAATTATAGGTTTCTTGTCAAGAAAATCTTTGCCGCATGAGACAAAAGTAATTATGGCTATTATGGCAATTATTATTCTACTATACTTTTCCATATCTATTTATGTAATATGATTAAAATTTGAGATTTAGTCCGACCATCCATATTCGTGCTTGCGGATAAAACCCTTTATCTATACCCAACTCAAGAGCACTGCCCACGACACCTATTTCTGGATCCATACCACTATATTGTGTAAATGTCACTAAGTTTTGAGCTGCTACATAAAATCTCAATTCT
>Ga0209460_1002023_pt1 | contig 9978 bp, 5 predicted proteins | sample EBPBio132013_DNA_FD_185868 | JGI IMG/M metagenome (GOLD analysis project Ga0209460, IMG submission 185868) | Wastewater treatment Type I Accumulibacter community from EBPR Bioreactor in Madison, WI, USA - Reactor 2_5/13/2013_ DNA (SPAdes)... | ecosystem: Engineered > Bioreactor > EBPR >...
GCATAAAGGGTTGTAGCTTCTCGTAGAGCTTTCGTGTCCCTAACCTGGGATGATTTTTCCTTATGCTTTTTACCTGCTGCAATACCAGTTCTTCTTCGATAGTGGTATCTATCGCTTTCCACGAGTTTTGATAATATGCCTGTCTGGTGATACCAAACCAAGCACATAGTTTGGCAAGTCCTATATGCTGAAAATCCTGTTTCATTTCTTCGATGGTTTGGTATTGAACTTTTTTCTGATAGGGATATTAAACTCTTTTTCGGCTATGTCCACCATTGTTGAGAAAGCAATAGCCTTCATCTCAGCATCTTTGAGCTGGTTTTCTAATTCTGCTATCCTCTTTTTTAATTGCAGTGTTTCAAAGTCGTCGATTGTTTTTGCTACCGGAACTGTCTTTTTTGCCATAAGTGCATTGTTTGTAGCTGCAAAGTTAGGTCTTCTTGTCTTAACAGAAGTATCATAGCCTAATTGTCGCATCCAGCGTAGGAGCTGTCCCCGTTCTTCTTCTTGTCCGGTGTATTTTTCCCAAATCTCTCGCTTGGTACAGCCCAAACTTAAAAGCTCTTGAATGATTTGATGTTTTTCCGAATCAGCGAAATACTTACTCGGCTTTTTGATGATGATTTTTTCAGATTTTAGTCCTGAAATAACTTTACTTTTTTTGTCCATTTTTACACTTTTTTGTGTAAACCTATTTTAGGACAAGACATGTGCTTACACCTGTGCGATGGCTAAAAGTCAATCTTGATTTGTGACATTGCTTCTTCCTTTTTCTTTCTCAATACTTCTTCTACATATTTTTTTGCTTTTTTCTTATTGATTCCTCTTGATTTCACAAGTAGTTCAGCCAGTTGTTTTTCAAATGCTGGCAATAAAGAACTATTAACAGGTCTGAACATGTAGTATAAAAAAACTTTAAGGAAGCACAGTTCAAGTATAAATTTATTATCCACCTTGTCAATTACTTTGTCAATGAACTGCACATAATCTTTAAGCTTCATATCAGAGTATATGAAACCAGTTAGATACAATTCGTATTGAGATAAGTCTTTTGCATCTTGCTTTAAATAGTTTTTAATTTTCAGTTCTAAGGGAGTTTCCAAGAAGTCAGTTCCAATCCAACTTAATAGCATCAATTGATTTATTATTGGTGCAATAGTGATAAAAAATTCAGGAGGTAGTGGTAGTTCATCTTCTTTGTTATTTGCTAAGTTGTGTGCAATTATTGATTGAAGATAAACACCATACTTGGCTGCTTTATTTACAATGATGTCTAGGCTTTCATTTACGAATGTTGGATTCTTTACATTCTCGCTATTTTTTAAAACTCTTGCTGCAAGTTCAAGTACGTGATAAAATTTCTTCTTGTAATCAATTTGCTTTTTCGCCTTTATGCTGTCGTTAACGGGAAGCATTTCTAATTGATTGCCTAATGCTTCTTCAATTTCATCGTCAGAAAGTTTATTATTTCTTGTTTCAGTGATAAAATTTGTCGGGTTGATATGCTTTAAAATGAAAGATTCATTGGGGAAATATTTATCTACGTTTTGATTTATAAATTTATCAATATCAAGATACGCCTCTTGTAATTTCCTCATTGAAAAATCTAATGTATCAAAGTCGTCTCTCTTTCGACCAGTATGATAATCGAGCTCGTCAATAAAAGATAAGAATTTTTCGTCTGAATAAACTTCGGCTTTAAACTCAGCGTCCTTTTCAATATTCAGAGATAAAAAGAATTTGAAAAAAGCATCATAGCGAAAGCGAATACAATTGTTGTGTATTTCCTTTTTCAATATTCCCTTTTCAATAAATTCATTTAGCTTTTCAGAAGCCGACAATCTTTTTAACTGATTAAGGTCAAAATTATCTTGAAAGCATTTGATTGCATCTGTTTCTGATAAAGATAGATTGTTTCCAACTTCACCTTTTTTGTGCATTTTTAAAGCCAGTTCTGTTAGAAGTTCAATTTTCTTTTCAAAATTATATGAGCCTGCTTTCGCATTGTCAAGCTTTAAACCTTCTAATATGAAAGTAAGAAACTGTTGAACAAGATTTGCTTTATTTATCGGTTTGAAATTTTCTTGCTTTTCAATTATCCAAAGGAATAGTGATACTGAAAAGAAGGTCCTTGGAATACGTAGAATTTCAAAAACCTTTATTAGTTTTTCTAAATTATTCTGAATCCATTCTGGGTCTTTTCTTCTGAACCATTTTATTGCTAATTCTTTGAATTCCTTTACCCCAACGCTACCGATGAATAGTGGTTTGAATTCTTTTATTGAATCATCTCCCGATTTCTTTGCGAAGATTGTATTTTCAGATGTTAGAAGCGTGTCAATTTCCGTTGCTGTTGTTACGATTATTTTGTTTAAAGGATAATCATCAATAAATCTTTTGAGACGGTTAACGGCATGTTCGTGTTCCTCATTTTCAATATAGTTGTCAATTAATAAAAGTAGTTTACCTTCCTTTAGCATTTCTTCTACTTCTTCATGACTTGGTTCATTGAGAAATGCTTTTGCTAATGGTTTTATATCCTTTTTCTTAAGTTCTGAAAAGTCAATTTCTACTGGAATGATTTGGTAATTCGTAAAAGAATTTGAAGCCTCTATAAATATCTTGTTCAATAAAGTTGATTTTCCTGTTTCTTTATCTCCGATTATTAGAATGTTCTTTTCGGAGTTCAGAATTTCAGATAGTTTAATTAGACTTAAATCATCGTCAATGTCATTAAGTACAATAGGCTTTTCAGTCAGTTTTGGTAGTACGAATATTTCATTAATACTTCTTGGTGCAATTGAATCAGTTCCGTGAATAACTAGCGAATTATTCATCAACTCTTGTTTTGCCCTGCACGTTTTATCAGTAAGAATCAAATATTTATTAAAACCTTCATCATTAGTTGAAATTTTAAGCGTCTCGGAACTTTCACCATTTGGACTAGTATCAACATCTTTATCAAATTCAACTCTATTGTGAATATATTTTCTGAATTGACAATGAACATCAATGTCACCTGTAGTTGTTTTTTCAAAATCTAAAATTGAATAGCCCGCCTTAAATGTATCCATGCTCTCTCTTGGATTACTAAATGCGGTTTTAGCTACAGAAGTAAAAAGTTTATTTCTTGTCCCGAATGTGTAAACATTATCTCCACGATGCGTATGACCACACAAAAGAATGTGAAACTTATTCGTGTGTAAAAAAGAAGTCAGCTCGTTTTTGTCAACTTCACTTATGTGTTCAATTGGATGATGAATCAAAGCAATGTTTAAAGTTGTGCCCTTTGAGTTGAAATAGTCATTAGCATTTAGCACTTGTTTTGTTCCAAAGAGTAATTTATCTGATGGGAGTTTGCTGGAACATCTCCAAGCGGAATTAAAAGCGCCAATTCCAACTTTTGACCCATCAATATCTACAACAAAGCAAGATTCAAAATTTGTTAAGTAGCATTCCGTATTACCAGCGTAAAACCTTTTTTCAAATTCTGCATAAGTTTTGATTCGTTCTATTCCTGTATGAATTGTTGTTTTATTATCATCCAAGTATTTATTGATACGGTCGATATTATCGAACTTATCAATCATTCCACTTTCGGTTAAATCTTCTATTTTAGATTCAATCACATCATGATTTCCTGGAATAAACAAAAATCGACTTTTGTCAATTTTAAGTTCTTGAAGTATTGGAGAAATAAACTCTTTTTCAACAATATCGTAAACGTCTTCGCCATCCTTGAAACTTGAGCCGCCTTTATCAATTAAATCGCCAGTCAAAACAATTAAGTCAATTGGCTTTTCTTTTTGCCAATTGTTTAAGTCCTTCAACAATGCTGTTAAGTAAAATTGTTTCAAAGAACTAAGGTTGTCCTTTGAAAGATGTAAATCGCTTAAATGTACTATTCTCATTTTCTGATTTTTTATATTATTTCCACTTCCTCCTTCACGCCCCAAACCTCACCAATTTTTGTTTTTATCTTTTGCTCAAATATTTCAATTAAGCGTTTATTGGCATTTACCAATTGCATTTCTTCTTCTATCGCTTTTACTATTTCCGTTTGTTCAATTACATCAGGAACAGGGATCGGAAATTTCCTCAATGTTGTAAGTCCGATAAATTGCTGTGCTCCACCACTTGACATCAAACTAATGTATTCTTGTGCATTCTGTGATTTGAGAAAGTATAACAAATAAGTGTGATTGATTTTTCCGAGTGGTTTTATTAAACCAACATTTTTAATGCTGAATTCTCTGTTATCATCAATTACACAGCTCATTCCTCGGTTTGCACCAATCATTGAAATAATAATATCACCATACTCAACATTTGAACGCTTAATTATTTTTTGATGATCTTCTCTTGAAATGAATTGAATATCGGCAAATGAAAGCCCTTCTTTCGTAATATTTTTTTGTGTAACAAATGGAATTCCATTTTCTAAAACATATTTTGGAGAATCGTGAGTCCCATCTCTAACATCACACAATTGGTCTAACTCCACCATTTCCCAATCAGGGTTTATTTTAATGGTGGGTTTGTAGTGGTTTACAATTTGCTTGGCTCCGTCTATTATTTTTTGGTAGCCTTCTATTTCTGCTACTATTTGCTGTTGTATTTCAAGCGGTGGGAGTGGGATTTCAAAAGAATTAAAAATTTCAAATTTCAAATTGCGAATGTTGGTGTGTGAAATTTGATTTGTTAAATGCTCTCTGAATAATGGTGTTTTTAAAATTTCATAAAGATATCTTGAATTTGCTTTTTCATTAGTTCTTAATACACCCATAAAACCGCCAAAATAACAATCCAAATCAGATTCTATAAAAGCAACTTTCCCAATATGATCGGCACTTCCACTAGCAGTGCAAATCATTATATCGCCTTTGTAAAGTTTCTGTTGTTCTTTTACTTTAGCGTTGGGACTAATTAATTTAATATCATTTAAGTCTAGTTTATTATCAATTGAAATGTTGTTTGCTCTCAATATTTTAATGCCATTTTCTGAAACTTCTTCATCCTTTGAATAAGTAACTCCTCTTACAAAATCAATTAAATTTGAAAATGTTTCAAACTCGTAATTCGCAATTTTTAATTCGTCATTTTTGAAATACCTTTCAGCACTTAAAACAACATCTTTATTTGCTAAAACAGTTTCCTTTTCTATCAAAGTTGCCAAACTCGGTAATTCTTCAAAAGGCTTATCATTGCTCAAACAGGCTTTGTAAGCTTCCAAAGTTTGCAATGCCAGAGGCAAATCGTTTTTATCAATTTCTCTGCGTTGCGCTCCGAGGTCAAAGCCATCGTTTTCAATTTTCAAAAACAAAATGTGTTGGCTTTTCTTTGCCAGTTTTTTATCTAAAATAAGTATGGATGTTTTTACGCCACTGTACGGATTAAAACAACCTGCGGGCAAACTAATCACAGCTATCAAACTTTCCTGCACCAACATTTTCCGCAATTGCTTGTAGGCGGTTTGGCTTGTGGCCACAATGCCGTTGGGCACTACAATGCCTGCCCGTCCGTTGCTGTTCAGGTGTTCTGCAATGTAATCGGTAAACAATACTTCGGCTTTGTTGGCTTGAACACCAAATTTTTCGTGAGGTCGTATGCCTCCTTTTGGTGTCATAAATGGCGGGTTTGCCAAAATCACATCAAAGGTTTCCTGCCAACGGTCTTCACTACTTAGTGTATCGTATTCGTGTATTTGCGGTGTAGCAAAGCCGTGTAAATACATATTGGCTAAACTCAATCGCACCATATCGGGGCTGATGTCGTAACCCACAAAATTGGTAGCGAGTTTTTTTCTGTCGTCCGGCTTTAGTTTATCGCCTAATCGCTTTTCGGTGTTTTGGTTTAAGATATGTTTATAAGCACTCAATAAGAAACCAGCCGTTCCACAAGCAGGGTCAAGCACGGTTTCGTTTTTCTGTGGGTTTACACAAGCCGTAACAAAATCAATAATGTGTCGGGGTGTTCTGAACTGTCCTGCATCGCCTTGGCTTCCCATTACACTCAACAGGTATTCAAAAGCATCACCCAACTTTTCGCTGTGGCTGTACTCAAACTCGTTTATGTGTTTTAAAAAGAGTTTCAGCGTGGCAGGGTCACGGTAGGGCAGGTAAGCATTTTTAAAAATGTTGCGGAACAGTTCGGGAATATTCGGATTGGTGTTAAGTTTTTCCAATGCTTCGCTGTAAAGCGAAAGCATATCCTGTCCGCTCAATGATGGGTCAAACAGTTTTCGCCAACCGTATTTAGCATATTCGCCTGTAAAGAACTTGGCTTTGCCTTTGAATTTATCAACGGCTTCTTTATCCATATCGTCCATAAACTTATAGATAAGAGCCAGCGTAATTTGCTCTATTTGGCTTTTCGGGTCGGGCACTTTACCTACCAGCACATCACGGCAATCGTCAATATTTTTCTTTGTTATGTTATCCAGCATATAATTGTCTGAATTAGGATTTTTAAGATTAGTTGATTTTAGGATTCTTTTTGATGTAATCTTTGTTTTCGGGATGATTTAGATTATAAACCCTCTTAAATTCGAGACTTTTAGCCCCGAAGTTTATCAGTAATCCAATTGGTAAATTATACGCTTGACAATAGTTCATTGCTTGAGCGAGGTGTACTTCTTCTAATTTGATAATAGCTTTTAATTCTATCATTATATTTTCCTCTGCAAAAAAGTCAACCCTTCTGGTTCCAATATCCTCACCTTCATAAAAAATAGTCATTTCCATTTCTCTTTGATAAGCTATTCCTTGTTTTTGAAATTCAATAGCCAAAGCACGCTGGTATATTACCTCTTGAAAGCCATTTCCCAAGGTAGAATGTACTTTCATTGCACAACCAATTATTTTATGAGTTAAATCTTCGTGTTTCATTTTTATTTATTTTAAATCCTATCATCTTAGAATCCAACGAATCCTAATTCAGACGAATTTTTGCAACGATACATAGGTTTTAACATAGTAGGGCAGTTTACTTTTCATTTCATCGGGCACACGGTTAAAATCTTCCACGTTAAACGTTGGGTTGTGATACAATTCTGTAAAATCTTGTTGGTCTATAATTTCTCTTACACTCGGGTCGGTGATGTAGGCATAAAAGAAATAGCGTAAACCTTGTAAATCGTTTAAGTCGGCAACATTGTTGGTGCTGATGAATTTTTCAAATTCGTCACTCAACAAGTCGTCTTTGCCTTTTATCTGATTTCCGAAATAAATGAGTTCCAACAATTCACGCCAACCAATTTTGCGGTCAATCTTCAACGACCTGCGGAGTTTCTCCAAATCAAAATATTCTTCGGGTTTGTTGTCGTATTTCTCCTTGGCTCTTGCGGTGGCAATCTCCACATCACCCGCTTCCATCAGTTGCTTTATTTCTTCATCGGTTTTTACTTTCTCCTCAAACTGTTGGAAAAACATTCGGTCAACTTTCATTCCTGTAAAGTCAACTTGCTGTTCGTTCCAAGTGGCAATCTTGTCGTTCTCTTTGTATTCGTAACCGTCACGCTTCGGCTTTAATGTATTGTCGTCAACGGTTGGGAAATCATCGCCTTGCTCAAAGTTTTTCGGCAGTTTCAATACTTGGTCGTATTGATATTTTTCTTCAAAGTATTCGCAAGTGGCAAAGAAGTCAAAGAGTTTGAAAGTTTGTTTGTCAATGGAAATGGTTTCTTGTTCTCCTAATTCATTTTTGAATTTATGTTCAAAGGTGTGAACACGGGTTCCACGTCCTTTTATCTGAATAAATTCAGTTGGCGAAAAAATCGGACGCATCAAAGCCAAATTCAAAATGTTGGGGCAATCCCAACCTGTAGTCATCATTCCAACGGTAACACAAACTCTTGCTTTACTGGTCTTGTATGATTCCAAAATTTCGTTGCCTTTGGCAAAATTGCTAAAGCCCAACAGTTTGTCGTTGCTGTAATCAACTGTCATTTGCTGACTGTTCTGTACATTGGAAGTTACCTGAACGGCAAAGTCGCTTTGATACTTGCCAGGGAAATATTGATGTGCATACTCATTGAGCAGTTGAGCCAATTTTGCAGCGTGGTTTTGCGAAACAGCAAAAACCAAACTCTTTCCAAATTCTCCTGTGATTGGGTCTTTCAGTCCGTTTTCAATAAAGGTTTTGCAAAACACACGGTTGGTTTCATCGCTGAAAAATTTCCGTTCAAAGTGATTTTGTTTGTATTTCACTTCTTCCAAAACATCTTCCTGTTCGCTGGTGGCAACCGTAACCATTACGCCATAACCTTGCTCGGAAAGTAGTTTGGTGGTAACATCCGTTCTTGCATCAACCACAATCGGCTGTCGCAAATAGCCGTCTTTGGCACCGTCCACAAGCGTATAACGATACGTTGGAATGCCACTCTCACAACCGAAGGTTGTGTAAGTGTCAAGCAACATTCTTCGTTCTAATTCCCTTGGGTCTTCAATGTTTTCGGTGTCAAGGTGTTTTAAATAGTCTTTTGGTGTGGCTGTCAAACCCAATTTGTAGCCCAAGAAATATTCAAACAATGCTCGGCTGTTACCGCCTCCTAAAAGTCGGTGCGATTCGTCTGAAATGATTAAATCAAAGTCGGTTGGTGAAAACAGTTTTTTGTATTTGTTATTCACCATCAACGATTGAATAGTGGTAACAACAATTTCCGCTTTTCTCCAGTCGTTGCGTTTCTCTTTGTAAACAACTGTTGTCAGGTCGTTTTTCAGATAATTGGTAAAGTCCTTTCTTGCTTGTTCTTCCAACTCTAAACGGTCAACCAAAAACAAAACTCGTCTTGCGTTGCCAGTTCTGTAAAATAGTTTGATGATAGCAGCAGATGTCAGCGTTTTTCCTGTTCCTGTTGCCATTTCAAGCAAGAAACGTTTTTTGCCTTCGCTTACTGCTTTCTGAACGGCTTGTATTGCTTCAACTTGGTAATATCTTAGGAAACGAAGTTTTAAATTGAAGATTAAATCTTTCTTTTTCTGCACGTCCTGAAACTCCGGTATTTGTTTGTAGTTCGGAAGTTGAGTCAATACAACATAGTCGGCATTTACTTCTTCGCTTACTAATTTGTTCGGGTCGGGATTGAACTCATAATATTGTTTGATGGATTCCAGTGTCGGGAATACCTGAATTTGTTCGGGATTTCCAGTTTCAATGTTCCACAAATAATGCAGTGTCCCGTTGGAAAGAATTACAAACTTTACTTTCTGCGACTTGGCGTAATTTCTTGCTTGCTCTTTTCCTACAAGCGGATTCAAGCTTTCTTTTTTTGCTTCTAAAACCAATACGGGATTTTGGTTTTCGTCAACCAGTAAAAAGTCAATAAAGCCGTTTTTAGAATTTTCAAAGTCCTCACCCAAATCATCCATTTTGATGGAAGATTCAAGTTTAATGGTCGCTTTAGCTTTGTCCGTGTCAAAGAAACGCCAGCCTGCTTCTTCAAGCAGTTTATTAATCTTTATTCTTGCCTTTGCTTCTTTTTCAGCCATCTAGTTCAATTCAAATTTTAGTCGGTTAAAATACGATTTTTCACCCTTATTATCCGTCTTTGGCGGGTGGGTGAATTGGCTCTTTTGCAAGCTTGGGTTTGTGAGTGGGCTTGTGCGGCTTGGAAATGTGCCAATTGTGCGTAGGCAGAATTTCAATTTTTTTTGTGCGGTGGGTAAAAAATAAAAAACATTGCGTTGGTCAGCGTGTCGGTTTAGATGCTGTCCTTTTGCAATATGGTCTGTATGTTTTGGGTCACCTGTCAAAATGGTTTGTCTTTGTTTTAATGTTTAAATTTTGGTCGGTCTGTCGTCTTGTTAACGGTCGTCCTACCATTGGCTATAACTCTAAGGAATATTGATTGGCTTTATACTACAAGCATCTGCCCGCCTGTACATGCCGATCAACCCCGATAAGCCGGGACAAATGAATTTCAAGTTGAACAGCCTGTCCCGATGGATCGGGAAAGCCGGACTTGCTATAGTGTACTAT
>Ga0209460_1002025_pt1 | contig 9973 bp, 5 predicted proteins | sample EBPBio132013_DNA_FD_185868 | JGI IMG/M metagenome (GOLD analysis project Ga0209460, IMG submission 185868) | Wastewater treatment Type I Accumulibacter community from EBPR Bioreactor in Madison, WI, USA - Reactor 2_5/13/2013_ DNA (SPAdes)... | ecosystem: Engineered > Bioreactor > EBPR >...
GTTGTATTACTGATGATACCGGCATCTACTGAAAAGTTTACGGTTACAGAAGCAGAGGCAGCAATATCTCCCGGAATAACCACATAAACGGTCTGACCACTTTTAGATACTGAATAGGCTGAAATTCCGTTTACCTTTACGGCATCATTTGGAATTGAGGCAGGAATTGTTGTTCCAGCTGGAAAAGTTACATAAACCGTGTCACGTGCACCCTTCAGCGTAGTTTCATTTGCATTGGTAAATGAAAAGGAATAGGCTGCGGTCGTGTTTACTGTTGAAGGGTTAGGCGTTACTGAAACACCGCTGATCTGGGTATCATCAAATAAAACAAAGGCAGCCGTATTTACAAGAGTACCGTCACCGGAAGTCGTAATTCCGATCACGTTATCTGTTCTGGCTGAACTTGAGTTTGTTATACCGGTGAAAGTCAGAGTGCCCTGTGTATTTGCTGCAAGCTGACTGGCTGGCCCTCCGGCAATCGTCATGGTAACTGTGGTTCCCGAAATATTAAGAGCCGCAGTTGCCTGGGAGGTTGTAAACCCCGTTGAAGCAGAAACTGCCGCACCAGCAAGATTAAATCCGGATGGAAAATAAAAACTGATAAACTGCCCCTTGCTCAAAGCACCAGAAGCCGATGTGGTAAAAGTGAAGGTATAAGTCAGAGTTGTTGATTTTATAATCGTGTAACTGGTTCCAGAACGGGCAACTGAGAATCCGGTAACTGCAGTTGTATTTTGGATTGAATAGGATTGGCTGGTTAAATTAGTTGTCTCGATACTGCTCTGAATGGAAGCCGTATAAGAACCCACTGCAGCTGGGTTGGTAATCCCCGTTGAAAAAACCAAAGAAACAGCACCATTATCACTAATATCAACAGGAGTCGTAAATTGAACGGTCCGGCTTCCGGCATTAACGGTTGGCGAAACTGTCACAGCCGTACCATTAACACTGATTGTAGAGGCAGACAGGGTGGCGGGGTTCAGTGTAGTTCCTGTCGGAAACGTGACTGTAAAAGTTGATGAATTCGCGGTCATGGCACCTGCCGCACCCACCGAAAAACCGAAAGTGTAAGTAGAAGCCACAGAAGGATTGGGTGTTCCGAGGCTTACTGTAGGAGTTGATAAGGTAGAAGCAGTTATCGAATAACTATTTGAAGTTACTTCAGATTCCTTATTTGTCCTGACTGACAGAGTATAACTCCCTGCTGAGGCCGGACTTTGAATACCTGCTGAAGAAGTAAAAACAACTGAAACACCTTCACCAGCCGAAACACCCGATGACCCGATTTTCATCCGGATTCTGCGTAATGACACATTGGTATTTACACTTGCCGGAGCAACTCCGTTTATTGTAACTGCGGAAGTAGAAATAGATGAAGGAACAAGGGTTCCTGCCGGAAAAGTAACAATAACGGAGTCTGTACTGGCTGTCAGAGCACCGAGTGATCCGACATTAAAGGCAATTGAATTCTGACTAACGGTATTAACTGTAGTGGGACTTAGCGTCACATTAGCAGCAGTAAGGTTACTGGCCCCCGTTATTAAATAGGTATTTGTTGTTCCTGAAGTGGGTTGCAGATTTGTTGAAACTGAAATTCCGGTTGAAGTAGCACCGGTTGTTGAAGGATTTGCAATTCCGGCTGAGGCGGTAAAAATGATGGGAATAGCTGCCCCAGAAAATCCGGTTCCAATTGTTAATGTTGCTTTCCTGTTGCTCACATCCACACTGACTGCAGAAGCAGCTACCGAATTGATGGTTACATCTGAAGGTGAAATTGTTGAAGGAAGTACAGTTCCTGACGGAAAAGTAACTGTAATCCGATCACCGACTGCATGGGCAATCAGCGTAGGACTAATGCTGTATTGGGTTACGGCCGACGCCACCAAAGAGGAAATGGATGGCGTGGCTGCTCCTCCAACAAAACTGACGGCAGTTGCCGAAGTAATGGTAAAGGCGGCAGAGGTTGCAGCTGTCGCAGGTGTTGGAGCATCAATATTAACTGTATGTGTCGAGGATACCGTAGCGGAATTTGTTACATTTGATACAACAATTGTCCAGGATCCTGCAGGAAGATCATTACCACTATTTGCCTGATGATCGATAATCAGCGTGTTAGTTGTTACATTAAAAGCGGTTCCGCCGCCGCCATAACTCGTTACACCATTAACGGTTATACCTGCAGCAGTTACTGACCCTAAACCAGTTCCTGTTGGAAATACTATTCTAATGTTTTCTGATTTAAGAATTGCAGCATCTGAATTCAGGGTAATGGTATAAGTAACACCAGTTGCTGATGCCTGGGCATTGCTAAGGGTAACTGAAACATTGGTAAGATTGGCTGAATAGGCAGGATTGATTCCAAAAAGAATCAAAGCAGAGAGAAACAATAATCCCCAACCAGGGAAAATGTTTGATTTCATGGCAATATCTCCTCGTAAGACATAACTAAAAAAGCGAAACCCCTGACTGGGTATCTAATATATAAAGACAAGTCAGCTAATGATTGAGTTTCATAAAAATTCCATTCAGATGCCGGAAGTGGCTACCTGTGAATGATGCAATGATACTAAGATTTTATCTATATAGGAACCAAATAGTCTATGTAAAAAGCTTCAAAAGCTTTGCTATTAACCGCATGAGAACCGCTTTGTGACGAAAATCACAATGTTCATCACAAATTCCGACAAATCAATCTGTAATCCATTCCTGAGTTCTTGATAAAATAAACGCTGAATTGGCGTTGTAACTTTTGCACTTTTCACCAGTTCAGAAACCAAAACTTATAGCAAAGGTTATTATTTGCAATTATCATGCCATTAATTACAAAACAATACATAATCCAAGTTGGACAGCATACCAGGGGCATCCGTCAAAGAACGGATCGACTTTCACACGGTTTGTCAGTGGTAAAAAAGTGTATAAATAAAAAAAAACAGGTCTTAACTACCTGTTAACCGGTTGATTCCAGAATTGTTATCCTTTCAAAAATCAACTCTAAACATCCTGCAAACTCAAAAATGAGTCCAAAGAAAAACCAAGAATGCACTCAATAAAAAAAACGAATCCCGTATCCCGAACCTGATTCTCAGGACGGGCTACGGGATTCGCAATTTTACTTTTCGGGCTATCAGTCTCAGGTTATGAGCGATTATGCTAATCCTGAAACCTTATCTGATCAGCGTACCTGCAGGTGTGGTCTGACCTTTAGTCACAGCAAAAGGACCTTCATAATACAATGAATTACCAAGGGTATCACTTACACCAAGTGAATAGGAACCTTCATCCAGGTAGTATAAAGTAAAGTTTCCCATTACGTCAGGAAAAGCAGAAGCAAGTGTATCAGCACCCTGAATGGCATACACTGACGGATTGCTTAATAACGTCCAGCCAGAAAGTGTTCCTGTGATTTTACCTGTCATGGAAACCATAAATGCTCTGAGTACCGGCTTCATTTTATATGAAAAGGTTTTTTCCTTTTCTTTAATAAATGACCGTTTTGCATCAAGATCAATCAGGACTGTGTAGGCGATTCCGGGTTCAATATTTCCGTTTTTGATTTTGAGTTTCAATCCGGAAGTCATTCCGCTCGGAACGTCAAGAACATATTTCGATGTCCCCTTTACCACGTATGCACTGGTCAGTTTCAGTCTGATTTCGTGGATTTTGTCACCGTCAATTGCTGTATTTTCAGTGAAAAGCTTTGCTCTTCCATTACTGTAATCCAGCAGATTAATTTTCTGGCTTCCCACATAGATCACTTTCCAATCATTATCAATCAGTGCAGAAATTTCGGAAACGACCAGATTTACTGAATCCAATCCGATCGGAGCATCTGTCATACCAACTGAAAGCTGGCTTGATTTGGTGTCTTCATCTTTATCACAACCGACTGTAAAAAAAGCCAGCACGGCTAAACCTAACACAAATTTTTTCATATTTTTTTCCTTTTTAATTACCTGTACACACAAGAGGACGGTTCGTTTTGAATATCCTCACTTTCCATTTTTTGTAAGAATGGATTAACAAGTCAAAGGTCGGGTTTAATAATTTTGGGTTGTTACATATCTTTTATTATTTCTTGTACATTTCACACGTTATACCCTTCAGAAATCTGATTGTGCGATGAATCACCCTAAAAGGAGACGGGATGAATCCCGTCTCTACAAAATTTTTGCATTCCCTTCAAATACACGGGCGACCCACCGGTCGGACTTACGAAATTTGAATTTCAATAAATACGGAGACGCCCCAGTGGGTCGTCTCTACGAAATTCCAATTAAAAATTTTCCACCGGCATAAACCTTAAAAACCTCCCTCGGCTTTGCATTCTTGCTTTTCAACCTGCGTCTTTGCGTTTAATGATTTCCTCTTCCAGAGAGACGGGATGAATCCCGTCTCTACGAATTTCAAATAAAAAATATCCCACCGCTTTGCGTTTTCTTAGCGCCTTGGCGCCTTTGCGCGCATATTGTATTGGGATTTTGGTATTTTTCCTTATCTTCCTCCCTTTTTAAACCCTTTAAAATCCAAGGAGATCTGCTATGGCCGGTGAGCCCAAACCTGTTTCACCCGGAACGCCCGAATCCGGTGAATTCAAACCCTACATTTCAGCTTCTGATTTAATCCCCGAATTCACGCTCAAAGCCATACTTCTGGGTGCTTTTTTCGGGATTTTATTCGGTGCCGCCACCGTTTATCTCGGACTCAAAGTCGGTCTCACCGTTTCTGCTTCCATCCCGATTGCCGTTCTTGCGATTTCCGTTTTCAAGAAAATCGGCAAATCCACCATCCTCGAGAATAACATTGTTCAGACCATCGGTTCTGCCGGTGAATCAGTTGCCGCTGGTGTGGTTTTTACAATCCCCGCCCTCATGTTTCTAACGGGCGGAATTGAGTATTTCAAATATTTCCAGATTTTCGTGCTTGCTCTTGCCGGCGGTGTGCTTGGCGTATTGTTCATGATTCCACTTCGCCGGTATCTTATAGTAAAAGAACATGGCAAACTTCCCTATCCGGAAGGAACCGCCTGTGCTGAAGTTCTCGTGGCCGGCGAAAAAGGCGGCGAACTTGCCCAAAAGGTTTTTCTCGGACTCGGAATCGGTTTCGGTTACAAATTGCTGATGAACATTTTCGGGTTATGGAAGGATGTGCCAACCTGGACGTCTGACCGCCGTGGCGTTTATCCGAACATGCAGGCTTCCGTTGAAATCACTCCTGAACTGATGGGTGTAGGTTACATTATCGGACCCCGTATCGCCGGAATTATGGTTGCCGGCGGCGTTCTGTCTGCGTTTGCGATGGTTCCGCTCATTACCATGTTCGGTGATGCCCTTCAAACTGTTGTAAAACCCGGAATCGGGGATAAACTCATCCACGACATGAGTTTCGGTGAGATCCGTTCCGGTTACGTTCGGTACATCGGTGCCGGTGCTGTTGCTTTTGCCGGTATCATTACCCTGATCAAAACCCTTCCTACAATTTATTCATCCTTCCGTGACAGTGCCCGTGACATCATGGCTTCCCGTAAAAACAATGGAAGTGAAGTGACCCGTGACCGTACAGAAATTGATATTCCCGTTATCTGGACCGTTATCGGAGCTGTTGTTCTGGTCGGATTTATGGCCATTATGCCCAACATCCCGGTTAACTACCTCAGCGGAATTCTGATTGTTGTGTTCGGATTTTTCTTCGTCACGGTTTCATCCAGAATTGTGGGATTGATCGGTTCTTCTTCCAACCCAATTTCAGGAATGACCATTGCAACGTTAATGGGGACCTGTCTCGTTTTTGTCGGAATTGGCTGGACGGGCGATATTTATCAGCCGATTGCCCTCGTCGTAGGTTCCATTGTGTGTATTGCTGCAGCCAATGCCGGTGCAACGTCTCAGGATCTCAAGACCGGTTATATCGTCGGTGCAACACCTTACCTTCAGCAGATTGGATTGCTGATCGGAGTTCTTGCTTCGGTAACGGTGATCGGTTTCACCATGCTGCTGCTGAACAATTCGTTCACAACCACTGAAGTGATGAAATATGACGGTGTCACGATTACTCAAACTCTTTCCGGAACTGAAGAAGGTCCTGACGGAAAAGAATATTTCGTTTACCACAACACCCGTGCAACCGGTCAGGTTGGCGAAGGCATTTTTCTTGTGGATAAAACAACCCGTGAAATCGCCTATAAAGTAACGCCGGGTATCGGTTCACCTGAACTGGCTGCTCCGCAGGCGACGTTGATGGCCACCATTATTAAAGGGATGCTGAACCAGGAATTACCGTGGGGGCTGATTATTCTGGGGATGATGATTGCGCTTGTGGTTGAACTGATGGGTGTTCCGTCACTTCCCTTTGCAGTCGGTTCGTATCTGCCTCTGTCAACAACGGCTCCGATTTTCATTGGCGGACTCGTTAAATATTTCGTTGACAAAGCCCGTGGCGGAAAAGAAGAATCTGAAGTCGGTGAAGGAACGTTGCTTTCTTCCGGATTGATCGCAGGTGGTGCCCTGACCGGAATTCTGATTGCGGTTCTGAGAACAAAAGACATTTCCCCGTTTGATGACAAAACCCTGGCAGATTTTCTTGCCTTTGGAAATCAAATTGGAATGGGTGAAGCCATGGGTGTAGCCGGTGATCTGCTGTCTCTGTTTGCCTTTGCCTGCATGGGATATTATCTCTATAAAGTTGCCGTAGGGAAAAAAGCGGTTGCCGGAGGAAAGTAATAAGTTATAAGTTATAAGTGGTAAATTCCCCTCTCCCGATAAAATCGGGATTTACAACTTTTTAAGTCATGGATCCGTCCACTGACGGAGAGGGGTGCCACGGTCACTGAGCGTGTCATTCTGAGTGATTTTTCACTTTGTGAAAAATTGTATCGAAGAACGCCGTACCCCGGTACTTCGGGAAAGTGACCGTGAAGGTGTGGTTTGTAATTTAAAATCTTACAATATTACCTCAGAATGAAAAAATAATGGATCCCGGATCAGGTCCGGGATGACAACTTTAAAACCCACCCCCATACCCCCTCCGTCGGAGGGGGTTTTAATCCGCCATTCGCCATCCGCCATTCGTCATTTCCCAACTGACACTTTTCTCCGTTTCTTCCATCCATCCTTTATCGCAATTCAATTTTTCTTTTCAGCTAAAACAAACGGGTAAAGTATGGCAAAAGTCGTCGTTCTCGGTGCCGGTATTTCCGGACATACCGCTTCAATGCTTTTAAAAAAGAAACTCGGCAAATCCCATGAAGTGGTGGTCGTTTCTCCCGCTGCCAATTATCAATGGATTCCATCAAACATCTGGGTCGGAATCGGCCAGATGAAACCTGAACAGGTCATTTTCCCCCTCAAACCGGTTTATGAAAAAATGGGGATTTCTTTCAAACAGGCTGCCGCCAGAATTCTCCATCCTGAAGGAGATTCCGCTTCCGACCGTCCTTTTATCGAAATTGAGTACATGTCTGAAGATAAAAAAGGACAAACAGAACGGGTTGACTATGATTTTCTTGTCAATGCTACCGGACCCAAACTCAACTTTGCTGCTACAGAAGGATTGGGTCCTGAACTCAATTCAAATTCCGTTTGCACTTACACACACGCCTCAAAAAGCTGGGATGCGCTGAAATCCTCTATCGAAAAGATGGAAAAAGGTGAAAAACAACGTTTTCTGATCGGAACAGGTCACCCCACGGCAACCTGTCAGGGTGCTGCTTTCGAGTACATTTTAAATGTTGCCTTCGAAATTAATCAGCGAAAACTGAATCACCTGGCAGAAATCACCTGGATTACCAATGAATATGAACTGGGTGATTTTGGAATGGGCGGCGCTTTTATCAAAAAGGGCGGTTACATCACATCCACAAAAATTTTCACAGAATCGATTCTTGCCGAATACGGAATCAAATGGATCAAGCGTGCCGGAATAAAAAAAGTGGAACCCGGCAAAGCCATTTATGAAAATCTGGATGGTGAAATCAAAGAAATTGAATTTGACTTTGCCATGCTGATTCCTGCCTTTGCCGGTGTGGGTCTGAAAGCCGTCAATAAAGCCGGTGAGGATATTTCTGCCGACGTTTTTGCCCCGAACGGACTTATGAAAGTGGATGCCGATTATACTGCAAAACCTTTCGAAAGCTGGTCGGTTAAAGACTGGCCTTCAACATATCAGTCGGGAAAGTACGAAAATGTCTTTGCCTGCGGAATCGCCTTTGCGCCGCCTCATCCGATCTCAAAACCGACCGTGAGTAAAAACGGAAATCCGATTTACCCGACAGCACCCAGAACCGGAATGCCTTCCGGCGTCATGGGAAAAGTGGTCGCTATGAACATTATTGACACCATCAAATCCGGACAGAAATCCCGTAACCACAAAGCTTCCATGGGGAAAATGGGTGCGGCCTGCATTGTTTCCTCGGGTTACGGACTCACCAAAGGAATGGCAGCAACCATGACGGTTTACCCCGTTGTGCCCGATTTTGAGAAATATCCGCAATGGGGCCGGGACCTGAATTACACTGTTGGCGAACCGGGACTTGCCGGCCACTGGATGAAACTGTTCATGCATTACATGTTTTTATACAAAGCCAAAGGACTTCCCGGCTGGTCACTAATTCCGGAATAGGGTAAAAGTTCATTTGCTTTGTCAAATAATCTAAAAGGAAAATTACCATGATAGATAAACCAACACCCAAAGGGTACAAAGAAGAAGATTACCCACCCGTCCCGACAGGGCTGAATAAATTTTTCAGGACCTTCTGGCCGTGGCAAATGATCCGGTTTGTGGTTCTGAATCTGAAAGTTATGAAAATTGTGATCGGCGGACATTCCTGAAAACCTGCCGGCAAAATCCTTTCCGGAAAAGAAATCACCGGAACTAAAAGCGTCAACCAAACGAAAAAAGACCGCTATTCCGCTTTTTATTTCTATTTATTTCATTTTGCCATATTTTATTCGGCAATGAACTGATTTTTATTTGTCTGACAATTGGAACTTTTGATTTAACTTTGTAATTTGGACAATTAAATACAGATTCAAATGATAAAAACAGGTCACATACCGGCTCAGCTTACCCGTCAGATTTTTGATTTCAGATCTGAAGCAGGTACAGCATCCCTTCCCAAAGGGCGGGTTATCCGTTTTGTTGATGACCTGATTAATCTGATGTTTCCGCAGCATGGTGAACCTGAAGATTTGAATTCAGATCAGGTTGAGGAAAGGCTTGAAATTCTCAGTGCTGAACTGAATATGTTCCTCGAACTCATCCTTCCTGACCATCCTGCCAAGGCAATTGAAGTTTTAAATTTGTTTTTTGAACACCTGCCTGAAATTCACCAGACCATTCTTTCAGATGCCAACGCCATTTATAAAGGTGATCCGGCAGCAACTTCTGTCAACGAAGTTATTTCAACTTATCCCGGTTTTGCCGCCATTTCTATTTTCAGAATTGCCAGTTTTTTCTATCGCCAGTACATTTCGTTGTTACCCAGAATGATGTCTGAATATGCCCACGAACGTACCGGCATTGATATCCACCCGGGTGCAACCATTGGTGAAGGATTCTGCATCGATCACGGAACCGGGATTGTGATTGGCGAAACGTCAGTCATCGGGAATCAGGTAAAGATTTATCAGGGCGTGACATTGGGTGCATTAAGCGTTGAAAAAACCATGGCTCAGACCAAACGACATCCAACCATTGAAGATCACGTTGTGATTTATTCAGGCGCAACCATTTTAGGTGGTGAAACCGTTATCGGCCACGATTCCATCATCGGAGGAAATGTCTGGCTGACCGAAAGTGTTGCCCCATTTTCTGTTGTTTATCACAAAAGTGAAATCAGGATCCGGAATACCCGGTTCAACGAAAACTCCATCGAATTTTTCATTTAACATCCAATGAAGCAACACATCCTATCTGTTTCCCTTTTCTGTTTGTGCTGCTGTTGCGGGCTCCCCAGCCCCATTATTTGATTTTACCC
>Ga0209460_1002026_pt1 | contig 9973 bp, 13 predicted proteins | sample EBPBio132013_DNA_FD_185868 | JGI IMG/M metagenome (GOLD analysis project Ga0209460, IMG submission 185868) | Wastewater treatment Type I Accumulibacter community from EBPR Bioreactor in Madison, WI, USA - Reactor 2_5/13/2013_ DNA (SPAdes)... | ecosystem: Engineered > Bioreactor > EBPR >...
ATCGCTTCCTGGCTGACCGGCACGCGGCTGGGTTCTTCAAGTTTTCAACCATTTCGGAAGGTTTTTCACTTCGGGTTGCTTCACGTGCCGGCACCAGAAGCTAGGCGTTAGAATATTCTATGTTAAAATATTTCATTCTCTTTTTAGTTTTCATAATTCCATTTTTCACAACAAATGCGCAAATCATTCAAGGTGAAAAGCCAGTTGTTTATCAATTTTCTATAAAGAATTTTCCTAATGGCACTAAAAATGAATTAATTCTTTACAAATCAATTGATCCAATACTAAAATGTCTGAGGTTCAATGAAAAGGACATTCATGTTGATACTCTTTGTGTTTTTTCTGAATCAGAAGACATTTTACTTTTCTCATTAATCCAAAAATTAGTTAATAGTTTTCATTTTGAGAAAGATAATCAATATTTTATCACGGATTTTCCAGTTTTCATTGAACTTGAGTTGATTTTTGGAAATAGAAAACTTCAAATTGGAATATTGGCTGAAGATCTTAAAGATGAGCAAAATAAACCATTTCAGGCCTTATTTGATTTCATCGAAAAATGCAAAAACACCTCAAAATAGAATATTCTAACTATCGCTTCCAGCCGATTTGCTCGCGGCTTGCTTTCAGATAGTTCAACGATTTATGAAAGGTTTTTAGCTTCGGCAAGTTCACGAGCAAACGGCAGAAGCTAGGCGTTAGATTTGGTTTGCTCAGTTTCTACAAGTTTTTTAGTTCTTTGAAATTTTGCACGTTCAAAGCACTCTTCGGTAAAGATCAAATCCTGGAGTTCAACTTTGTTTCTTCCGGTTTTGCAAAATGAAAGAGCGGGCGTTTTCTCTTTTATGTTTTTGGGGTTTTGAGTTCTCGGGTTTCTTGTCAGTTTTTCTTAGTTACAAAAATTAAATTATTTCCCAAACTGCCAGAATGCGTTTTTGTTGCCCTTTTGCTTTTGGTTTAAAAATCTCAATTCCCTACTTTGTCTTCGTTTTAAAGCGTTTCAATCAGAAAACGCGTTTTTTCTAAGATCGTGCAAATCTAACTATCGCTTTCAGCGGATTTGCACGCGGCTTGGTTTCTTAAAGTTCAACACATTTTGGAAAGTTTTTGGCTTCGGGAAGTTCACGTGCAAACCACAGAAGCTAGGCGTTAGATTTCATTACAAAAATAAAAAAGGATCCCAATGCTCAAATTTACAAGCCTCACATTAATCTTCCTTCTAACTTCATTGTTTTCACTCTTTGCTCAATCCAATGAAAGTCCTCAAATAGAAAATAATAATCTGCACGAATGGTCAATTGATTTTGGAATAAGTAATAGTTTTACACTTACAAGCTTTCAAGGAAGTACAATTTCCATTTCAAAGTTATATTCCAAAGATTCCAGAATTCGTTTAAGTTTGTCTACAGATCTGTCTATTGCAGAATCCTCAAGCAAAAATGAGAGAATCACTAATGATTCATTAAAAAATTCAAGAGTATCTGATTCAAATACAAATGATGATCATTATTATATGCTTTCATGTCAGTATGTTTATATTTTAAGTCCATATGAAAAAACAAGTTTGTTTCTTTCAACTGGTCCACTTATCAAATTTAACACTCGCACCGGATCTTCCCCTTATACTAATTATAATATTAATTCGGTAACTCAAAATAAGACTGACTTTGAAGAGAATTCTTTTGGTATTGGCCTTCTGAATTCACTTGGGTATCAATGGTTTGCTTCAGACAAAATCTCAATTCATGCTGAATATAGAATTTCTCTAAGTTACAATTGGAGGGAAACAATTAATCGATCAGAAAGAATTGAATTTGATCTTAATGGCGTAAAAACACAAAGTATTCGAGACAAATCAAATAGTGATTATAGTGAGTGGTTACTTACCGATCAAGGAGTATTATTCGGCTTGAGTCTATTCTTTTAAAAATGAAATCTAACTATCGCTTCCTGGCTGACCGGCACGCGGCTGGGTTCTTCAAGTTTTCAAACATTTTGAAAGGTTTTCGCTTCGGGTTGCTTCACGTGCCGGCACCAGAAGCTAGGCGTTAGAATTAAAATTATCTGGCTTAAGCTAAATGAAAAAGAGGTAAATAATGAAACAAATCTATTTCACATTCATAGCAATAGTAATTTTAAATTTTGGCTGTAAAAAAGAGGATTCAGCAACAAGTCCGGAAGATTCCAAAGAGGGCGGATCTATTTCCTACAACGGTTTTACTTACCACACAGTTTCAATCGGTACACAGGAATGGACAGTCGAGAATTTACGAACTACTTCCTACAATGATGGAACCCCAATTTTGAATTTGACGGACAGCACTGAATGGTTACTTTCGTCAACTGGTGCATATTGCGTTTATGCAAATAACGAAACAAATGTTAAATCGCACGGTTTGCTTTACAACTTTTACGCCGTAAAAACAGGAAAATTATCACCTATAACCGGTGGATGGCACGTGCCAACTCATGCAGATTGGACAAAATTAACCAATTACTTAGGCGGAGAAGACAGTGCGGGTACAAAATTAAAAGCAAAATCAGGTTGGAATAATTCTGGAAATGGTACAGATAGTTACGGGTTCAACGCTCTTCCGAGTGGTAACCGAAGTAATGGTGGTTTTTTCTATGGCGTTGGTGATAATAGTCATTGGTGGAGTTCTACTGCATATGGTACGAATGCCGCCTATGTCCGTGGTATGAGTGACATTTATACAAGCGTTTACAGTTACGACTACTTTAATAATTACGGTTTTTATGTACGTCTTGTCAGAGATAAGTGACAAGGAGATTTGGTAAATGATGACTTTTCTAATTAATTTTTTTGTACAATTTCGAGTAAATTTCAAAACTCAATTCGTGCAATATTTAATTCTAACTATCGCTTCCAGCCGATTTGCACGCGGCTTGTTTTTCGGAAGTTCAAGTATTTTTGAAAGGTTTTTGGCTTCGGCAAGTTCACGTGCAAACGGCAGAAGCTAGGCGTTAGATTACAAAAATAAGGAGACTTTTTATGCGCTTTGTTTACTTAATCATAGTTCTTACAATCTTTTTTAGTTGTGGCAGTTCCCTTCCTGAGGCGACAAAATCCGAATATTTTAAAACAACTGGTGCAGGTTTTTTCTATGATAAAAGTATAAATGCCTTTAAGTATAATCTAGTTTTGCAACCAACCAAACAAATTGATACGACTTTTTCCCTACAAATTTCATTCGAAAATCCAAATTCTAAAGATCCATCAATCCTAAACATTAAAAATATTGACGTAAATAAATTATCTTTTCAATCAGACAAAATAAATGAGCCACAGAATGGTGAAACATATAAAATTATTGTAGGCTTATTCTTAAATGGCAAGCCGATTTCAAAGCATATCCAAAAGGTTTATTTTTATATGCCAGAACAATTATTGAAAGCTATGAAGCAACAATGATTGTAATCTAACTATCGCTTCCAGCCGATTTGCACGCGACTTATTTTTTGGTAGTTCAACAATTTTCGAAAGGTTTTTGGCTTCGGCAAGTTCACGTGCAAACGGCAGAAGCTAGGCGTTAGGTGTAAATATGGTACAGCTAAAATATTTAAGTACAACAGGCGAATCTAAATTAGTTTTGCCCAATTCTATGACTATAGACCTACAAACAAAAATAATTAAAGAATAAAATTGACAAATGTGTTTAGCTGTATATATATCAATAGACAAGGAATTAGAGTTAGGGAAATTTGTACCTGGGCAGACAGATATTTACTTTGAAAACCCAAGTGAAGAAGAAGAAAATGCTTTACGACCTATATTCTCAAAGAAAAATATTTATTATATAGGCTCAAGTTCGGGTTGTTCTTGCGACTTTGGTTTTGACAGTGAAGATTTTGGTGACGCAGAATTAGTAAGTGAAGAGGATAAAAAATCACCACAAAAACTCATCGACTTTCTTTCCGAAATGACCTTACCGGAAAACATTGAGTTTTATTGCTGTTGGGAAGGTGACTGGAATTTACCAATTGAAAACAGAAAAGAAATTGACATACGTAATATTTCACTTGAAAAGAACTATTTTGGTCCTCAAGAAAAGGAATTCATTAATTTCAAGAAACAGACTAACCAATGATACGAAGCGCTGAGCAGAACTGGCGTTTGACAAAAAGGCGGGTTCAGTGGTTAAATTAAAAATTCAACTGCAAACATATTTACACCTAACTATCGCTTCCGGCCGATTTGCACGCGGCTTGGTTTCTGGTAATTCAACGAATTTTGAAAGGTTTTCGGCTTCGGTAAGTTCACGTGCAAACAGCAGAAGCTAGGCGTTAGACAAATAAATATGAAACATTTTTTTCTTGCCTTTTTCACCGTCCTCCTTTTCACTTCAGGTTGTTGTATAGGTGAATATGAAGGTGAATTTGAAAGCAAAAATGATGATCTAAGTGGAAAAGTACTTGATTCAAATGGTCTTCCGTTTTCAAATGTAGAAGTTTCTATTTTTTTTAGTTCAAATTTGTCTAGTTACAATTCAAATAAAACCATCTCTTCAACGAATGGTGATTTCTTACTTAAAAATGGTTTTCCGTACACACAGTCATATGATTTCAAATCTTTTCCAGATTGTGGTGAAAAGGCAAATGTTAATAACAGAATGAATCCCTTTCTTTTACTTTTTAAAACTAATTCAAACGATTCAAATATTGTTGGTTTTTTTAATGATTCGTTAGAAATCAAACTTGAATATTATAAACAGTGGGTTAGTAATTCAGATACAATCATTCTAAAAGAAATTTCGGCTCTTGGCGAATTTGGTAAAGAACATAAAATACCAAATATCATTTTGAGGTAATATTTTGATTTTCTGCGTTATATTTATTAGTCTAACTATCGCTTCCTGGCTGATTTTTGCGCGGCTGGGTTTCCGGAAAGTTCAACAATTTTGAAAGGTTTTCAGCTTCGGCGAGTTCACGCAAAAACACCAGAAGCTAGGCGTTAGATAATTTATATGAAAAATATATTTATTGCTTTCTTTATGTTTTTAATACTTTGTCCGAGCCTTTCCAATGCTCAGGAAACCCCATTTAGCGGCGATTATTCTGTGATTACTCCATTTGTAGGCTTTGGAGGAACAGTAAAACCCAAGCGCCTTTTACTTTTATTGGGCATTGATTATGGGAAACACCTCGACAACGTTTTATATAAAGCAAATATTCAGACATTTGGGGAATTCGACTTTTTTTCCGAAGATTGGCCTCCAATTCGAATACAAAGTCTAAATTTTATGATTGGTAAATATAAAACCTGGAAACTTTTTGAAATTTCAAGTTCAATTGGGCTTGGAATCGTTACAGGTTCAAAAAGAGGAAAATATTTGTACACCGAAAAAGTTGGTGAAACTTTTACTTACGATCGTAAGCATTATAAAAAAGATTTTTTCACAAATATAAATTTGCCAATTAATTTCAGTGCAACATTTAATTTATTTTGGTATGTTGGTGTTACAGCAAATTACAATATAAGCATAAATCCTGAACTCATTTTCCATTATTATTTACTTGGCTTAAATGTCAACATTCCATAAATATAAATTATCTAACTATCGCTTCCGGCCGATTTGCACGCGGCTTGGTTTCTGGTAATTCAACGAATTTTGAAAGGGTTTCGGCTTCGGTTGGTTCACGTGCAAACGGCAGAAGCTAGGCGTTAGAAATTAAATATAATCGTAACCTATTTATAAATACTAAAGGAAGTTAAACTGTATGAAACAAGTTTATACAATTTTATATGTTACAATTATAATAATTTATGGCTAGAGCAAAGATGATAAGTCATAAGAACAAGAAAAATAGATAATATCCGCAGTTGAATTAGTGAATACTCAGTTGACAAATATAACGACATCTTCTTCAGTATCAGGGGAAATGTTACAAATGACGGTGGAGCACTTGTAACAAGCCGTGGCATATGTTGGAGTACAACTGAAAACCCTGCATTCTTATAATATAATTAAATAGGCCAAATTATGGAAAAAATAAATACGTTGAAATTTGATTTAGAAATTGAAAATAAGGTATCCTCTGATGATTATATATTTAAAATAAAGACCTATATAATAGATTTAACTGAAGTAAATGGTTTTAAATATTTGGTTGAATTGAATGATACTGAACTAAAATTGATACCCATTAATTTAACATACAGATGGAAATTTTATATTTTCTGGCTAATATTTATTTGCTTTTTTGGCCTTCCGATAATTCCAATGGCACTTTCAGACGAAAACTTTCTTTTTGTCTTTTTAATTCTTACAATGATATTAGGTGGGTTAGTTGTTATGTACGTTACTTATAGAATTGAAAGGGAAAAAGCACTGAAATATTTACGTTTGAAATCAAACCTTTTTAAGAAATTGTAAATATCAGGAAATCCCGCAAAACTAGTCCTAAAGGGTAATAAACCATATTGACATTAATTTCTAACTATCGCTTCCGGCCGATTTGCACGCGGCCTGGTTTCTGGTAGTTTAACACATTTTGCAAGGTATTTGGCTTCGGCAAGTTCACGTGCAAACGGCAGAAGCTAGGCGTTAGATAAGAATTGTTCAGAGTTTGCAAATTTAGACTTTCTGTGTTTGACTTGAATTTAGGTTTTCTGATTTAGGGTTCACCAAATCCTTCAAGAAATTCAGATTAAAGTTCACTTTTCGTTTTGTCGTTCTTTTAAATTTTGTAGGAAGTTTTGCCCAATCTGAGATTCAAAGTTGGCGTTGAGAAAAGTCTCTGTTCGCTTCCCTTTCTTCAATCCAACTTTCCAAGTTTTGAGAAAACGCTCGGTTTCATAAACTCCAACGTAGTCCAGGAATACAAATACAAAATTCGTTTTTTTGTTAAATGCAAATTCGAAACTCAATCCCGAATTTTTCCGTTCTCGTTTAGAATCGAAACCAAGAACTTCCAGCAAATATTCAAGTCAATCAAACAAGATTTTTGTAATTTTCAGACAATTCAATCCAGTTCTACTTTGAGATTTTCCAGAAAAGAGTTACTTTCAACAGCCAATATGAAATACAAAATGCTTTTTTTTAGTGAATACAAAAGACAACAATTCATATCTAACTATCGCTTCAAGCCGATTTGTGCGCGACTTAGTTTTCTGATAGTTCAACACATTTTTAAAGGTTTTTCGGCTTTGGCAAGTTCACGCACAAACGGCTTAAGCTAGGCGTTAGATTTTATCAGTCTCAGGATTTAACCAACGAAAATAGGTAAAATATGAAACCACTTTCCCTTTTCTTCTATTTACTTTTCCTATCCGCATGCACAAATTTAGTAACAACCCGTTCTGGAATTGGAGATTTAAAACTTTCGGTTGAAAGTGTAGAAAATTCAGAAGATCTTCTAATGCGAATAAATGGAAAGTTATTTGATAGTGCATTAACTATATCATCGTATAAAATTGATTATAATAAAGATATTATTACAATAGAAATTGAAAGAGTATTAGGGGGAAAGGGTTACAATGGTCCCTATGACATCCAATTTTTAGTCCCTCGGCATATTAATAAGGTTGTCCTTGGAAAATCTGAAATTATTTGGTCTCGCATGAATAATTAATTTTTAGGTTTCCATATTCAATTGTATCCATAAAAGTTAATCTTGACTTTTATATTTCAATACAATTGGTTTTTATCAAAATAAAATCTAACTATCGCTTCCGGCCGATTTGCACGCGGCTTGGTATCCGGAAATTCAACACATTTTGAAAGGTTTTTTGCTTCGGTTGGTTCACGTGCAAACGGCAGAAGCTAGGCGTTAGGTGTAAATATGGTGCATTTATAATTTTATAGTTTCAAGTACCCTTAGCTAACCAAGTTATGCAAGTACAACTTGCGCATATAAAAAAGTTTTCTGCAACCAGCTGGGCATCTCGTTGGACATAAAAACAATTGGACAAAATATGACATCTGAACAATTTGACACCTTTTGGAATTCAGTTTATCCCGACACAATTCCATTGGCTCATTATTTCAAACATGATTACAAGGACAGATGGTTCAGAATTCACAGTTTACCTGAATCTCAACGGTACGCTGACACCGACCAAGAGTGGGACATTTTACTATCCAGACAAAACAAAATAATTCTCGACCTCATTGGTAACTCGAAAAAGTTGTTCATCGTGACCGGTGAATACGACTTTGACGGTAAATTCGACCCTCCAGGTTTTTTAGACAATGAATTACTCGAAGACTTTAAGTTCAAAAGTCTAAAAACAATCGACATGTATAAACCAGGTTCAGACGAATTCGATAAAGAAACAACTTACCGACCATTCTTCGCCGAAATAAATTGGGAGCAAAATAAGTACAACAATATTTTGAGATCAATTGCAATTGACGAAATGCGTGCGTTTTTTATATGCATAGACAAAAAGTGTTTAATCGCTCCTTATGACGGTGGTATGGACTTCGTTTTAGAAAATGAAAAAATGAAGGAAGTTTATAAAAACAAATATAAAGATTGGCTCTCGTTGCATCCCGAGGGACTATAAACTATGTGCAGTTGGCAGACAGCTAACAGCTGTTACGTGCAATTATTGCGGGTTAACCCTCAAATGCATAACTTGGTCTTAGCAAAAACTGCAGGTATTAGTAAAACGTTTTATTGCCTTAGATGAACAAAACAAAGACAAACATATTTACACCTAACTATCGCTTCCAACCGATTTGCACGCGGCTTGGTTTCTGGTCGTTTAACACATTTTGAAAGGTTTTAGGCTTCGGCAAGTTCACGTGCAAACGGCAGAAGCTAGGCGTTAGATTTCAAAACAATATGACCCATTATTTAAATATTTTTCTAGTTTTAATTATTTTGTTTGAACTTCAATCATGTTCGTTTCCTTTTCGTTCAAAGGAGAACTCAATTGTATCATATGATTTGGATTTTGAAAGAATCGATAAAAATAGATTTTCAGTAACTTTGGGAGGATCAGTTCATACTATAAAAACAACTTACTCTGTGTTTGGCGACTCAACGGAGACAAAGACAATTGGAGATTTCACAACTCTTCACTTTGATTTTACTCGATACATTCTTACAGTTTCAGATACAACAATTGTTAAAGTTAGTTCTACAATGGAACAAATTGTGATTTTAAACCCAGGTAAGGTTGAGTTTTTTATTAGTGAAAAGGGTAAAAGTAAAATAGAAAATAATTCGTTTAAATTTATTATCAATTTAAAAAATGGTTCCTATTTTTTAAGCACTGCCGAAACTTGGAATTAGAGTTATGAAAATACCAACAAGTGAAATCTTTAATATACTAAACTCATTCCATTCAAATATTGAATACGTTCCTACAAATTCGGAAGATGCTTTTTTTGTACTTGGAAATAATCTTAATTTATTAGCTTTAGCATATGATTCAATTGAATTTACTTATGATGATGTAGATTATCCCGATTCACCAGATTATGATTATAAATCCCATTACAACAAAATAAAAAATAATTTTCCAACTTTAGGTTATTATAACACAGTTTCAGATATTTCGAAAAATATAAACAGTACATCAATTGTAATTGGTGACTCAATAGATGATTTAACAGATATTCATATTGAAATCAAAACGATTTTATGGTTGTGGGAAAATACGAGTGTTGCAAATGCGCTTTGGCAATTCAAAAATGGATTTGATTTCCATTGGGGTTCACATTTACGAAATTTGCAAGTATATTTATTGGCACTTGAAAAAGGTCAATAACATAAATCTAACTATCGCTTCCTGCCGATTATTGCGCGGCTTGGCTTTCGATAATTCAACTAATTTTGAAAGGTTTTCAGCTTCGGTTGGTTCACGCAATAACAGCAGAAGCTAGGCGTTAGATATTTATTTTAAACGTTTATGAAATCCTCACATATCACAACATTAACTTTACTATTTTCAATTTTCCATTGCTATTTTGGAAATTCGCAAACTGTTGAAGATCTAAAC
>Ga0209460_1002027_pt1 | contig 9971 bp, 10 predicted proteins | sample EBPBio132013_DNA_FD_185868 | JGI IMG/M metagenome (GOLD analysis project Ga0209460, IMG submission 185868) | Wastewater treatment Type I Accumulibacter community from EBPR Bioreactor in Madison, WI, USA - Reactor 2_5/13/2013_ DNA (SPAdes)... | ecosystem: Engineered > Bioreactor > EBPR >...
GTGAAGACGATCTTGCGCACCTGCTCGTGGGTGACGAAGCGATTGCCGACGACCGAGCCCTTGCCCGGCAGCACTTGGAACAGCCCGTCGGGCAAACCGGCCTCGAGCGCGAGCTCGCCGAGGCGGATCGCGGTCAGCGGCGTCCACTCGGCCGGCTTGAGCACGACCGCGTTGCCCGCGGCGAGCGCCGGCGCGAAGCCCCAGCTGGCGATCGTCATCGGGAAGTTCCACGGCACGATCACGCCCACCACGCCGAGCGGCTCGAGGAACGTCACGTCGAGGCCGCCCGCCACCGGGATCTGCTTGCCGATCATCCGCTCCGGCGCCGCCGCGTAGTAGTTGAGCACGTCGCGCACGTGCCCGGCCTCCCAACGGGCCTGACTGATCGGATGCCCGGAGTTGACGACCTCGAGGGCCGCGAGCTCCTCGACTCGCGTGCCCACGACCGTCGCGAAGTCGCGCAGGGCCTGGGCGCGAGCCGCCGGAGCGAGAGCCGCCCAGGCGCGCTGAGCGACGACCGCGCGTGCGATCGCGTCATCCACCTGCTCGCGTGAGGTCTGGTGCACGGTATCGAATGCCTGACCGGTCGAGGGGTCGATGAGGGTCGTCGACCCGGTGAGTGCTTCAACCACGGCGGTACTCCTTCGCTGCTTCCACCAGTCCCGCGAAGAGGCGTGCGTCTTCGGCGGCGTCCTCCTCGGGATGCCACTGCACGGCCACCCCGAAGGGATGGTCGGCCAGCTCCACTGCCTGAATCGTGCCGTCGTCACTGCGAGCTGACACGACGAGCCCCGGAGCGACCTCGTCGATCGCTTGATGGTGGTAGCTCTTGACATCCACGGTCTCGTCGCCCTGCAGCAGCTGCCCGAGCTTCGTGGATGCCTCGACCCCGACCTGGTTGACAGCGAAGCGCCCCTGGCCGAGGTTGTAGCGCGTGGTGCCGATCACGTCGGGCAGGTGTTGGTGCAGAGTGCCGCCGAGCGCGACGTTGAGCACCTGGGCACCGCGGCAGATACCGAGGAAGGGCAGGCCGCGGTCGATCGCTGCGGTGAGCAGGGCATCCTCCCAGGCGTCGCGATCCCGACGGGGCTCATCGGTGGTGGGGTGCGGTTCCTGGCCGTAGCGGGCCGGTTCGACATCCTTGCCACCGGTGATGATGAGCCCATCCAGGCCGTCCAGCACGGTGTCGGCGATCTGGGCATCGACCGGCTGCGGCGGCAGCAACACAGCAATGCCGCCGGCACGGTTGACCGCCTCGAAGTACACCTTCGGAAGGAAGCTCGCGGGCACGTCCCACACCCCAGTCTGTGCCTGCTCGAGGTACGTCGTCAGGCCGATGATGGGCGCGCTGGAGCTATGGGCAGAGGCCATTTCTGGCCTCTGCTGCGACGCCAGCGCCGAGCGCCGTCTCGGCGCTCGGTCACTAGAACCGTTCGAAACCACGAACCCGCTCCCAATCCGTGATCGCGGCGTCGTAGGCCGCCTGCTCGATGCGTGCGTTGTTGAGGTAGTGCGCGACGACGTCCTCGCCGAACGCCTCCGTCGCAACCTCGGACGCCTGGAAGAGCGCCGCGGCCTCGCGCAACGATGACGGCACGCGCGGGGCATCCGACACGTAGGCGTTGCCCTCGAAGATCGGCTCGAGCTCCAGCTCATGCTCGATGCCGTAGAGCCCACCCGCGATCAGCGCCGCGACCGCGAGGTACTGGTTGACGTCGCCACCGGGCACGCGGTTCTCCACGCGCAGGCTGCGTCCGTGGCCAACGACGCGCAGAGCGCAGGTTCGGTTGTCGAGACCCCACGCCACCGCGGTGGGTGCGAAGCTGCCCTCGACGAAGCGCTTGTACGAGTTGATGTTGGGGGCAAAGAACAGGCTGAGCTCGCGCAGCGTCGCCAGCTGGCCAGCGATCCAGTGCTCCATGAGCTTCGAGAATCCGTAGGGGCGATCCTTGTCGGCCATGACCGGCTCGCCCTTCTCGCCCACGACCGAGAGGTGGATGTGGCACGAGTTGCCCTCGCGCTCGTTGTACTTGGCCATGAAGGTCAGCGACTTGCCGTGCTGGTCGGCGATCTCCTTGGCCCCGTTCTTGTAGACGGAATGGTTGTCGCAGGTGCCGAGCGCGTCCGTGTAGCGGAAAGCGATCTCCTGTTGACCGAGGTTGCACTCGCCCTTGACGCCCTCGCAGTACATGCCGGCGCCATCCATGCCGTTACGGATGTCGCGCAGCAGCGGCTCCATGCGGCTGGATGCGAGCAGCGCGTAGTCGATGTTGTAGTCGCTGGCCGGGTAGAGGTCGAGGTACCTCTTCTTCCAGGCGTCACGGAAACTGTCCTCGAAGACGATGAATTCGAGCTCGGTGCCGACGAACGCGCTGAGGCCCTTCTTGGCCAGGCGGTCGAGCTGGCGCTTGAGCACCTGCCGGGGGTCCGGCGCGACGGGCGTGCCATCCAGCCACGTGAGGTCGGCGGTCACGAGCGCCGTCCCGGGCAACCACGGGATGACGCGCAGCGTCTCGAGATCGGGCATCATCGCCATGTCGCCGTAACCCCGCTCCCAGCTGGAGATCGCGTAGCCGCTCACGGTGTTCATCTCGACATCGACGGCGAGCAGGTAGTTGCAGCACTCGGCGCCGTGCTCGGCGAGCTCCTCCAGGAAGAGACGAGCGGATGCGCGCTTGCCGACGAGACGCCCCTGCATGTCGGTGAAGGCGATGATGACGGTGTCGATCTCCTTGGCCGCGACCATCACGGTCAACTCCTGAACAGTCAGGTTGCCCGTCTTCGTTTGTGTGCTCGCGTGTGCCATTCGAAAAGCTCTCCTTCGAGTGTGTGCCGACCATTACATCACGAGGGATGCCTCGATCACTGGGCTACCGTAACGCGCAATTTACATCCAAAGGTAGACACGAGGTACCAATAGCCGACAAACTCATGGGAATTCCGCAGGCAATGTGGCCTGCGCCCGACAGTCCCAAACGGAGGAAGAATGGCGGAGAAAGACGGCACCAAGGTGTCCGGCGTCACGTATACGAAAGCCGGGGACGGCTACTTCGAGAAGCGCAGTCTCAAGAGAAGCGCGGGAGTCTGGGGCCTCTGGGGCCTTGCTGTCGCCGCGGTCATCTCGGGTGACTTCTCGGGCTGGAACTTCGGCATCGACTTCGCCGGCTTCGGCGGAATGCTGATCGCGTTCGTCATCCTCGTGGTCATGTACTACGGAATGATCTTCTCGATCGGCGAGATGGCGGCGGCCCAGCCGCACACCGGCGGTGCGTACTCGTTCGCCCGCTCGGCCATGGGCCCTTGGGGTGGTCTGGTCACTGGACTCGCCGAGACGATCGAGTACGTCGCAACGACGGGCGTGATCGTCTTCTTCTCGGCGCAGTATGCCAATGGCATCACGACCGAACTGCTCGGCTTCGACCTCTCCGCGAACATGTGGATCTGGTGGATCGTGCTCTACGTGGTGTTCATCGCCCTGAACTCGGCGGGTGCGAACATCTCGTTCAAGTTCGCCATTGTCGTGTCGATAATCTCCATCGCGATCCTCCTGGTCTTCTCGGCCATGGCACTGTTCTCCGGCCTGTTCAGCTGGGACAGCCTCTGGAACATCCCGCCGGATGAGGGCCAGAGCACCTTCCTGCCGCACGGTGTGCTGCCGATCCTGTTCGCCCTGCCGTTCGCCATGTGGTTCTTCCTCGGCATCGAGGAGCTTCCGCTGGCGGCCGAGGAGTCGATGAACCCGACCCGTGACATCCCGAAGGCCGGCCTCTGGGCCCGCGGAACGCTGATCGTCACCGGCCTTCTCGTTCTGTTCCTCAACACGGGCGTGCTAGGAGCTGCAGCAACAGGTGTCTCACTCGAGCCTCTTCTCGACGGATTCCGCGCGATTGTCGGCGACCAACTCGCCGCAGTGCTCGCGCTGTTCGCCCTCATCGGTCTGCTCGCCTCGCTGCAGGGCATCATGTTCGCCTACGGTCGCAACATGTACTCGCTGTCGCGCGCCGGGTACTACCCGAAGTTCTTCTCGCTCACCGGCAAGCGTCAGACCCCCTGGGTCGCGCTGGTCGTGGGCGCGGTGATCGGCTTCATCGCGCTCGTCGTGCTCGACCTGCTGAGCAAGGCGGATGCCGAGGGTGCTGGTGCGGTCGCCGGCGCGATCATCCTGAACATCGCCGTCTGGGGTGCGGTGCTCGCGTACCTGCTCCAGATGGTCTCGTTCGTGATCCTGCGCAAGAAGTTCCCGAATGCCAAGCGGCCCTACAAGAGCCCGTGGGGCGTCCCCGGTGCCGTCGTCGCTGCGATCATCTCGGCGCTCATCTTCCTGGGCTTCCTGCTGAACGCGGCGTTCCAGCCGGCGATCATCGCGATCGCGATCGTCTACGCGCTGATCCTGCTCGGTTTCGCCATCTACGGTCGCCACCGCTTGGTGCTCTCCCCTGAGGAGGAGTACGCGCTGTCGGGTGGCCTGCACGGCGACCCGCAGGCTGAAGGCTACGACGCCATGGAGGGCGAGGTCTTCGGCGACAAGAAGTAGCTGCGCTGCTGGTCAGAACGGCCTCGTCTCCTGCGGGAGGCGGGGCCGTTCTGCGGTGTTCGATAGGACCTTCGCCCCTGTCTCGAGGGGCGTCGAACCGGCACTCTTGGGGTCATGGAAACCCTCTTCGCTGTGCTGCACGTGGTTGCGGCCGTCTTCATCATCGGCCCGATGGCCATCCTGCCCATGGCCGGTCTGCGTTCGCTTCGCGGTGGCAACTCCGCGCAGGTGAACGGCTTCGCCCGGGCCACCAACGTCTTCGGGTGGCTGTCACTGGTTGTCGCGGTACTCGGATTCGGCTTGGTCGCCTTCGTCGATCCGGAGGACAAGCTCACGTACACGACGCCCTGGCTGCTGACCTCGATCATCCTCTACGCGGTCGCCGTCACCATCGTGCTCTCGGGAGTCGCCCCGCTGATGAAGCGGGCCGGTGAGCGCCTTGCCGACGGCAAGCTCGCGATGGAGTACCGCCCGATCGCGGCTTTGTCGGGCCTGTCGGCTCTCCTGCTGGTGGCAGTAGTCGTACTCATGGTCTGGCGCCCCTAGAAACTATGAGGCTCGCACTCGAGTTCATCCACTTCACTCTCGGTGCGCTCGTGGTGATCCCTCTTGCCGTAGTGCCGTTCGCGGGGGTGATCGAGGTGCGTGCCCGAAACGCGCCGGGTGTGCGTGGTCTCGGCCGCGCATCCACGGTTGTCGGCGTGATCGCCCTGGTGATCGGGTTCCTCGGGATCATGCTCATCTCGTACGTGCCGCACGTGACCATTGCCACTCCGTGGCTCGGCGCTTCGGTGATTCTCTATGGCGCGACGCTCGCGCTGACCATGGGCGTCACAGCGCCGCGTCTCAGGGCCGCAAGCGAGTCGATAGCGCGAGGCTCGGCGGCGTCCACCGGGATCCTGACCGTATCGGGGGTTGCGACGACGGTGTTCCTCGCCGCGATGGTGGTGCTCATGGTCTGGAAGCCCTGACCGGTTGTTCGGTAGGTTCGTGTCATGCCCACCGATCAGGAGAACATCGCCGAACTGCAGCGCCAGGTGCGCCGGCAGGGCGAGCTCATCGACGCGCTGTACCGCCACCTCGGTCTGGGGCTGCTCGACACCACCGATCCGACAGGCACTCCCGCTGACGTCACCGAAGCACTGCGGGCAGGCGACACCATCGGCGCGATCAAGCTGTGGCGCCAGCACACCGGAGTGGGGCTGAAAGAGGCGAAAGACGCCGTCGAGGCGCTTGCGCGCACCCTCTAGAACCGCGCACCATCTAGAACCAGCATCACGCACGAGATCGACCACCCGCGGATCCATCGCAGATCTAAAACAGGGAAAACCCAGTTTTAACCTGCATCATTGAATTAAAACATGGAATACTGTTGGTTATGGATTTCACCACGCAGGACTGGGAGCGTCGGATCGGCGACCAGGTGCGCGCCCTGCGCATCGCGGCCCTGCTGGGCCAGGACGAGCTGGCCGAACGTGCGAACATCTCGGTCACGACGGTGCAGGCGCTCGAGCGCGGTTCCGGATCGAGCCTCAAGACCCTGATCCGGGTGCTGCGGGTGCTCGGGAGGACCGACTGGCTCGACGGCCTCGACCCCCGCGGCGACGGACCGAGCCCACTCGAGCTGCTGCGGGAGAGCCGCCGCCAGAGCCCCCGACCGCAGCGCGTGCCACGGGGGCGACCCTGATGGCCGCACCTGCCCGCTACGTGCCGGTCGACCTCATCGAGGTCACCGCCTGGGGTCGACTCGTGGGAGCGATCGCCGCGGGCCGCCAGCGTGACGCCTACGTCTTCGAGTACGACCCGAGTTGGATCGCCGGGGGCATCGAACTCGCACCCGCCCTGATGCCGCTCGCGCGCACCCTGTACTCCTTCCCCGGCCTGCCCGCGAACACCTATCAGGGGCTCCCGCCCATGATCGCGGACTCCCTGCCCGACCGGTTCGGCAACAGCATCGTGGATGCCTGGCTCGCCAGGAACGGAATCCCGTCCGAGCAGGTGTCGGCCCTCGACCGCCTCGGCTACCTCGGCGAGCGCGGAATGGGCGCGCTCGTGTACCGGCCAGACAACTCGCCCAGCCTGCCGCCACCCACGGCGCTCGACCTGGGCCAGCTCATCGTCTCGGCCCGGCGCGCAGTGGAGGGGTCGCTGGCGAATGAGGACGAGTCACAGGCCGCGCTGCGTCGCATCATCGAGGTGGGCACGAGCGCGGGCGGCGCCCGCGCGAAGGCGATCGTGAACATCGATCCCGCGACAAACGAGATCCGCTCCGGTCACCTGCCTCCCCCACCCGGCTTCGAGGCCTGGCTCCTGAAGTTCGACGGGATCGGCGCCGACGAGCAGCTCGGTCCAGGCCAGAACTACGGGCGCGTGGAGTACGCCTACTCGCTCATGGCTCGTGCGGCGGGCATCCAGATGGCACCGACCCGGCTGCTCGAGGAGCACGGTCGCGCGCACTTCATGACCCGTCGATTCGATCGCGTCGACGGCGGCGAACGCCTGCACATGCTCACCCTCTGCGGAATGGACGGGGTCGACTTCAACGCCCGCGGCGTCAACGACTACTCCCAGCTGTTCGCGCGAATCGTCGCGCTCGGGCTCGGTGACGCGGCCCTCGAGCAGGCCTTCCTGCGCATGGCCTTCAACGTGATGGCCGCCAACTGCGACGACCACACGAAGAACTTCGCGTTCCTCATGCAGCCCGACGGCACCTGGACGCTCGCGCCCGCCTATGACGTGACGCACGCCTACTCCCCCACGAGCGTGTGGGTGAGTCAGCACCTGATGTCGGTGAATGGTGCATTCCGCGAGATCACTCGCCGCGACCTGCTGGCGGTCGCCGACCGATTCGGCATCGAGCGAGCCGCCGCCGCGATCACCCGGGTGCGTGACGTCGTGCGCAGCTGGCCGGAGTTCGCAGCCGAGGCGGGGCTGGATGCCCGGCTCACCGACCTCATCGCGGCCGACTTCGTCGAGCTCTAGGCCGGGCGCCCCCTTAACGTTGGACGGCGACCCGAGGGCCGCCGTGATCAAATCGTTACGCGAGGCCGCCACGCGCGCAAGCCCCCGGAGGAAAGATCACGGCGGGTTACCAGAGAGTTCATCAGCCGTGCATATCCACCACCACGGCCGGCGGTGAATAAGCTCGCTCCACGAGAGGAGCATCGAATGCCCGTCACCGCCGGTGAGTACGACGCGAGCTTCACCACCGACGCTGTGGTCGAGTTCCGCGAGCTCTGCCGCGCGACCGCCACGGCCTGGCTCGCCGCGGGCGTCGACGCGACCGACGCCGCCGTGGCGTGGCAGACCGTGGAGGTGCAACGTCGGTTTCTCGGATTCCCGGTGACCGACCGGTACCGGGAGTCGGAGGTACTGCTCCGGGGCTGGCAGCTCGCGGACGTCACCACCCTCCACGACACGACGGGTGACCTGTGGCGGCTTCGCACCGTTGCCGTCGTGCTCGGCGACGACGGCGAGCTGTACCGTGTCGAGCGCCGCCGTGAGGAGAAGGCCGGTAGTCCGACGACGGATGACGGTGCGGCCCACGTCACGCGCCTGGCTGATGCCGACCTGCCGCTCTGGGACCACCTCGACCCGCCGACCTTCGGCGCCGGTGCCGCGCCCGGATACTGGGCACTCTTCCCCCAGCGGCTGCGCGCCGCGCTGGCGGAGCTCGACGGCACGCGCTGATAACGTCAGGCCATGAGCCGTCGACCGATCACACCATCACGGGGAGCGGCAATCACCGCAGTGGCCCTGACCGCACTGACGCTCACGGCACTGATCGGATGCGTGCCCACTCCCTCTCCCGCGCCCAGCGGTTCGGGCAGCTCGACACCCACACCGACCGCTACCGCAAGCACTCCCCTGGCCTGCGCCGACCTCGTGCCGGCCGCTGCCGTCGATACGGCTCTCGCGTCGCCGTCGGCTCCCGCCGACTTCTCCACCCTGCTGGAGTACCCGACACCGGGCGACTTCGCCTCGACCTCGGCGGGCGGCATCCGGTGCGCGTGGCTCGCCGACGGATCGATGGGCACCTACTCGAGCATCGTCGGCGGCCCAGGCGTGCCCTGGCTCGACGTGCAGGTGCTGCCCGGGGCCGCGTCCGACTGGAACTCGTACACCTTCGGCGACTCCCCCGGAACCGCCGACCAGACGCCGTTCGCTGGCTTTCCGGGCGCGCACTCCTGCGGTGACCCCGGATGCCTGGCAACGGCACCCATCGGTGACGCCTGGGTGAGCGTGATGGTGCACGACCCGGGACTCGGCGTCGGCGACAGTCTTGTGGGCGCATCATCTGACGACGTGCTCGCCGCGTTGACGCCCGCTGCTGCCGCCGTCTTCGCCACCATCAACGACGCCACGCCCGAGCAGCTGGCGTGGCCTGCGACTAGCGGCCGCGAGGCGTCCGCCAGCGTGGATGTCTGCGCGAGCTTCCTGAAGACTCCCGCCCTCGCGAACGCGCTGGGCGTGGCATCCGTCGGCGACTACGAGGTCACGGCGCCGGATCCGCGGGACATCGTCACGCTGGAGTCCACCGCACAGGTCGCGGCCGGCTTTGTGAGCTGCGTGGCGGAGTCCTCGGAGGAGTTCGCCCGCGCCGACTTCGTGCTGCTGCTGGACAACGCCGCTATCGTCGATCGCATCGCCGCGCGCCTCACGGCGGACAGCCCGGAGCAGCTCGACACCCTGGACGGCCAGACCGGGGCGGAGAAGGCAGTCTCGACCTGCTCCGCCGACCGCGCCGCCTGCGAGCTGTGGTTCAGCCTTGGCGTCGACGCGATCTACGTGAGCTCATTCTCGAGCGACTCACGGGCGATCGCCGAAGCGATCATCGCCCAGGCACGCTAGTCGGCACCATCCACAGAAGCACACTCGACTGCAGCACGATCAGCAGGGTGATGAGCGCGAGCAAGCCCAGGCTCCACGGCACCAGCTTGCGGAACAGCTGGTTCTCGCTGCCCTCCAGTCCCACGGCAGCGGATGCCACGGCCAGATTCTGCAGCGACAGCATCTTGCCGAGCACCCCCGCCGATGAGTTCGCCGCAGCCATGAGCACGGGTGGCAGGCCGGTGGCCGCTGCCGCCGTCACCTGCAACTGACCGAACAGCGAGTTCGAGGCCGTGTCGGAGCCGGTGATCGCCACCCCGATCCACCCGATCAGCGGCGAGAGCACGACGAAGAAACCGCCGGCCGATGCGAGGGCGGTGCCGAGTGTCGACGTCTGGCCGGACAGGTTCATGACGAACGAGAGACCGAGCACCGCGGTGACGGTCACGATGGTCCAGCGCAGCTGCTTCACCGTCGCACCATAGGTGCGAGCGGCCAGCCCGGGGCGGATCCGATAGAGCGCCACGGTGATCAGTCCCGAGATGAACAACATTGTGCCGGTCGCCTTGAGGTGATCGAAGTGCATGTCCTGGCCCGCGGCCGGGTC
>Ga0209460_1002028_pt1 | contig 9965 bp, 6 predicted proteins | sample EBPBio132013_DNA_FD_185868 | JGI IMG/M metagenome (GOLD analysis project Ga0209460, IMG submission 185868) | Wastewater treatment Type I Accumulibacter community from EBPR Bioreactor in Madison, WI, USA - Reactor 2_5/13/2013_ DNA (SPAdes)... | ecosystem: Engineered > Bioreactor > EBPR >...
CATTTCTTTGTGCTTCTCCAGCTTCCGTTTCGCCTCACCCATTTGGTGACCTCTCTCATCCGCCAAAAAGCCACACATTGCCTGAGGTTCAGCCGGTTTGCACGCTGGCGACTGCGGTTTTTAGGATGAAAGCCGTGCCCCCGATCAGAAGTTACTCGACGAGGTCCAGGCCAAGCCCGCCGCCGTCTGCTGCGCGCGCTGACCCGACGCGGTGTGCTCGAGCCGGAAGACGCCGAGGCGATGGCGAGTTGGGCGCACGGTGACGGCTTCTCGCTCGACGCCAGCGTGCGCATCGAAGGGGCCGACCGCCCGGGTCTGGAACGGTTGCTGCGGTATTGCGCTCGCCCGGCCTTCGCGCTGGAGCGCTTGCGTGAAGTCGACGCCGATCACCTGGTCTATGAGAGCGTCAAGCCAGGTCCCGGCGGCAGCGTCAGCCTGATGCTCACGCCCCTCGAACGGATCGAGCGTCTGGCGGCGCTGATTCCGCCGCCGCGCCGGCATCGCCATCGTTACTACGGGGTGCTGGCACCCAACGCACCGCTGCGGGGGCAGGTCACTGCGCTCGCCGGCGTGCCAGACGGTACGCCGGCGGCAGCCGCGACCGAGTCAATCGCCGCGACCGCTGCGCCCAGTCGGTCATCCGAGGGGACAGAGGAAGCACCGGGGGAAGCGGAAGCGATCCACAGTCGCATCGCCCGCACCACCTGGGCGGTGCTGCTCGCGCGGATCTATGAGGTCTTTCCGCTCGTCTGTCCACGCTGCGGCGGCGAGATGCGAATCATCGCCTTCATCACCGACGCCGGTGCCGTGCGCGAGATCCTGAGCCATCTGGGCGAACCGACCTCGCCGCCACGCCTGATGAGCGCCCGTGCGCCTCCGCTCTGGGAGATGCAGGGCGCTACCATGGGCGAGGACGAAGCGCAGGCCCAACCAGTGCCGGAGTACGAATTCGACCAGCGCATTGCCTGGTAGGTGCCAATGCGCAAGGGTCCAGACTGAAGCAAGACGAGTTGTCATCGCCCGTCGTGGGAGGACTCGTGCCTGTGCTCATCCACCCGGCCGGTTCGGCCAGGCGGATGAGCACAGGCACTGAGCGGGGCGGGATTCGGATAACTTTTCAGGGGCTTCCGCGTCCAAATTCGACATTGACGCTGCTTGATGAAGGCCCATATACTTCCGCCGGTGCCGTTGGATTTCTTACCCTTAGATCAAGTCACTCCTCCAGGCAGGGAGAGGGCGAACGCGGCGGACCGATTTTCTGGAAGGGGAGACATCGAATGGTGCGAGGAGTGGGCGTGATCGCCGCGATCGTGGGCTGCCTGTCCTTACAGGCATGCGGGAGCATGCTGTACAGCGAGACCCGGGACGGGCAGGGGAAGGCCGCCAAGGAGGCCTGGGGCAAGGTGGATCTGGCGGGGCAGACCAGCATCGCCCGGCAGAACCTGACGCAGTTGCAGGACCTGCGGCAGGCGACGATCAGTCAGAACGAGTTATTCCAGCGGGATGCATTGGCATTGTCGTTGGGCAAGGCGTCTGACGAAACGATCCGCGATTTGTTCGCCAACACGCAGCAGATGCTGCAAGTGGGCCAGGCTGGCGTGGACTGCTCCAGGCGCATCCCGGCACCTGTCTCCCCGACTGGCGGCAAATTCGACTATTGCTCATTCAGTGACCTCCAGAAGCGATGGTCCGACGTGATGGATGGGCGAGGCGGACTGCGCCCGCTGAATGCGGTTTGGGACGCGAAGGCCAGCGCCATTGAGCGGGAGTTCGGCAGCCCGCTGCCCACCTGCGCGCAGTGGCTGGATCCAGCCAAGAAGCTCGAAGCCGCCTGGACGAAGAAGGCCAACGGCGATGCGCGTCTGCTGTCGTTGCTGACTCCGCCACTCGGAGACAGCGTCACGGGGCTCTGCCAAAAGATCGCTGCGCAGGAACAGGCCAGAGGCACCCTGATCAGCGCCACGATGTCCAAGTCCGCGTTGGCGGCCGCCATCACGCGCTATGGCGACTTGCGGGATGCTCTCGCTGGTCTCAAGATCAAGGCAGCCGAGAGTAAACAACCGGTGGATGCGGCCAAGGTGGAGGTGGCCAAGCAGCAAGCGGCTGACGATGGCAAGGGCAGCAATCTGGCCGCTGTGAAGCAGGCGTCGGCCGATCTGGCCACCGCGGTCGATGGGCTGGCGAAAATCGCGGCGCAGTTTCCCGACAACGATTTTCTGAAGGACGTGCTGGCCGAGATCAAGCAGGAGTCCTTGAACGACTTCCTGAAGTCGATCAAGGACGCCAAGCCGGGCGAGGCGCCGCCCGCCGACACTGGCAAGGCGGCTGCGGCGGTGATTCTGTTTGCCGACTACTTCGATCAGACCAGCAAGCGCTTTAAAGCCTCTGCCGACTACGGTCTGGCCGCCATAGTGCTGGAACGCAAGCTCGCGGAGCTGGAGCAGGCGCGTGTGCAACGCACCATCGCGGTCAATGAGCAGCGCGTCGAGCTAGCGAAGCGCACGATGCAGGTGCTGGAGCTTCAGCTGGAGAGCTACATCACTGCGGACGCCTACGCGACGCAGGTGATCGACGCCGCAGGGTCGCGGACATTCCGGACCTTCATGCTAGGCAAGACCACCGCCGATGTGCAGACGCGCGAGAGGGTGGCGGCGGCGATCGTCGGTCTGTCCGAAGGTGGCATCACCTACGCTGCCGAGCTCGACCGCCTGAAGGCCCGGGAAAACGCGCTGGAGCGCCTGAACGCGCTCACCGCCAGCGAGATCTCCCTGCAGGCCTGGAACACGCTGATCGGCAGCAACGTGGATCAGCTGGCGGTTTGGGCCGGCACAGGCATCAAGAAGGAGCAGATCAGCCAGTTCATTAACAACGTGGCGGCCGCGTTCATCGCCTATGGGGTCAACAAATGAAGTGCATGGGTGTGATGTCGCTGACGTCGTGGATGTCGTTGATGGCGGTGGTCCTGCTGAGCGGTTGTGCGACCAGCCAGCCGGCGCTTGAACAAGCGCAGCTCGGTGTGTCGATGATTGCCGAGCTCGAAGACAGCCTCAAGGCCTATCGCGATGAGGAAGCGCGGTCGGAAAAGCAGCTGACGGTCACGCTTGCCAAGCAGCGGGCCAATCTCAACTGGGCTGAGGGGCAGCTCAGGCGAGAGAAGTTGCTGACGGACGCCGCGGGCGATACCGACGGCAAGCTGATCTATGAGCGCTTCAGCACACTGCTGAAGGAGTCCGAGGCGCTGCGCAAGGCTGCCATCGGCGCTGACGTTTATCAGGCGGAAACCGCCAAGCTGCTCAAACCCATCCCCAGCACGGTCACGACCACCGCCGCGACCCAGTCCGCGCTCGTGAAGCTAGCGGCCGGTGTGGAGGTCAAGGATCAGTTCAAGGAAGGCAAGGCGCTCATCAAGGCGGTGAAGGACAGCCTGAAAGACGCCAAGAAGGCGATCGACGATGCCAAGGCAGCCGCTGAGGCTGCCGACGCCAGCGCCGCGAACTGATCCACGAAGTGTTCTGCGATGTGTTCTAAACCCACGACAACAAGGACCGAGCTCTGATGGACGACCAAGCTGCGAAGGTGCTTTCCTATCTCGACTATGCGATCGAGTCGTTGACGACCGAGCGCGAATACTTCCGAACGAAGGCGAAGGACCCTTTCGTCTCCAGCGCCGACCGCGTGCGCGCCATGGCGGTGTTCACCCAGCTAGACGCCCAGATCACCGAGCTGGTGGAGCGCCGCGACGCGCTGCTAGCGGGCTATCGGAAGGGGACGATCGCTCCGCCCTCCAGCGCGCTGGTGAGCAAGGCGCTCGCGGCGACGAAGGCGCTGGCGGCGGAGATCCAGAATGCCACCAAGGTGGACGCCGTGCTGGACAGCCTGAACGGCTTCCTGATAGTGCTCACGGACATCGACGGGTACGGCAAGACCTGAACGTTGGTCTGCGACGCCGGCTTGGTCTTCTCGAAGCCGAAGCACCCGATCCACGCGAAGGCGTAGTCGCACAGCAAGCCCAGCAGGATGAAGCCCCACTGCTGCGTGATTAACGCGTAGGCCAGGCAGAGCAGCCTCAGCGTCGAGCCGACGAAGTGCAAGCGGCGGCAAGTGCGGTTGCGGTGCCCGCCGAGGTAGAACGGCTAGGGCTCGGCGAGGCTGTGCACCGCCGTGAACGGTCCGCGGTCGCGCCGGTGTCGGGCGTGCTGTCCGGGGGGGGGGGACGTCTCAGACGTGGCGGGATGGCGCATGGCTGTCTCCTCGTCCCGGTGGTCCGGGGTTGTCGTGGGCCGTCGCCCGCCACGAGCGGAACGCTTAACCGTGAGCTCCGGCTATTGGGTAGCAGCCCGACGCGTGGGTATCAACTGCGACTAGGGGCGCTTATCAGTATTGCGGCGGATGCCATCACGAGCTCAAACTGCTTACCGGGCATCGGCATCGGCATCGGCATCGGCATCGGCATCGGCATCGGCATCGGGCATCGGGCATCGGGGGAGGGTCGGGTATGGGTCGCTGGGCACTTTGGGGATGGCTGGTCATGCTGGCTTCGGTGGTTACGGGCGCAGGCGCCGCAGATTGCCCGCCGGTCGAAAAAAGCGGACCCAATCAGCCGTCGATCATGCTGGAGCGGCCCGGCGTGGCCGCTGCGGCCGATGAAGTGACGATCGACAGACCGCAGGTGGTGGTGGCATGGCTGCTTCGCAGCTGCGGCGGCAAGACCGTGGTGCGCCTGCCCAGCGTTCCCCTGCTAGACGGTCGGGGCAGCGTTCACCAGCTGGAGTTCGTCGACGAGAGCGGCAAACTGGTACCCAAGGAGGGAGTGGATCTCACGTCGCAGCCCAAGCTCGTGCTTCTGCGCAGTGTCGGCAACGCGCTGCTCCCGCCCGGTTCTTACGTGGCGCTGCTGCGGATTCAGGATGCTGCCGGCAAGGAGACGCTCGCGACGATGCCGTTGCGCATCAAGCACACCGCCAGCGCAGTCCCGGCGGTCATGGCGGGTGCGTCCGCTGTCACGCATGACGCGGCATTTCTGCATCGCTCGCAGACCGTGAGCGTGGACGTGCGGGTGAGGCCGGCGGCAGCTGGCGCCTCTTGGCCCATCCTGCAGGTCGAGACCCTCGAACGGCGCACTGGTGATACCGCCACCGTGGTCGAGCCGCTTCGGGCGCCAGCCAAGCCAGCCAGTGCCGCCAGCTCGCCGGACGGAAGCGTCACGTACACGTTGGACTTTTCAGACATTGACAGCCCTGGGCGCTACGACGTCAGCCTGCGCTTGTCCGCGCCCGGTCACGTGGACCAGTCGACGGGCTTGGTGTTCTACGTTCGAGACCCCGCGTTGGTGGCCTTTGTCTTTATCCTCCTTGGTGTGGCGGTCTCGTATCTGATCGGACGCTATGGCGCGGACTGGCGTCCCCGGCTGGTCCTGCGACAGCGCATGAGCTCGTTCGTGGTGCGCATGCGGGCCGTGGAACAGGCATTGGCCAGCGACCCCGGAGCGCAAGCGGAGGTGAAGACTGCGCTACAGAGCCTGGAGGCTGCCTGGAATCAGGCGTACGCACGGCGGGCAGCACCGGACGAGGCGACCCTGGCGCTGCTGGCTGACATCGTCCTTGCCTTCGAGGCGTGGCCGGGCCTGCTGAAGAAGATTGGCGAGGTGCAGCCCGCGACGCTCTCGCGCACGTTGCGCGACGAGGTGGTTGCGACCGGACTGGTGCTGTCGGAGGCGAAGCCGGACGCTGAGAAAGTGAAGCAGGCGCTGGCGACACTGTCGTCGTTGCCGGGCACGATGCGGGCGCGGGCCGTCGAGGTCTTGAAGCAAGCCATCGAGAAGCTCGACGGCTACTTGGTGAGTACAGGCGGCCTGCCTGCTGCGCAAGCGGATGTGGCGAGAGCGCAAAGGGAGCTAGATGCGGGTCAGATTGACTCCGCACGCGCCGCCTACGACGCCGCCGTTCTGCCGTACGTCAACAGGCTGGCCGAGGACTTGAAGAAGGTGGCGGACCCGGCCGCCGGGCCCCCTGTCGGTGTCGTTCAAGCGGACTGGCCGGTGATCTGCAAGGAGACACAAGAAGCGCTCGTCGCACTGGCAGGGGCTGCCGGCAGCGAGGCGCGCCTGGCCGCCTTGCTGGAGGCGGCGCGCGTCTACGTCGACAGCTGCGCTCGTTCGCTGGAGGGCTACCTAGCAGACCCTGCCGTGACCGACGCGCAACGCGACGCTGCGAAGCTTCACCTGGCCACGGTAAGAACCGAGCTGGCTTCGGGGAACGCAGCGGCGGCGAGGGTGGCGTACGACAAGGCTGTCGGGGTGGTTGTCGGTGCGGCGGGCGGCAATGCGATGGGACCGGCAGCTGGAACGCTGGTGGCGTTTGATGCGCTGCAGGTCGGTGACCTGCCGGATCCGTGGCGCGTGTTCACGCGGGAACATGAAGATCAGCGCGCACGGGAGACCATAGGTCGCTACGACTTGGTGCTCAGCCTGTTCGTGCTTCTCGCTGCCAGTGCCGCGGGCATCGAAGCCGTTTGGGCGAAGAACCCGGCCTGGGGCGGACCGGGTGCGTATGCGGCTGCGTTCTTCTTTGGCCTAGCCAGCGACCAGTTCACAAAGGCCGGCATCGCGGCGCTGCGCGCCTTGAAGCCGTGAACAGCTACAAACGTCGGGAGACCAGGCTCGACGTTTTGGCGGGCGCGCTGAGGCTGCGCGTGACCAGCCGCAACGGCTTGGTCATGAACGTGCAGCTGGCTGCGAACCTCCTAGAGCAGGCCGCTACCGTTGACCCGTCGATGCTGAGGACTGTGGTCGCATCGCTTCTGCCGTCGTCCGACCAGCGGAGTCAAGAGTTCGAGATCGAGCGCATGGCGCTTGATGTTCATGACCGGGCATCGGCCGCGATCAACTGGGAGTCGCTGGTCGGTGGCCGCGTGCCAGTCGTGCGTGTGTGTGACGTGCGAGCCCGGGTGCGAGCGATCCCCCTCACTTTTCCGTTGCGCGTGCTCGAATCCGGCGGCGCGCCCGTCGTGCAGGCAGCGCTCGACTACACGTTCCGGAACGCGGATCGGTCGCTAGCGCTGCTGAACGCGGTTGCTTCAGCTGAGAAGCTGGTCGACTTTCCCAGCCGCGCTGGCTGGAGAACAGTGGAGGTTCTGCACCTACGCGACGGCGGACTGATGGCGACGCCCGATGGAAGGCTGCAGGCCTGGTTGGAGCCTTTCCTCGATCGTTACCAGACCCGTCTCGTCGTCGCCGAGAGTTCCAACGACGTGCAGGCACGCTCGCTACGCGTCGCTTCACAGGCGCTCGTGGAACGTGCCGGGCCGGCGGTCTGGGTGCTGCCGGCGACGAGCAGCTTGGCGATGTGGCAGAGCTTGTACGCCGGCGTGGCGCACGACCGGCCGTTGGATTGGATTGCCGGGGACCTTGCGCTGTCTGGCCAGCCTGCCGGCGCCCTCTTCGTCGGAGGCGCGCGCGAGGAACTGCTGCGGTACTCGAAGCTAGGTGCATCTGTCCGCGCCTCGGCCCCGGAGGCGATGCCGCTGGCGCGCAGGGTTGCGCGAGGCGCGCCGCGCGTGGTGGATCCACCGCTGGTGGCCACGGTGCGACAGGCACTCCAGGACTCGGTCGAGCGGGCTGGTCTCCAAATGCGCGGAGACCGCGTCGAGCTGTCATACGCCAGACCCCCGCGGCTGGTGCGTTTCGGTGCGGCCGCCGCTGCGCAGATGGCTGAACGAGGGGTGTATGCGCCCGGCGTCGAAGCGGCCGTGATGAGCCTGCGCCAGGGAACGCCCACACTGGATGAACTGGCCCGCACCGCTGTGCAAGAAGCGGTCAGCCTGCGCAATCTGTCGGAGCCCGAGCAGGCCGTGGCGCGCGCTCTCGGTGCTGTGGGCCGCACCGAAGAACTGGAATTCGAGGACCACGAATCCGACGGCATGCTGCCGATGGCTGAGCGCATGGCTGCAGCTCGAGGTCTGGCGCGCCAATTCGGTGGTCTCAAGCGGCAGCGGCAGCGCGCGTCACGGCATGTGAACGTCGCCTTCTTCCGTGATGCACACGACGCATCTCTGGAGCGCAGCGATCAGCGGCTGGCGCGGTTGCGGCCGGGTGACCTGGTGCACCTGGGCATCCAGATCGGCGCACGGGACGAGATGACCGTTACGCTGGGCAGTGCGGCCTTGGTCGAGGAGGTCGACCGCGCGAAGGCCACACTGCAGCTAGAGATCGGCGTGACGGGGCTGGACTTCGAAGTGGTTGGTGATCCGGTTCAGCAGCTGCTGCTGGAACCGGGGCATCCCAGCACCCTTGTGACGTTCGCGGTACGTCCGACCCAGACTCCGACCGTGTCCGGCGTGGCGCGCCTGCGGGTCTCGCTCTTTCGAGACAACCATCTCGTGCAGTCGTTCATAGTGGCCGCAGTGCTCGAGGGGCATGAGCCGCACGCGGGTTCGCTTGCTCTGGCACTGGGTGCGCCAGTGCCCGCAGTGCGCAGGCTCCTGCGCCGGTCCGGACCAGTCGGCTACCTTCAGCGGCTGGAGTTCACCATGGCGAGCGCTGCCGACGCAGCGCGGCTGCCTCGGCGCGGCTTGTCGCTGGTTGCCAACGACAGTGGCGGCGAGAAGGTGATCACCCTGAAGGCTCGCGACCTGTTCCATGTGGCGCGCAGCGCGGACTTCGCGGAACACGCACAGGCGTTGCGGAAGGCGCTGGACGACCTGACCGTCAATCGCATCGGCGCCTACGGATACATGCATGGCGGAATTGAGAACGCCGGCGATCCAGCAAGGCTGGTGCATGCGTTGTGGCCGCTGGCTAGCGCTGGCTGGAGTTTGTGCTCAGCGCTGGTACCGAACGACGAGGACCGCGAGGCGCTGCGGGTTCGACTACTGGAGGATGGCGGCTTGCAAGCTGCGCACATTGTTGCGAGCGACGTGATTCCTTGGTCGCTGGTCTACGACCGACCGCTGCGCTCCCAGATTCAGGTACAAGCGGACGGCTCTGAGATGCGCTTGTGCCGCGCTGGAATCCCGAAGCCGGACGAAGCCAAGTATGGGCTCGAGTGCGGACAACGCCCCGAGTGCCTGCTGCACCAAGCCCAGGGCGGCGCGCCGGCGCAGGAGGACGAGGTCCTCTGTCCATTGCGGTTCTGGGGGTTTCGCGTGCCGATCGAAGTGCCGGCACACCAGAAGGAAGGTGTCGCGGGCCGTGCGCTCCCGCCTTTGCGCACCATCATCCAGGCCGCGACGCCGTTGCGGTTCGCGGCGGTATTGAATCCCCACCTGAAACAGGCTGCAGATCATTCGTTGGAGTTGCAGTCCCGCTTGGCTCCTGCAAGGGCGGCGCTCGTGCAAGCGGCCAACGCGTCAGCGCCGACGCGCAAGGACGTGATGGAACTGCTGGCCAAGCGTGACCTGGATCTCGTCTACCTTTACTGCCACGGCCTGGCGCGCACGGCGGCTCCGGGCGGTGCGATCGGACCGGGACTGGACTTCGGCCGCGCGCACGAAACCCTCAATCCCGTCCTCGCCGACTTGATTCCGGCGGAGGATTTGGGGCGTCCAACTTGGGCGAATGCCCCCCTCGTGTTCATGAACGGGTGCAGCACGGCAGGCTTCAGCACCTATGCGCCATCGAGATTGGTACTCGCGCTAGTCCAGGGCAGAAGGGCGGCCGCTGTCGTGGGTACCGAGGTCACCATCTGGGAGGTGCTGGCGCGCGAGTTCGCGCTGCTCTTCTTCGAAGCCTTCATTGACCGTGGACAGCCCGCTGGTGCAGCGTTGCTGGCGGCGCGCCGCACGCTCTTGGCGAAGAACAACCCGTTGGGGCTGGTTTACACGCTCTACGGCTCATCGGCATTGGGTGCGGCTCTTTTGAGCTACGGCTTCCCTGCGATCACGCAGCCAATTTGATGTCTTTGTTCTGCGGTGCCGACCCATAGTTGCGCTGGCGCTCTTGGCGATGATGAAAGGCCATGTACTCCTCG
>Ga0209460_1002030_pt1 | contig 9937 bp, 7 predicted proteins | sample EBPBio132013_DNA_FD_185868 | JGI IMG/M metagenome (GOLD analysis project Ga0209460, IMG submission 185868) | Wastewater treatment Type I Accumulibacter community from EBPR Bioreactor in Madison, WI, USA - Reactor 2_5/13/2013_ DNA (SPAdes)... | ecosystem: Engineered > Bioreactor > EBPR >...
TTTGCCAATGTAACTTATACCACCAATTATTTGATGGAAAAACCACAGTTTGCAATGTCTTATCACAAAACAAAGGGAACTCCAAACTGGGTGGCCTGGCATTTAAATTCTTCCTGGTTGGGAAGTACTGCCCGTCAGGATAATTTCCGTGCAGATGCAACTCTTCCTTCAGGTTGGTACCAGGTTGGTGCGAACAGTTATTCTGGATCAGGGTTTGACCGCGGACACATGTGTCCGTCAGCAGACAGAACGTTAACCGTGACCGATAATGGTGCTACTTTCCTCATGACCAACATGATTCCACAGGCACCGAATAATAATCAGGGTCCGTGGGCAAGTATGGAAAACTATCTGAGAACCCTGGCTGATGCCGGCAAGGAAATGTACATTTATTCGGGTGGATATGGCGTAATGAAAACCATTGATGCCGGCCGGGTTTCAGTTCCAACCAACACATGGAAAATTGTGGTGGTTCTTGATAACGGTACCAATGATCTTAGCAGAGTAACCACCACAACCCGTGTGATTACTGTTGATATGACGAATTACGATGCCAACATCAGCCGGTCGGCCGACTGGAAAACCTTCAGAACCACTGTTGATGCGATCGAAACCAAAACCGGATATAATTTCCTGGATCAGGTTTCAACAACTATTCAGGCAACAATTGAAAGTAAAGTGGATAATTTGTAGGGGAAGAAGTTAGAAGGAAGAAGTTAGAAGTTAGAAGACAAAAAAGGGCGACCATGGTCGCCCTTTTTTATTGATGGGCAAGTTCTCCGAAAATTGCTTGGGTGAGGTTTTTAAGCGGATAAGGTTTGAATAACCAGGTGGTAATTCCCATTTCTTTGAGCTGACTTTGGCTGGATGCAGAAATGTATCCGGAGGAGATCAGAACCGGCAGGCCGGGATATTTTAACTTAGCTTCCCTGCAGACTTCAAGTCCGCCAATGCCGGGAAGATCAAGATTGGTGACCATGACCGACAATCTATATGGCAAATGACCTAATTTTTCAAGCGCATCAGCTCCCGAAGAGGCCGTCAGTACTCTGATTCCCGAATTTTCAAGTTCGTTGGTCATTTGGGATAAAAATGCAGGTTCGTCTTCAACTAGCAGAACGGTAAACTGTGCAGAACTTTCAAGTTTTTGATCTGCAGAAACTCCGGTTGAAATTTTGCTTTCAGCTTCTTCATTAACCGGAAAGTATAAATTAAAGGTTGTTCCTTTTCCAAGTTCAGATTCCACTTCAATTCTGCCGCCGGCAGACTGAACCATGCCATAGACCAATGAAAGACCCAAACCGGTTCCTTTTCCCGCTTCCTTGGTGGTGAAGAAAGGTTCAAAAATCCGGTCCTTTATTTCATCCGGAATCCCCGATCCTGTATCCGAGATTGAAATTTTAACCGTTTCCTGTTTTTTCAACTCATCAGATTCGCTGTTATCAAGTGAAGTCCCCACCGAAAGAATACCATTTCCATTCATGGCATCCCGGGCATTGATGCAAAGATTGAGCATAATCTGGTACAAATGACCTGGGTCAATGAGTACTTTGGGAAGATGCTTTGAAGGTTCCCATCTGATTTCCAAAGATTTGGGGAAGGTACCGTCAAGCATCAGCAGGGCTTCGGAAATACCGGCATTCACATCAGTAAGTACGGTTTTAGGTTCATCTCTTCTGGCAAAAGTCAAAATCTGCCTCACCAAACCGGCACCCCGTTCTGAAGCTGAAAGAATCGCCTCCGATTTCTTTCTTAACTTTTCCGGATTGCCAGATTGCGCTTCAATTCCGCCGGCGTGAGTCATGATGATTGACAGAATATTGTTGAAATCATGGGCGATTCCGCCGGCAAGCGTTCCCAGACTTTCCATTTTTTGGGTTTGATAGATTTTGGCTTCGAGAAGTTTCTGATCCTGTGCCATTTTGCGGGAATGGGTAATATCCGTCAAAATCAGGGTCAGGGAATCAACAACTTTTCCTGAGAAAATCGGATTCAGGCGGATGGAATACCATTTTCGTCCGGTTGATTCAGTAGACTGAAGCTCGAGTTGAACCTGCTGACGTGTTTTGGTACAGGTTCTGATGACCTTTACAAGATTACCGGCTCCATCAGAATCAAAATAATTAAGTGCAGAAGTAAAAGAAGCCGGAACCGATTCCCGGTGATTAGAAAATAAAATAAATCCGTCAGGGCGGATATTTAGAATCAGGTCAGGCGTGTTTTCAACGAGAGATTTCCAGCGGGCAGCAGATTCTGCGAGATCCCGGGTGTGAGATTCGAGCTCAGCATTTTTCCGGTTCAATTCTGAACGTTGACGGCGAACCCGTTCCAGACTTTTCTGAAAATCCCTGATGAGCAATTTCAGCGCAATACCGGTTACCAGTAAAAGAGAAATAATATCTGTAAAATCACTGAATTTCACGTACTCACTTAACCGGGTGACCAGAATTTTTTCCATTTCAAGCCAGACAATCAGACCCATGGAACCAATATTCAGAAAAAGAAGGATCCCATAGCCCCGGTTTGAAAGTAAAATACTGCCAATAACCAGAATCGCCGGATAGGTAAGTATGGCAATATCATGTGACCCATCACCCGTTATCAGCATATAAAAACAGGCGGGAAGTATCGAAAAACTGAGAAGATTGGCTGCCCATTTTACGTGCCTGACAGAAACCAGAAAGATAGCAGAAAGCCCGGCACCAAAAATCACACTAACGGAAATAAAAGAGCCCCAGTTTTCATTTACCAATAGATGGAAAAATGGATAAATACAAGCAATGATGATACAATAGGAAATAAATAAGACCGTCCGGGTAAGGCGGGTTTTATCATCATCGGCGAACTCAGGAAACCTGAATTCCTTTATCCATTCAATCATATTTTTCCATTTGAAGCGCTTTTGTCAAATATAGTAAATTTTAATACAAACAAAACTTCTTACTTCCAATCGGATAAATGATCTGTAAGGATTTCATCCTGAAGGACGACTAAAGTAAAAAAGGACGATGGGAACAAGAAGTATTCCAAAACTGTTTTTCACAGAGAGGTTAACATGAAAACACTATTTATACTGCTGTTGAGCACTTTTTTCTCTTCAGCAATTGTTCAGGCTACTGTAATTGAAGGGAAAAAAAGTAATATGGAAACTGCAACTTTTGGTGCGGGATGTTTCTGGTGTGTTGAAGCGGTTTTTCAGCGGGTTAAAGGCGTAGAAAAGGTTGTTTCGGGTTACACCGGCGGAGCAAGGAAAAATCCGACCTATGAGCAGGTTTGTACCGGCACAACAGGTCATGCTGAAGTTTGTCAGATCACCTTTGACACGACTGTTGTCAAATTTGAAGAACTTCTTGAAATTTTCTGGATGGTTCACGACCCAACACAATTAAACCGCCAGGGAAATGATGTGGGAACTCAATACCGTTCGGTGATTTACTATCACAGCGATGAACAAAGAAAGGTTTCTGAGTATTTCAAGAAGAAACTGGATGAGTCAAAATCCTACGCAAATCCGATTGTGACAGAAATCAGCCCGATTCCAGAATTTTATCCGGCTGAAGATTATCACCAGAATTATTTCAACCAGAATCCGGGTCAGGGTTACTGTCAGTTTGTAGTCAAACCCAAGGTTGATAAATTCAAAAAGGTCTTTCACAGTAAAGTGAAGGAATAGTTATAAGTTACAAGTGGTAAGTCGAGCAAAGCGAAGATCCCGAACACTTTCGGGATGTTACGGGGTAAGTTCCTCATTCTGATAAGGCTGTCATTCCCGCGAAGGCGGGAATCCAGTATTGGTTTCTGTTTTAACCAGCCATCAGTGGGTGGTTTTCTTTAATTCATTAAAAAAAACTTTGTGTTCTCTGAATTAAACTTTGTGTTCTTTGTGTTTATTGATATTCTCAATACCCGAACGACTTTAAATGAGATTCATTTCTGCGCCATTTCTCCCTGACTTTTACGAAAAGCTTGAGGTAAACCTGTTTCCCGACGAGTTTTTCGATTTCTTCACGGGAAGTACGACCTAATTCTTTAAGCTTTGAAGCATTCCGTCCAATCAGAATCATCTTTTGGGTTGAGCGTTCCACGATGATTTCAGCCTCAATTTTATCAACACCCGACTCATTTTCTTCATACTGAATCACCTGAACTGCGGTCGAGTAGGGAATTTCTTTATCGTACTGAAAAAAGATTTTTTCCCTGATAATTTCCTCAATGAAAAACCGGACCGGGTGAGAACTCAGGTCATCAAGCGGGAAAAAGGGTTCATGTTCGGGAAGCCGTTGCTGAATGGCGGCCGTCAGCAACTCCAGATTGGTTCCGGTTTTGGCAGAAACTGAAAAGTAATCGGCGGCAAACGGTAATTGCGCTTTATAAAAGGCAACACATTTTTCTTCCTGCTCGGGTCTTACCTTATCAACTTTATTAAAGATGACAATCAGTGGTTTCTTTTTAACTTCATCGAGATGAGAAAGCAAAATGGGATGAACGGGCTGAAGATCAGAGAGTGACATATCCACAATAAAAAGAATCAGATCAGATTCCTTCAGAGCCCCACGGGAGAACTCCAGCATTTTTTTGTGAAGTTCATATTCGGGATTCAGATAACCGGGTGTATCAAGAAAGACAACCTGCATGTCATCAGTTGAAAGAATTCCGAGAATTTTATTTCGGGTTGTCTGGGGTTTGGGAGAAACAATGGCCAGTTTTTCGCCGACCAAACTGTTCATCAGGGTAGATTTACCAACATTTGGTATGCCGACAATGGCAACATAACCAGAACGGAATGGTTTTGAACCGGACTCAGGCATCAGGCGTGCAACCTGAAAATATCGAGCATATCACGAACGGCCCGATCAAGACCCACAAAAATGGCCCTGCTCAAAATTGAGTGTCCGATGCTCATTTCGCCAATTTCTTTAATTTCAAGAATACGCTGAACGTTCAGGTAATTGAGTCCGTGGCCGGCGTTGACTTTGAGTCCAAGACTGGTGGCATATTGTGCAGCTTCAGCAATTCTTTGCCATTCCCGTTCAACATCCTTTTCACGGATTGCGTTGGCATATTCACCGGTATGAATTTCGATGTATTCAACACCAAGGTCACGTGCGAGCTCAATCTGGGTTTTGACCGGGTCGATAAACAGGCTCACTTCAATTTCTTTTTCCTGCAACGCAGGGATGTAATCACGCAGATGCAGGTGACTGCGGGTGAGATCGAGTCCGCCTTCAGTGGTAAGTTCAAGCCGGCGTTCGGGAACGAGAGTAACCAGTTCAGGAAGCACTTCCCTTGCAATATTTTTCATTTCTTCGGTTGCAGCCATTTCAAGATCAAGCTTGGTTTTGGTCACTTCACGAAGAAGTCTAAGATCACGGTCATTGATATGCCGGCGGTCTTCACGGAGGTGGCAAACAATTCCGCTTGCACCGGCAAGTTCACATACTGAAACCGTATGGACCGGATCGGGCTCATTTGCTGCCCGTGCCTCACGAAGTGTGGCAACATGGTCGATATTGATACAAAGTTTTGTCATATTTATAAATATCGGATTTCAGCTACTTAAATCAAAAAAAGGTGTTCTTTCAATTTTAAGGCATGCTTTTTGCAAAGTTCCAGCAATGTGACTACCATCACTTTCCAAATCAACAAAGGAAACCAGATTGCGGATTCTGATAATTGATGATGTTCAGCTAAACCGGGATATTTTTAAAACCATCCTGGAACCTCACAAGTTCACAGAAATAGCTGAAGCAGAAAATGGCCGGCTTGCCCTGAAACTCATCAGGTCCAGACATCCCGATGAACAGTTTGACCTGATCATTACCGATATTTCAATGCCAGAAATGGACGGCATTGAACTCTGCAGGATTCTGAAATCAACACCCGCATTTGAAGATATTCCCGTTCTGATCATTACCGGACACACCGATGACGATATTCTAACACAGGCTTTTGAGGCTGGTGTGAATGATTTTATCAGACAACCGTTAGAGCCAATTGAGCTTCTCGCTCGAACCGGATCAGCACTCAGACTCAAGCAGGAAATTGATTCTCACCGGAAAAAAATTGAAGAATTGAGAGAAGCACTTGCCCGGGAAAAAACGCTTGGGGGTTTACTTCCGATCTGTGCCGGATGTAAAAAAATCAAAGACGATAAGGGTTACTGGAAGCAGGTAGAGTCCTATATCGAGCATCATTCTCATGCAACCTTTACTCACGGGATCTGTCCGGCCTGTACAGAACAACTTTACGGCGACTTTTTGAGACAGCAAAACGAAACTTAGAATTGAAAATTAATTTACTTTAGTTCCTGATCTATTACTTTTTGTATTCATTTGTGGCCTTTTTAAACCATGTATTTTCCATCCTGTAAAGAATTTATTATAATTCAAATTGTTTTTTTTGTCCCATTTGAAATAAAAATCTGTAGCGCTTTCCCGTTTGGCTTCATAAAACAAAACCATCCGGTCAGATAACAATCAGTTAAAAACTATTCTGCTCACCAACAAAGGATTATTATGAAAGCCCGAATCCTGGTCATTGATGATGATGCAAATATTCAGATTATTCTGAAATTTATGCTCGATAAAGAGTTTGAGGTTATTCAATCTTTTAACACAACCGAAGCCTTTCAGTTGTTAAAAAATGAACCGGTTGATCTGGTTATTACCGATTTGAATTTACCTGGCGAATCGGGCCTTGAATTTGTTCAACGGCTTAAATCTGAAAATGAACTTTCATCCATTCCCGTACTGGTCTTAACCGGACTTCCCTCATCAGACAAACAAAAAAAGGCTGAGTCTTTCGGTGTTGCTGATTTCATCTTGAAACCCATCAACAGGCAACTTCTTCTCAACCGTGTCCATTCTTTGATCCTGGATAACCAGCCAGAGAAATCTTCAGACCAAAGTCTTCCGGCTGAAAACCTTTCTAAAGTTGCTTCAGAACTTACAGAACTCAGTTCCGGCCAAAATCGCCGTGAAACCGTGATTGCCTGGGCTGATTATCTTTCAAACACTTTACAAATTGATGGACTCGCCCTGATTGAACGCAGCGGGACTACTTTCCAGTTAATTTCGTCTGCGGGTAAAATCGGCATAGCAGCCAATCAATTATCTGGTATTTCTGTAGCCGGCAATTCACCTTCACTTATACTGCCAGGAATCGAAGGGGTTATCACTGTTCCTGTCACCCTAAAATCAGGCAGGGACTTATTGATAAAGCCGTCCGGAGATGAAGGATCGTCAAACCCCGAAACCTATTTACTTGTTTTAAAAAGCCTGGCCTTTTCAAAGGAACAACAAAACGAAATCGAATCCATTTTCAGGCAGATAGGCCCCGTTTTTTCGTCGGGTGTTTCCTGATCTGTTCACTAAATTCTTAAAGCCAAATGTCGTCTCAAGCGCCTTTAACCCTTTCCTTAGTCATTGAAGGAACTTTTCCCTGGTACCGTGGTGGCGTAAGTGAATGGATCTGTCATTATCTTGACTATTTCCGCACCGCCCACTTTCATATTATTCAGATTTCAACTGATGATTATGCCGGGTATGAATTAACCGAGGGTGTTTACCCGGTTCCTGAAAATGTGAAGTCCTTTACAAGAATTAATCCGCCAGAAGATTTAACCGATCCGAAAAAATGGACTGATTCCATTCTTGAACTGCTCCCCAGACAACCGGCCAATTTTATCCACGTTTTGAACACCGGACTTGCCGGACTCGCAGGACTCGCACTTTCGAAACGGGATGAGATTCCCCTGATTCTGACCGAGCACGGCGTTTACTGGAAGGAAATTGAACTGGGCGCTGATGCTTTGGAATGTGGCTACCGCATTCCATCAAATCCAACCGAACGTCATCTGGCTTCTTTGTTTTTTCAGTCAATTGCCCGTGAAGTCTATAAACAATCCTCCCTGATTTTTTCAGTTTCAGTCTGCAATCAGATTTTTCAGGCTGAACTTGGTGCGCAAAACTCAACTTATATACCGAATGGCGTTCCTTTCAACATGGTAAGTACGGTTCCCGAGTTTCACCCTGTTTTCGATGATCCTGTCATTGGCTGGGTTGGCCGTTGCGCCCATCTTAAGAATCCGCACCGTTTTCTTGATCTGGCCGAAAAGTGGTCAGAAACAGAGGGATGGAACCCGCGTTTTCTTATGCTGCTTGCTGATGCCGGAGAGGCTGATCTGAACGAAGAAGTCAGGTTACGGCTCAGTCAGATTCCTACTATTACCGCAATTTGGAATCAACCGGCCAGTTCATATTTTGACAAAATGGATGCCCTTTGTTTGACAAGCATCAGCGAAGCACAACCTCTGGTGATGCTCGAAGCCATGGCAAGGGGAGTTGTCCCATTCGGATGGGAAGCGGGTGATTTCAATGAGAGTTTTGGCATTTCGTTTCCAAAGGAATCTGGCGTTCAGGATGTTTTAGCTGGCATTTTACCGATCATTTCTGACTCAGATCGTTGGCTTTCTGAGCAAATCGACTGTCACAACAAGATTGTGCGTGCCCATACCTGGCCAGTTATTTTTGGTCAGTATGAGCACCTATTTCAGGAGTTTTCCAATTGATCAGAACCCAAAAGGAATGGCTGGAAAACAAGCCCAACCAACCGGTTGTGTTATTTGAAACAGAGGGGACTTACCCGTTTGTCGGCGGCGGGGTTTCGACGTGGAGTCATATTCTTTGTCAGGAAATGGATGGAAGCTGTGATTTCATTCTTTATGCTATCACAGGCGACCCGAACGTTGAAAGCCGGTATAAACTGGGAAAAAACATTCAGGGAACCATACACGTTCCGCTTTGGGGTGCTGAAGAACCTGCCGAATATTTCGATCCTGAAACGCCCTTTTCTGAACAGGTTAACCGGAAAATGTCAACAACCTGGTCAGTGATTGAAAAATCATTCTGCCCCATGTTTTATGATCTGCTTGATGCATTGGCCGACCCGTACCTTCCGGCAGAAACGATTGGGGAAATTGTCTACGGTCTCTGGAAATATTTCCGGCATTACGATTATAAAATGACGCTGACCCACCCGATGATCTGGGAAATTTATAAAACCCGGGTTTCGCAGGATTACAATCAGTATAAAAACACACCCGGCTTCGAAGTCCCCAATATTTTTGATATGATTTTCGGACTTCGCTGGTTCTATCACTTCATGATGCCACTGGCAGTTCCGGTTCCGCCATCAAGTGTTTCTCATGCAACACTTGCCGGATTTGCGGGAATTCCGTCTCTGGTCGCCAAATATGAATACGGAACACCCATGATTGTAACCGATCACGGCGTATTTATCCGCGAAAGACTGATTGCTGTCAGCCAGGCAGAATTTACCTTTTTTGCGAAAAAATTTCTCGTTGATATGTCGACTCTTATGACGAGAGCCGTTTATGCCCATGCCGATCAGATTTCTCCGGTTGCCAGTTATAATCGACGCTGGGAAATGAAATTTGATGCTACAGAAGATCGTATCGCCGTGATTTACAATGGCATCGACCCGAATGTATTCGTCCCGAAACCCAAACCGGAAACGACTTCAAAACGCCCAACAGTTGTGGCTGCCGCCCGCGTTTTCCCGTTAAAAGATATTGAAACCATGATCAGAACCTGTGATCTGGTGAGAAAAGAAATTCCGGATGTTCACTTTTTGGTTTATGGCAGTCTTGACGCCGACAAACCTTACGTTGAAACCTGCAGAAAACTGATCCAGGAGTTAAAAGTAGAACAAAACTTCACTTTTGGCGGATTTCACAGCAATCCACCCGGCATTTACAACGAAGGAGATATTTCCATTCTGACTTCAATTTCAGAGGGATTTCCCTACACCGTTATTGAATCGATGAGTTGTGCCCGGCCGGTTGTGGCTACCGATGTGGGCGGAACCCGTGAAGCTTTGGAGGATTGCGGAATCATCTGCAAACCCCGGGATCCGG
>Ga0209460_1002033_pt1 | contig 9930 bp, 8 predicted proteins | sample EBPBio132013_DNA_FD_185868 | JGI IMG/M metagenome (GOLD analysis project Ga0209460, IMG submission 185868) | Wastewater treatment Type I Accumulibacter community from EBPR Bioreactor in Madison, WI, USA - Reactor 2_5/13/2013_ DNA (SPAdes)... | ecosystem: Engineered > Bioreactor > EBPR >...
TACTGTCAATGCTTTGGAGGCTTTTCAGTTACTACCTGACCCACAGACCAATGGAGGGCTATTGGTCGCTGTATCGCCGGAAGGTCTTGCTGAAGTGCAGCAACTATTGGCTGAAAATGGGTATCATGCCTTTCAAGAGCCCATAGGTCGATTTGTACAAGGAAATGACAAAAAAGTAATGGTTGTTTAACCCCGAATTCATATTAAAGGTACAATAGTTTCTTTAAGAAATATTAAGCTAACTTTTTATTGTGTTGAAATTCCAATAGTCACGAAACAATATATTTTCAAATGCATGATAATCAACTTGTTGAGATTTAGTTAGATGTAATTCAGCAGTAATGGTTTTGAAAAACCGTATAGTGCTGATTATGAGGTTTAATCCCGAATTCAAATTTTAGGAAAAAATATTTGCTTTGAATTTGAATTTGAGTTGAACATTATCTCAAAGTGATTATTGCATCATAGTGTGCACATGCTTCCAAATCTCTTCATGCAATGCCTCCTGAGAAAGTGTTCCATCGACGAATACAATGTGTTCACCGTCGCCGGCGACTTCAAATGCTTTGAGGTATTCTTCATGCGTACGTTTGAGCTTGGTGGGATTTTCATAAATATCCAAACTGTCTCTTGTCTTTGTCAATCTTTGATAACAAATTTCCGGATCAATGTTGATATAAAAAGTAATGTCGGCTTTCAAATAGCTTTTACATAGGTTGTTTGTCTGAATAAGCCAAGATAGAGGCAAGTATTCGCCTTGAAAGGCATAAGTAGAGAAATAATAACGGCTCGCTATAATATTGTGCCCTTCTTCCAGAATAGCCAGCATACCGGTATCGGGATGTGTGATATGATCTAACCTGTCCGCTAAGTATAGTGCTGCTATGACGGCGGGGTCGGCGCTTACCTTTCCACTCATAATATCCCGGATCATCAAACCAATTTTTCCATCTGTCGGTTCATGCGTTGTAATTGCCGATTGACCGTGGTTGTTGAATGCCTTATAAAGTAATTCAATTTGGGTGGACTTGCCGCTTCCATCAATACCTTCAATGACAATAAACAGGGGTTTGGACATATTTTATTTATTAACTTCAAAAAACATGATGTAACGCAAGAGTATCGGAATATTTCATAAATTTGATTTCAAAATAATTCTGAATACAGTCAATATAATACAGCAATTGGGCACAAACATAAGAAATATTAACCTTACAATTGAAATAAATGGTCGTCTCTGTCGGGCAGATATCAATCATCCGATAGACTTATCGATGCCCCTTCATAGTGGCTACCCACAGGTCAATTGTTTTGAAGCCCCTTATTTCTATGCAAGTCCATTGAGGGCAGGTGACTTTATCGGCAGCACTGCTCAAGGCAGCCCGGTCAATTTTTTCAATATCAATATCAATCCACACGGTAATGGTACACATACCGAATGTGTCGGGCATATTGCCACGGAGTCTTATTTTATCAATCGCTGTTATCAACCCCGTATTCACCTGAGTCAATTAATCAGTATCTTTCCTCAGCTGATGGACGATGGAGACAAGGTTATCCATACGACACATTTGGAGTCTTTGTGGGAGCCTGTAGGTGAAGATGCATTAATCATACGTACATTGCCCAATGGCGATGAAAAAAAGAACAAGGATTACAGCAATACCAATCCGCCATATTTGAGTGCCGATGCCATGCATTATATCATTGAAAGGGGCATTCAACATTTGCTGATAGACTTGCCCAGTGTAGATCGTGAAAAAGACGAAGGTAAGCTAAGTGCCCACAAAGCGTTTTGGAATTATCCCGGCGATGCGGTCAGACACGATGCTACCATAACAGAATTAATATTTGTAGAAAATTCTGTTCAAGATGGATTATATTTATTAAATTTACAATTGCTAAATTTGCAGTTGGATGTTTCTCCAAGTCGCCCTTTGTTGTATAAACTATTGTAAATGTCTTTTACCTACGTATCGGACCGCTCTCTATTTGATCGCTTTATAACGATTGAAACCGGCTCATACCGGGAGATAATCCATTTTTACGAAGATTATAGAGAAAATATCAATAGACTTGAAGTCCGCCAAAGGTATGAAGTATATGTATCTTATCTCGAAGCCTTATTTGAAATGGGTAAATATGCCGAAGTCCTCCTTTATGTTGACGAAGCCATAGAAACTGCCATAGAATCCGATTATTCTAAGTTGTTGGGCGTAGATATTTATTTTAATTTATTGATGAAAAAAGCGGTTGCCTTATATCAAACAGGCAGGTATGACGACTCTTTTCAGATAACCATCCAATTGCTTTCGATGAATCCGGATGAACCCAATGTAAAATTCTTTTTCAAGGAAGCCCTGATGCATCGCTATCGCAAGTTTGTCCTTCCGACACGCGTATTCTTTATCGCAGGTGTCATAACGACTATGCTGATTATGGCATTTGAAGTGCTTGTAATTATACCGTTTTACAGCGAATTTATCGATATTGTGTCGCGCATCCGCAATATTTTGTTTTTGTTTTCAATCCTCATCTTTATCTCCGGCGAGGCTTCTCGCTATTTGATGATGGAAGGGCAGGTTTTCCTCCAAATCAAATACTTAAAAAATCAAAAAAAGAGCACAAATAGGCAAATCATCTCCAACAAAATCGAAAATAAACAATAATAAATCAGCTCTTTATCTCGTAGAACTTTGTATTGACCGAGAATTCCGCCTTCTGAGTATTTGGCAGTAATTTATATTGCAACTGTGTAATTACAATGGTAAGTCAGACGAACAAACGCCAAATATTGTATTGAGGCAATCTTCACACACCCATATAAAATTTGTGTTCCTGTACCAGATAGATCTTTATAAATCAGTCCAACTTTCCCTAAAATCAAAATGCTCCGGATAGCTATCGGGATGATAGCCGTTAATCACAATCCCCCAACTCGAAAGACGGAGTTGAGCACTATCGCTAACGAAATTATAAACTATTGAAAATGAATAGGATAATTTGCCGTTAGTCAGAAGAGACATTGTGATACCTTCTTTTTTAGGTCACAGGGTTACACAGGGTTTTACACAGGGTTACACAGTGAAAATTACTCTGTGAGACTCTGTGTCCAAATTTTTTACCACAAGGTCACACAAGGTTTTACACAATGTTACGCAAGGTTTTTTCAAAGAGACTTTGTAAAACTTTGTCCTCCTTTTTTAGGTCACAGGGTTACACAGTGTTTTACACAGGGTTACACAGTGAAAGTTACTCTGTGAGACTCTGTGTCCTCCTTTTTTTAAGTCACAGTGTTGCACAGTGTTTTACGTAGTGTTACACAGTGAAAATTACTCTGTGAGACTCTGTGTCCTTCTTTTTTAGGTCACAGGGTTACACAGGGTTTACACAGGGTTACACAGTGAATCAACTCTGTGAGACTCTGTGTCCTTCTTTTTTAGGTCACAGGGTTACACAGTGTCTTACACAGGGTTACACAGGGTTACACAGTGAAAATTGCTCTGTGACACACTGTGTCCAAATTTTTTACCACAAGGTCACACAAGGTTTTACACAATGTTACGCAAGGTTAATCACAATCCCCCTACTCGAAAGACGCAGTTGAGCACTGTCGCTATCGAAATTATAAACTATTGAAAATGGATGGGATAATTTACCGTTAATCAGAATGTAGGTGACCTATGACGAATATCCAATCGGTATTTTTAATCCCGAATTCCTATTCAAGGCAACGCTTTGTCTGAAATAAGAATTCGGGTTTATATTTATTAGAAACGATTTAATTATTTGCCGGAAGTAGCCGACTTGGAAGCATTAGCTTGTTTCTTTTCTCTTTTTACTTCCTTTTGATCAAATTTTTTGTGGTCTTTTAGGCCTTTCAACTCTGCCTTAGAAAGGTTGCCGTCTTTGTTGGTATCTAAGTTTTCAAAGTTTTTGATGACGATATCCAATTTACTATTATTCGCCTCGTCTTTCGTAATCTTTCCATCTTTATTTGCATCTAATTTTGCAAATAGTGACTGGCTTTGTGGCTTCGCTGCTTCCGTTTTAGCTGGAGTGGCTTTTGGTTGATTGAGTGTTGCACTCTTGCTTGCAGGCCCTTGAGACTGAGCATTAATTCCGTTGTAAGCGAAGAAGAAAAGGACGAAAGAAGCAACTTTAATTAGATTTTTCATGATCTACAATGTTTAATGATTTTAATAAAATATTGTTTGTGTCAATTGACGTTGGATAACGCTGCAAAGTTTAAACAAATTTTATTCTGATTTCTTAATGATACGTTATTGTCAGAAGGAAGAAAATCTACGTAAACAATAGAAGTTAATTGGGATATCATTTTCCCTCAATGGGCTTTAAGTTCAGCTCGAATTCCTAATAAAAACAATACTTTTCCTAAAATTGGAATTCGGGTTACATTTGTTTTCAATCATAAAAGACATACAGAGCTATTCAAAAGTACGGAAACATACTTTTTATAAACTTTAGGACATTCATCAGAAACTTTAGCCATTTTTTTTCATTTATATTATCAAATGAATTAACCGAACAATCATGAGATTAAAAGACAAAGTTGCAATTATCACCGGTGCGGCATCGGGTATGGGCGAAGCTATGGCATACAACTTTGCCAAACAAGGTGCAAAAGTCGTCACCACAGATATTCAAGCAGAAAAATTATTTAGCATCGTAAATAAGATAAAATCCAACCAAGGTGAAGCGCTTGGAATAGAACACGATGTATCCAACAGAAGTGATTGGTTTGACAGAGTCATACCCAACACACTGTCTGCCTTTGGACATATTGACATTCTCATCAATAACGCCGGAATATCTATTGCTACTCCTTTTGAAGATCAAACTGAAGAGATTTGGAATAAAGGTTATCTCATTAATCTCAATAGTGTGATGTTGGGGATGCAAGCCGTATTGCCCTTTATGAAGGAGAAAGGTGGAAGTATCGTCAATGTGTCTTCCATTGCCGCTTTAACAGGTATGGCGGGCGCAGGTGTCTATACAGCTTCTAAAGGGGGTGTTTCCGCTCTCACACGTGCCGCCGCAGTTGATTATGGACAATGGGGAATTCGGGTCAATGCTATCAATCCGGGATATATTTTAACACCTATGAGCGAACAGTTTTTAAATAGTCCTGAATATCAGGCTTACTTATTCAATATTATTCCTTTAAAAGCTTATGGTTTGGCTCAAGATATTGCACATGCTGCTCTATTTTTAGCTTCCGATGAAGCCAAATATATCACCGGAGTCAATCTACCCGTAGATGGTGGGACAACTATTAAATAAATCGTTGTCGTATAACGTACGGATATCGTGTTCTACAATCACCCGATCTCCAACAATTCATAGCCGGCTGCCATGCCCTATCAAGGATTTGTCTAATTTACTATACCCTTTGTAATAGTATATAACACTTATCGTCATAAAGATATGGCTGATATCATTGTAGTTAAAATGAGTATGAATACTCCACTTCATCGCATGACACAATGCCGCCAACAATCCCCAAAAAGTAGCCACAAAGATGTTGATTACAGCCTTATCCTTACTTTGCAAGAACACATATAATGAAAAGCAGAATACAACAACAAACAGTCCGTAAAAAGCGTGTATCTCAACAAATAAAAAGTTGAAGGTAAGGATCGATAATACCATGAATATAGCTATTTCAACATAATTGAATACGCTAAAGAAGCGACCTATACCGGGCTTCATATAAAGCCGTCCCTGAATTATTGTCGCCCGCTCTAACATGGCAACCCCAACCATACTGATATACCATCCGGGTATCTTCCCCCAGATACCGGTGTAATGTAATAATGCATGTCCGACAACTCCACCAACAAAGGTTCCTATAGCAATCCATATAAAAAAAAGGCGGGCAAAATGCAATACTCTTCCTTTGTTACCTATTCTTTTTAAATGATAAACTGCCCATAATGACGTCAAAGCTAAAATTAAATTAGTCAGTACCGTTATCGGCTCTAAAATGAGAATTCCCCATATCCGGATACCTGGCATGGTCGTGGTGTCTATGACGGATCGTGCAATGTGGAATAATATCATTCGTTCAATACTATAAATGGATACTAATCAGAAAATAATTTGATCATTTAATATCCTTGTTTGCCCCAACACTAAAGGGGACAAGACATAGTAAATGGTCAATTTCAAGTCATTTTAGTAGAATATATTAAGAGTAGATAATAACCTATAACCTCATAGCCCTCGGGACAATAAGATAAACCCTAATTCAGCAGTAAAGGTTTCCTAAAATCTAAGCGTGATAATTATGAAGTTAATCTTGATATTCGATTGCTCATTAGTCAAATGCGGCATGTGATTGCTGTTGTGAGCAATTCTATTGCCCTTTCATATAATCATTTAGAACAATACATTCAGTATCTTGATTTTAAAATAAAAATAAAAAGGTGTAACTTTGTGCGATTTTTCATTAAAGTAACGTTATAAAGTCCATAGATTTCTAAAACAAAGCTTTTAAAAGAAATAATTACATTGAAGAAACATCCGATTTTATTGTCTTGTATCGTACTTTTAGCTCTATTATTCAATAGTTGCGCCTCTCCCAACAAAAAAAAGGAAGACGTTGGCTTTGTAGGTCGTGCATACCAAAACCTTACCGCTTATTACAATGGTTTTTTCAACGCCAATGAATTGCTTAATGCTGCTATTTTAGAAATAGAAAGTAAGCATCCCGACAACTTTCAGGAACAACTTATCATATACCCATATTTATTGGATTTGGACACTACAACTGCCTCCTCTACCTTAAATACCGCCATTGATAAGTTAAAAAAAGATATCTACTTGCACAAAGCGAGTCACTGGGTCGATGATAGCTACTTCCAAATGGGTAAAGCTCAATTCCTAAAAAAGGATTATGAACGTGCTGAAAACTCCTTTAAATACGTTGTTCAAAACTATAGCGAAGCCCAATTAGCACAAGAGAAAAAGGACAGGATGTCGCCTCGTCAACGGAAAAATGAGCTGCAAAAGATTCGCAAGGAAGAAAAAAAGGAGAAGGAAGTAGAAAAGGAGAAAAAGATTGAGGAAAAAGAAAAAATTGCGAAGGAAAAGGAAAAAACTAAAAAAGAAAAAGCCGCCGAAAAGAAAAAAGCAGCAAAAGAAAAGGCTAAAGCCAAAAAAAAGGCAGCTAAAGCTAAGAAAAAAGGTAAGCCTGCACCCAAAAAACCAACAACTACTCCTTCTAAACCTACTACAGAGACTAAAACACAACCTTCTACAACGACCCAACCTCAAACAATTGAGCAACCCGTTGCAGTAGATGAAAAAAAGCCTAAGACACCGGCTAAACCTAAGAACTATTTCCTCAAACACCGCCCTGTACACCAAGAGGCAAAGCTTTGGCTTGCTAAGACGTATATACAGCGTAGCAACTACGAAGACGGCGACCGCATCCTACGATCTCTACTGAGTGAAACCGGCACCTTCGACTACGTACGCAGAGAGGCTCTCTTGACAACAGCCTATACCGAAATGCACAAAAACAACTTCTCTTCTGCCATCGACCCCCTTGCTGAGGCAATACCAATGGTAAAAGATAAAAAAAGACGTGCTCGACTTACTTACATCCTCGGTCAATTGTATTTGAAAACAGGTAAATACGAAATGGCATATCAGGCCTTTGAAAAAGTAGAATCCCTCAAGCCTTCGTATGAGATGACATTCAATGCCACCCTCAATAAGTACAGCGCCTCAATCGCTACCAATAAATTGTCTGACGATGACCTGAATAGCAGACTCAATAAGATGTTAAAAGATCTCAAAAACGAAGAATATAAAGATCAAATATACTTCATGCTCGCCGACATCAACCTCAGAAATAACGACATCACGGGCGCCATCAAAAACTTACAAACCGGTATTCAGGTTAGTAGAAAAGGACCGGCCGCCAAAGCCGAAAGCTATTTAAAACTAGCCGACCTGTTCTATCAACGGGATATATTTGACAAAGCTTATCACTACTACGATAGCACGGCAACAGCCTATCCCACCAATAAAGAACGATACAAAGAAATAATCAACCGTAGAGATGCCCTCAAAGATATAGCCTACAACATAGAAGTAATCTCCTATCAAGATAGCCTACTCATGGTGAGTAAGATGTCTAAGGAAGAACAGGAAGCGCTGGCAAAAAAACTAATAAAAGCAGCTAAAGAAAGGGAAAAAATAGCCGCAGCATCAGGTACATCGGCCTCTACTCCTTCCGGATTTAATTTCAAAGGTGGCAACAACGGCGTACCTACGTCTTCAGCCAATTCTCCTTTTATGGGAAATAAAGGACCCATGTCCGGGCCCACACCATCTACCTTCTTTGCTTACAACGACAAAACCGTCAAAGACGGCAAAAGACAGTTTGATAAACTATGGGGCAGCCGCCCGTTGGAAGACAATTGGAGATATTCTGCTTTGATGCAAAATTTCGCCGGGACATCTACAGAGACCAAAGATGAAGGTATCAACGCCTTCTTTATCTCTAAATCAGAAATAGCCAAAGTCCTTGCCGATGTCCCTACAGACCAGGCAACTGTCGCCAAAGCTGAAGCCGATATCCTCGACGCAATGAGCGCACTCGGCACCCTCTACCCGGATAAAATAGAGCGCTATGACAAAGCCATAGACATTCTGGAAAAAATGATTGAAAGATTTCCCAATAATGCTCACGAACCACAAGCCTTCTATCAACTCTACTTCGCTTATATGCTGAAAGGTAACGAGTCCAAAGCCAATTACTATGCAGACCTTCTGAAGTCAAAATACAACGGAAACCCTTATTCCCTCTACTTCTCAGACCCTCAGCATATCAAAAACATGATGGCAAAACAAGACGAGTTGACCCGTTATTATCAGACAACATACGAGTCTTTGTCACAAGGCAACTATGCTACAGCTTATGATATGTCTTATAAAAGTGATAGCTTGTTTGGAAATAAAAACCAATATCGACCCAAATTTGCCATGATTACAGCAATGTCTTTGGGTAACCTCAAAGGCAAAGAAGCATATATCGCCGCCTTAAAAGACCTTATTGCCGTACATCCCAATACAGATGAAGAAAAAAGAGCCAAAGAAATGCTCCGACTTTTAGGCTCCGGATCCTCCGCATCAGAACAACTCCTTGCTGATGCCGAAAAGATATACAAAACCACCGATAACGACCAACACTTTGTCATGGTTTTATTTAAACCCGAAGTTACCAAGATTGAAGAAGCAAAAGCACTGCTTGCCGACTATAATTCCCGATTCTTTGCTTCGTCAGACCTTAAAGCGGCAAATATCACGCTTAGAGATGGCAACATAGACCGACAAGTGCTGCTGATTCGCTCCTTCGACAACAAGATGAAGGCTATGGAATACTTTAACCAGGCAATCAACAAAAAAGGAGATTTTATCTCCGCACGATTCCCTTTTGATTTGTATGCCATCAGCAATTCCAACTATCGCGAACTAATACGGCTCAAATCAGCCACGCTATATGACGCTTGGTTTAACAAATACTATAGGTTAGGAGAATAATACCCAAAGAGAATAATTGGGACTACATATTAAGATAATGCATGAGCGCCTCATATCGCTCCGATAGAGTATCGACATATTTTACCTCAGAAAATGCCGCCACGATATTATAGTTGAATCGCTCAAATGTTGCTTTTACATATTGAATATCTTGTAAATTAATCTTTAATGTCACCAACAAAATATTCGAATCCTCCCGTTGTTGTGATATCAAACAAGAAAGAATTGTGCCTTTTTCTGATTCAATGATACGGCTGATCTCTGTTAAAGAATAATCCACTTTGTTCAACTCCAAAACGATGATTGCTCCCGGCTCATCAAAGGAATATTCTGAGGCAAATCGCATCATAAGCT
>Ga0209460_1002039_pt1 | contig 9910 bp, 7 predicted proteins | sample EBPBio132013_DNA_FD_185868 | JGI IMG/M metagenome (GOLD analysis project Ga0209460, IMG submission 185868) | Wastewater treatment Type I Accumulibacter community from EBPR Bioreactor in Madison, WI, USA - Reactor 2_5/13/2013_ DNA (SPAdes)... | ecosystem: Engineered > Bioreactor > EBPR >...
GTCGAACACAGCAGTTTTGAGGCGGATTATTGGAATTACGCGCCGACACAGGGCGAATCGCGGCGGGCGTTGCAAACCCGCGCCTACAATGTGTTTCAAGAGATTACCGGTAAGGCGATTGGGCCGGAAGTCGCGATTGTTTCGCACGGTGGCACGATCCGTATGCTGCTGCTGCGGCTGTTTGAGGGCGCACCGGAACTCAACCATTTCCATGTGGAAAATACGTCACTCACAATCCTTGTTCGAGAGAGCGATAAGTGGCGTTTAGAGGGACTCGCAACCGTTCCGCACCTCTAAAAATTTCGATTGTGACAAATATCACATATAACTGTGGTCATATGTCGTGCAGGGAAAAAGCCCCGCTCCTTTAGAATCAGACTAGATAAACAAATAAAGGAGCTACCCACGATGACAGCCCAAACCCTCGAATATGAAAAAGTCTATGACGACCCCCCAGAATACGTTCGCCACGAAAAGCTGGTTAAATGGGTCGGAGAAATGGCAGCCCATTTACAACCCGATAGCATTTACTGGTGTGACGGTTCCGAAGCCGAATATGACAAGATGTGTGACCTGCTGGTTGATGTTGGCACGTTCATTCGCCTGAATCCTGAAAAGCGCCCGAACAGCTACCTCGCGCGTTCCGACCAAGGCGATGTGGCACGTGTGGAAGACCGCACCTTCGTGTGCAGCGTCAACAAAGCCGATGCTGGCCCAACCAATAACTGGATGGAACCCGGCGCGATGCACAATATCCTTGATGGATTGTTCGAGGGTAGTATGCGTGGTCGTACGATGTACGTCATTCCGTTTAGTATGGGGCCGTTGGGTTCACCAATCGCTTACGTCGGCGTGCAATTGTCCGACTCGCCGTATGTCGTCACCAATATGCGGATTATGACCCGCATGGGCAAGAAGGTTCTAGATGTACTGGGTGAAGACGGTGCGTTCATCCCGTGCGTCCATTCTGTCGGTGCGCCGTTGGAACCGGGGCAGGCGGATGTGACATGGCCTTGCAACCGTGAGCAGAAGTATATCGTTCACTTCCCCGAAGAACGTGCAATTTGGTCGTATGGCAGCGGCTATGGTGGAAACGCACTGCTGGGCAAGAAGTGCCTAGCGCTGCGTATCGCCTCGACGATTGCGCGTGATGAAGGCTGGTTGGCGGAACACATGCTGATTATGGGTGTCGAGTCGCCTGAAGGTGAAAAGACCTATGTGGCGGCGGCGTTCCCGAGTGCGTGCGGTAAGACCAACTTCGCGATGCTTATCCCGCCGGAATCCTTTGACGGCTGGAAGGTAACGACCATCGGTGACGACATCGCGTGGATTAAGCCGGGTGCAGATGGACAAGTGTACGCGATTAATCCTGAAAGTGGTTACTTCGGTGTTGCGCCGGGTACCTCGTACAAGTCGAACCCGAACGCGATGGAATCGTGCAAAGCGAACACCATCTTCACGAACGTGGGTCTGACCGATGACGGTGATGTGTGGTGGGAAGGTATGACGGATGAAGCGCCTGCCCATTTGATCGACTGGACGGGACAAGACTGGACACCGGACTGTGGTCGGAAGGCTGCACACCCGAACGCACGCTTTACCGCACCGGCTTATCAGAACCCCGTCATCGACTCTGAGTGGGAAAACCCGCAAGGTGTCGCTATTAAGGCGTTCATTTTCGGTGGTCGGCGTAACAGTGTCGTGCCGCTGGTTTACCAAGCGTTCAACTGGTCATTCGGTGTGTACCTTGCCGCGACAATGGGTTCCGAGATGACGGCTGCGGCGGCTGGTACGATTGGTCAGGTACGGCGTGACCCGTTCGCGATGCTGCCGTTCTGCGGCTACCACATGGCGAGCTACTTCAACCACTGGCTGCAATTCGGGCGTGAAATTTCGAACCCGCCGCGTATCTTCGGTGTGAATTGGTTCCGCAAGGACGAGAACGGCAAGTTTGTGTGGCCCGGCTTCGGCGAGAACATGCGCGTACTGAAGTGGATTGTGGAACGCGCTCATGGTCACGCGGTTGCAGTGGAAAGCCCGCTGGGCTGGATGCCGCGTTACGAGGACATCGACTGGACAGGGTTGGAATTCAGCCGCGAACAGTTCAACAATGTGATGTCGGTTGACCGTGAACAGTGGCTGCAAGAAGTCCTGTCACACGAGGAACTGTTCATCAAGCTGTATGACCGTCTGCCGAAGGAATTGGTCGGCATTCGCGAATTGCTGCTCTCCGGGCTGTGGCGTTCGCCCCAACATTGGGAAATCAGCCACGAGTAACGACGCAGCATCGTCGAACGAACAAAACCGATAGCAAACAATGGGGTGGCCTCACCAGTCACCCCTTGTTTATGTTATAATCTTTGCGTGAATTATACCGAAATGGAGAAGAGAATGGCTCGCAGTAAAGTTACAATTGTCGGCGCGGGTAACGTCGGCGCGACGTGCGCCCACTGGATCGCGACCCGTGAGTTAGCGGACGTGGTGTTGGTTGATATTGTGAAGGGTGTGCCGCAGGGTAAGGCGCTGGATTTGCTTGAGTCTTCACCGGTCATGAAGTTTGACCTGAACATCATTGGCAGCAACAGCTATGAAGAAACGGCCAATTCAGATGTGGTCGTGATTACCGCCGGTGTGCCGCGCAAGAAAGATCCGGTGACCGGCCAGTTCCCCAGCCGTGATGATTTGGTTCGTACCAACCAGAAGATCGTCGGCGAAGTGACCAAAGAAGTGGTGAAGTACTCGCCGAACGCGGTCATCATCGTTGTGTCGAACCCGTTGGACGCGATGTGCCATGTGGTGCTGCAAGAAAGTGGCTTTCCGGCTGAACGTGTCATCGGGCAGGCGGGTTCACTGGATACTGCGCGGTATAAGACATTTATCGCGCAGGAATTGGGTGTCAGCGTCCGTGACGTGCATGGGATGGTCTTGGGCGGTCATGGTGACACCATGGTTCCGCTGCCGCGCCACACCTCGGTTGCGGGTATTCCAGTGCGCGAACTGATGGCGGAGGATAAGCTGCAAGAAATCATCAAACGCGCCCGCAACGGCGGTGGTGAAATCGTTGGTTTGATCGGTGTGAGCGCGTGGTATGCACCGGCGGCTGGTACGGTTGAAATGGTCGAGGCGGTTATTCGCGATCAGAAGCGAATTATCCCATCTGCTGTATTGTTAAATGGACAGTACGGTTATAATGGGTTATACATCGGTGTACCCGCGATTTTGGGCGCAAAGGGTGTTGAGAAGATTATTGAGATGGAACTGAACGCCGAAGAAAAGGGTATGCTGGATATTAGCGCCAAGGCGGTTCAGGATGTGGTGGGTGTTCTAGGCTACTAACCCTCGACCGCAAACATCGATGCTCATGATAGGGGCGGACAATATCATTCGCCCCTTTTTGTCCGTTGGTCGTGCAATTGAAGAGGTGGTATGTCCCGAATCGTTGATCTCAATAGTGGTACCGCAATGATTATCACTGACTTGCATGGAGCGTGGGATGCATATCAACGACTGCGCGATCAATTTTTGCAACTGCTTGAAAAAGGTGAGGCGAACCACATTATTATCTGTGGTGACCTGATCCATAACGAAGGCATGGAAGAGGTAGACGCGAGCCTCGATATGCTGCTGGACGTGATGGCGTTGCAAGCGGACCTAGGCAAAGAGAAGGTGACGATGCTCTTGGGAAACCATGAGCTGCCGCACATTTACGGACTGACTCTGGCAAAAGGTTCAGTCGAATTTACCCCGCGATTTGAAAGTGCGCTGACACGCCTTGACCAGCGCTACAAGCTCCCGATAAAGCGAAAAGAAGTGCGTGCGTTTTTGGCGAGTTTGCCCTTTTTCGCGCGGACGAAAGGCGGCGTGCTGATTACCCATGCGGGTGCTGCATCGGATGTGACCTCGACGAAGCATGTTGAACGCCTACTCAGTCTCGACCACAACGATTTGATTTCGTTAGCTGACCGCGAACTCAAGAAGTTCGATATTGGCAGCTTGCAGCGTGGTTATTCGCACTTCACCGGTATTTCTTACGATGAACAGGCGAAACACTATCTGGCTATTAACGGCGCAGATGATCCACGCTACAACGAACTGCTGCGCGTGTTATTCCTGAGTGGTCAAAATACCGACTTTGACCTGATGTGGAATACCCTGTTTTCGCAGAATGAATTGGATGTTGGTGAGTCCGCTTACTTAAAGACTCTTAAGAATTTCCTGTCGTATTTTAGTGCTGTTAGCCCGAACGAACTGCGCGTGCTGGTTTCCGGTCATATTAGCGTGAAAGATGGCTACGCGGAAATTGGCAAACAGCAGCTACGGATGGCAAGCTGCACACATGCTTTCCCACGTAAGACGGCGCGATATTTACTCCTCGATTGCGCGAAAACGGTGAACAGTTCCGAGGACTTGATCCCCGGTCTGCGTTACGTGTTTGAAGAGGGAGAGGTGCCGACACCCGCGCCGAGTGTGGCAGCGGTGAAATCGGCCTGACCTTTAACAAACTCGTCAACAGGCATGGCCTTGCGACCCGCCAACTGAATAACATTTAAACGCAATAAGCCTTGACCTGTTCCGACAGCAAGGCTTTTTTGTTGCTGTACGACCTTTCCCGCTTGGGCAGTGCCTTCAACAACGCTCCCGTTGATAATTTTAAGCTGCTGGCCTTTAAAGTAGGTGAAGGTTCCCGGCCACGGCGTAAAGGCGCGAATCAGGCGCTCGATGACTTCCGCTGGCTGCGTCCAAACGATGTTGCCTTCTTCTTTACGGACTTGCGGTGCGAATGTGACACCGGCTTCCGGCTGCGGCTGCGGCGTGATTAGCCCATTCAAATAATCGGGTAGGGTTTCCATGAGTAATTCCGCGCCCAACGTGGAGAGCTTGTCGTGCAGCGATTGTCCGGTTTCATCAGGGGTGATCGGGATGGCACGCATCTTGAGCATCGGGCCGGTATCCAAACCCGCGTCCATTTTCATAATGGTGACACCGGTTTCAGCATCGCCTTCACGGATGGCGGCTTGAATGGGGGCCGCGCCGCGCCAACGGGGAAGCAGCGAAGCGTGGACATTAATTGAGCCGTGCTTAGGTATATCTAACACAGATTGCGGTAAGATTTGTCCGAAGGCGGCGACGACGTAGAGATCAGGCTGCCACTGTTTGAGTTCGGTAATCGCTTCCGGTCGGCGGAGTTTTTCCGGTTGCAGAACGGGAATGTTATGCTGCAAGGCGAGCTGCTTGATGGGCGACATCTGTACCTGTTGTTTGCGTCCGGCAGGGCGATCCGGCTGGGTGACGACACCGATGACGGTGTGGTTGTCGATAAGCTGCTGTAAGATGGGGATGGAGAAATCCGGTGTTCCCATGAAAACAATTGTTGCCATGTTGTCGCTCCCAATGTGCGTTGTTGTACTACGGATTATGAAATGCTAAACTGTTGCTCTGGAACAATTTCTCTAAAAAGTTCACGCTACTGAATGAGCTTATTCTAATTGCTGGATGGACGTGTGTCTACATTATCAAAACGTTGGATTGTCGCTACACCCGCGCCTTCCGATATTCTCGAATCCTATCCGAATATGGGGCCAATCCTCGCGCAAGTGTTGTATAACCGGGGCTTTACAGACGCGGTAAGTGCGGAACATTTTATCGATGCCAAAAGTGATCTTGGTGATCCCTATCAGATGCTGGGGATTAATCAGGCTGTACATCGTGTTAAATTAGCGATTAAACGGCGCGAACCGATTGTCGTTTATGGCGATTTTGATGCGGACGGTGTGACCTCGACCACACTGCTGATGCAAACGCTGACGGCGTTGGGGGCGGTCGTTAAGCCGTATATTCCACATCGGGTCGATGAAGGCTACGGTTTGAACAGTGAGGCGCTGCTGCGGTTGGCACGTGAAGGGGTCAAACTGGTTATCACGGTTGACTGCGGCATCCGCTCGGTTGACGAAGTTGAGGATGGCAAAGCGGCTGGCCTCGATCTGATCGTGACCGATCATCATACGATTGGCCCAGAAATTCCTAAAGCACTGGCTGTTATTAACCCCAAGCAAGCGAATTGTAAATACCCGGAAGATATGCTGGCAGGGGTCGGGGTGGCGTTTCGGTTGGCGGATGGTTTAATCCGGGCGGTCAAAGCAGATCGTAAAGAGGTCAAACTGGAGTTAGAAGATCTGCTGGATTTGGTCGCCATCGGTACGGTGGCTGACCTTGCGCCGATGAACCGGACGGAAAACCGTGCGCTGGTGCGGCGAGGGCTGGAAGTTATTAATCGCGCCAACCGACCGGGTGTACGTGCGCTGCTCGAAGTCGCGGGTGTGAAGCCGGGTATGGTCAACGCGATGAACATCGGCTTTGCGCTTGGGCCGCGAATCAACGCTGCGGGTCGCCTCGAAAGCGCGATGATCGCTTACCACTTGCTTTCGGCGCAAGATTATTCGACGGCGCTGCGACTGGCCGAGCAGCTACAGGGGTTAAACGTCAAGCGGCAGGATTTGACACGCGAGGCGCAAGATGAAGTACGCACGTGGGTCGAAGCGCAGTCGGGTGATGCGCCGCTGATATTCGCCTCCGGTGAGTTCCTACCCGGCATCGTGGGGCTGGTGGCGGGGCGGCTGACCGAAGAATTTTCGCGCCCGACGGTGATTATGGAACGGGGCGAGACCGAAAGTCGTGCTTCCTGCCGGAGTATTCCACAGTTTGATATTACCCATGCACTCGACCAATGTGCCGATTTGCTGGTACGGCATGGCGGACACGCCCAAGCGGCGGGCTTTACCGTCCTCAATGAAAATATCCCCGCGCTGAAGGCCAAGCTCATGAAGTTGGCGGAAGATACGCTGAGTGGACGGGATTTGCGCCCAATGCTTGAAATTGATGTTGAAATTCATCCCAAACAATTGACCGAATGGCTGGTACATGACCTCACTCGATTAGAACCAACTGGTTATCACAGCAGTGCGCCAGTGTTTATGACCTCGAATTTGAAAGTGCTTGAATCACGGACAGTCGGTAAAGAAGGGCATCACCTCAAACTTAAATTGGCACGTCCGGGGCAGCCGCCTTTGGATGCGATTGGTTTCAACCTCGGACACTGGATCGACGAGATGCCGGAGCGTATTGATGTTGCCTATCAGTTGGAAATGAATGAGTGGAATGGCAACCGTACGCTGCAATTGAATATGCAAGATATACGACCGGCAGGCAGCACTTAATGTATAAGAAATTCTCATTGTTCCTCTTATTGATTTTCTTGTTGGCGGGATTGCCTCTCTCAGCACAGAGCAGCACACCCGCTAACCCATTTGGTGTGGTCGAGGGGTTCTGGCTGCCGAATACGGTTTGTGAGTTGGGGGCAGGATGGGAGCGCATAATCTTTGATTGGTCGCAGCACCAGCCCAACGGCCCCGATGATTGGTACACGCTGAATGTCGATGATCGCTGGTTGAAGGCGGCCCAAGATTGCAACCGTGAAGTGGTGGCGATTTTTAAGCATACGCCAGCGTGGGCGACGGATGGAATGCCCGGCCCCGGTGTGCCGCGCGGGTTATACCTGCCGGTCGATGACCCTGAAAATGTATGGGCGAGCTTTGTGCGGCGGAGCGCGGAATATTATGCACCGCGAGGCGTGAGCCGCTTTATTATTTGGAATGAGCCGGATATTACCCGCGAAACGTATGGCTTTGAATATGAGGGTTCGTTGGATGATTATTTCCAGATGCTCAAAGTCGCCTATCTGGCTCTGAAAGAAGGCAATCCAGAGGCTGAAATTCTGCTTGCCGGAACGACCTATTGGCATGATTTGAATGCTGGCAGGCGTTTATATCTCGACCGGTTGTTGGAACGTATTACTGCCGATCCACAGGCTGCGGACAATCACTATTACTTTGATATTGCCAGCCTGCATATTTATTTCCGTACTGAAACGGTCTATGATATTGTTCGGCAAACACGCGACATGCTGGATAAATACGGCCTGACCGACAAGCGCATCTGGATTAACGAGATGAACGCAGGGCCGACGGATGACCCTCTATGGCCGGTCGTTCGACCGCAATACCAGATCAACCTTGAGCAGCAGTCCGCATTTATTATGCAGACGGCTGCGTTGGGACTGGCAGGCGGGGCAGAACGCATCGCGGTTTACAAATTCTACGATTGGAATTTGCCACCGGGGGATGAGACGTTCGGGCTGATTCGTGCTGACGGTTCCCGGCGACCGGCCTTTGATACATGGGCAGCGGTTATTCAGCAGTTTGAGGGCGTGGAAGCTGCGGCGCTTGCCGAGACAGAGCAGATGACAGCCGTGTGGTTAACCCTCGAAGACGGCAGCGAATTGTATGCCGTATGGGCAAAAACGGCGGCTGATGTAAAACTCTCGGTTGAGACTAGCGATGCGAATGTGGCAATTCTAGATCAATACGGACATAATTTGCCGATTAGCACGGATAATAATGCGATTGCACTAACCCTCGCAGGTGCGCGGTGTGATAAACAGGATGGATGTGCTGTCGGCGGGAATGTGCAGCTCGTTCGTGCCAAGCAAGCTGTGCTCTCTGAAGTGACATCTGGTAAAACAGTCGAACTCGGATTTGAGTAAGGTAAAAGAGGTTGTAATGTCGTCAAATGGTGCAACTACGCCGTCCACCAATGGATCGGCAGGTGTTAATGAGCATGGTGAAATCCGCTTTTCCTACGGCGGGCAAGCGGTTATCGAGGGTGTGATGATGCGCGGGGCGCATAATGCCGCCATCGCCGTCCGCGACCCTGAAGGGCAAATTGTTGTCCACGAGCAACCGTTGAATGCAACCCTGTATCGCGGGCGTATTGCTAAGACCCCGTTCGTGCGTGGGGTGGTTGGCCTGTGGGATGCGCTTGGGCTTGGTACACGGGCACTGATGTGGGCGGCGGATGTGGCGCTTGGTGAAGAAGAAGACGTGAACTTCAACGGCCCGATTGGGTGGGCGACTATCGCCGTTTCGCTGTTGTTGGGTATCGGGTTGTTCTTCTTGCTGCCGACCACATTGGCGACGGGTATTGGTCATGCGGTCGGGTTGTCAACCGACCCTGCCGCAGTCGTTACGACCACAACAGATGGAACTGAGGTTGTAACGCCGCCAGCCGACGGAACGGCAGCGGTTACGGCTCCGAGTAATGCTGGTCTGCCTCCCGGTTTGAATGCTTTCCTCATCAATTTAATTGAAGGTTTTGTACAGCTTGGTTTGCTGATCGGTTATATTTGGTTGATCGGTCGTATACCGGATGTAAAGCGGTTATTCGGCTATCACGGGGCGGAGCATAAAACGATCAACGCTTATGAAGCTGGGGCGGAACTCACGCCGGAAATCGTGTCGAAGTACCCGATTGAACACCCGCGCTGCGGTACGGCGTTCTTGCTGACGGTGGTGTTCGTGAGCGTGTTCGTGTTCTCGCTGCTGGGTCGTCCGCCGTTCCTGCTGCTGATTTTGTCGCGCATCATCTTTATTCCGGTGATTGCGGGTATCGCCTATGAACTGCTGCGTTTTACAGCGCGTAATATCAATAACCCGATTATTCGCATCATTGTGAAGCCGAATTTGGCGCTTCAACACCTGACGACCCGCCAGCCTGACTTGCATATGATTGAGGTGGCGATTGTCTCATTTAATCATGTGTTGGCATCGGAAGGACTGCTGAAGCGCGAGGAACTGGTGATACCGGAACCGCGACCGGAAGCCGTTTCACCCACGTTGGCGGCTGCGGCGAAAAGCTAACCTGACTTAAACGAGAATCAAACGGGCGCATAACCATGCGTCCGTTTTTATTTCCACCGTAAGCCCCCCTTTATTTTTCAGTCGCCATGCGTTTGAGTTCGTACAGCTTGGTCAGGGCTTCGAGCGGGCTGAGGTTATCGACCTCTAGCTTACGCAAG
>Ga0209460_1002042_pt1 | contig 9900 bp, 4 predicted proteins | sample EBPBio132013_DNA_FD_185868 | JGI IMG/M metagenome (GOLD analysis project Ga0209460, IMG submission 185868) | Wastewater treatment Type I Accumulibacter community from EBPR Bioreactor in Madison, WI, USA - Reactor 2_5/13/2013_ DNA (SPAdes)... | ecosystem: Engineered > Bioreactor > EBPR >...
TAAAAGCGCGGCGGATACACCCCCGACAGGTGACACCCCACCGTCAGCTTATCCCCTCGCCTCGGTGGAAGTCGAGCCGATGCACCTCATCTTAAGTACGCCGCTTTACTGGCTTGCTTCCCATCTGCCCAACATCGGCCTTGTTCATGCCGTTTGGTTCTTTAATATTTTCGTCGCCGTTGTCTGTGCGGCTGTCCTTTACATTTACGCCAGCACACTCGGTTATCGCCCGTTGGTCGCCGTGGTTGCAGCGCTGGCGCTCGGCTTAGGCACGCTCCTTTGGCCGTATAGCCGCACCTTCTTCCGCGAACCGTTAGCTGGATTGTTTATCCTCTTAACGGCTTTATGCATCGAACGCTGGCGGTTGTCCCGTTATCGCTCGTTCGTGTTCCTGATCTTGAGCATCTTGACGCTGGCAGCGGCCTTCCTTTCGAAAGAGGCGGTCATTTTTGCCTTACCCGCCTTTATCCTCATTTTGGCTCCTGCTTTCCGTCTGCCGAAGTGGTGTATTCGCTTGGCTTTCCTGCTCACAGTGCTGGTGTTTGCCGTTCTCATTCTCTCGGCGCTGGCTGCCAATCTCACGGACATCACACCTGTTTATGAGCTTGTAGCCTTACTCATTCGCCGCTCGCCGCAGCAGGTAGCCACCATGCACCGCGCCTTGCACAGTTACTTGTTGAGCATCGGCGGCAGCGTTTGGGCGACTTCACCCGTGCTGCTGCTTGTCGTACCGGGAATGTGGGCGCTCTATCGGTCGGGCAAATATCGCTATCCCTTCGCGCTGATCTCGGTCGTTCTTGCCTTTGCCTTCGGATACGCTTTTCTACGCGGCGACCATTGGTTCGGTGGGTTGTCGTGGCCGCCGCGTTTTCTGATTCCAGCCGTGCCGATTTTGATGCTGGGGACGCTGCCCGCTTGGGATCGCGTACTCAAAAAGCCGCTTCACTTTGGCTGGGTCATGGGAACAGTCATTGTCGCCGCCTACAGCCTGTGGGTGCAGTTCAGTGCCGTTTCCTACACGTGGGGAACCTACATCAACTTGCTCCCGCCCGAAGCCAACCAACTCCTCGAATGGGGTGGTGGCTTAAACGCAGTTCCGTATCTGCGCTGGGTGATGCTGCCGAAACTGTGGGGCGGCGAGCCGTTTGACTTTGCGTGGGTGCGTGCCAGTGTCGATGCGTGGCCTCTCGTCTGTATCCTTGTGGTCGTTGTTAGTGCCTTTTGGCTCGTCCGATTATTGCGGCGGCAAGGGGCATTTCTCGCCACGCGGTCACGGTTCATGCGCGGCGGCGCGGCGGTTCTGTATCCGTTGGGGCTTTTACTGCTAATCGGGCTGGGCTTATCAGCCATCAATCATGACGTTGTTTACGCCGGTTCGAATACCGCCCTGCGCTCGATTTTGCCGCTTCTCGCCAGCCAAACCGCAAAAGGTGATGTGCTGCTGCTGTCGAACAACGAATACGAGTCGTTCTTTTTGAACCACGGCAAGCTCCCACTCCCCCGCGTCATTTCGCTGCCAGATGCCCCCGGCGAACGCCCCAACGAAGGCCAAGAACTCGTCGTTACCTCCACTAACCCCGATGCGCTGTTGGTCAAAAGTTCCGTTCCGCTGATGCACAGCCTCGCTAAGTATCGCCCGACCTTATGGCTGCTCTCCGATTTTGGTATCTGGCAGCCGTGGGCGATACGCCCCGCCGAGCGATTTATGGTCAGCCATTATTATCCGATTCGAGAGTTCACGTCTGATCCGCTGGATACCCGCATTCGCTTAATCGAATACAGCACCGTTCCCGCGCCTGATCCGTTTGCCTTCCGCGGCCCCGATCACTTAGCTGATCTAGGTTTCGGCGACTCGATCCGCTTGCTCGGCTTCACACTGCCGTTGGGTGAAACCTACCACGCCGGTGACATTCTGCCCATTTCTCTCTACTGGCGCAGCGATACCCAACTTGACACCGACTACACCGTCGCCTATTTTGTCGCTGATTCGCTCGATAGTGTTGTGGCGCAGGGCGAGGATGCCCAACCCGCGTGGGGTTTCGCGCCAACTTCCGGTTGGCAGGCGGGTGTGCCGCAGTGGGATAACCGCGCTTTGCGGCTGCCCTCCACACTGCCTACCGGACAATATCAAATTTGGCTGCGTCTCTATCAATCGAATGACAGCACGGTTCAGCTACCCGTTAGCGGCGAAACAGCCGTAGACAACACCCTTGCCGTGCTGCCCATTACCATCCAAATCGCCGGATAACGAACCGCAACCTCAGCCCTACAAGGGACACTAGGGTTTGTATATTCAAACGGTTTTTGCTTGACAAATTGAACTTTTGTTCTATAATAAGGTTGTAAATTGTCATAGGTAGCACCACACTAAACGGTGGAAATTCATTTTGTGTCGATTTCATCGCAAAATGAACCATAAAAGTCTTTAAAGTCCCTCGCCCTGAGGGAGAGGGCTGATGGTGGAGTGAGCCTGCGAACGTACCATCGTAGGGTGAGGGCTTAAAATAATCATCCACCACTTAAGGTAGTCCTACCTTGTCATATGGTTTAGGGTGTAGTGTGCTATCCGCATTTGCGACAAATGACCGGATTCTCAACAGCATTAACAGCAGCAACAGCATCATTTCGGCTTTGTAGTGATCTTTAAACGGGTATGTTGAATGCCGCCATCACGATCCACATCAACACATAACGAATCGCTTGGCGCTCTCTGCTTCTCTTGGCTTCTTGGCGATTCGTATTTGCTCCGCGTTCTTTGTGCCTTTGTGGTAAAAATGATTTTGCACACTCGGCGGATTGCTCCCGTACAGCCGCGACGACAGCACCAAAAGTTGCACAGCGGCGGGTTGCTCCCGTAGTTCTGCCGCACTTGCGCCATTTCAGCGCCATGCTCCCCTGCACCTGCCGCCACAAAATGTCACTTCAGCGGACGTACGGGAACGAGTCGCCAGCCATTTCAGCGGATATTTGTGCAAATTGCGAATTTTGTGCCATTCGTAGAAGCATTGGAATGCTTTCTGTTTTAACTAGGTTTGACCTGATTAGGTATCGGCTGACCATTCACCCCCGCGATCAAATTCTCGGCTGCCATTGTCGCCATCTTATCGCGCGTGCGCTGGCTGGCACTCCCAATATGTGGAACGACTGTAACGTTGGGCAAGTAGAGTAGGGGATGGTCAGAAGGCAAAGGTTCTGGTGTGGTGACATCCAGCGCCGCACCCCCAATCGTACCGTTTTTCGCCGCTTCGATTAGCGCCTCTTGATCAACAATTGGCCCACGTGCTGTGTTAATTAGGATCGCGGTCGGTTTCATTTTGCCTAGCGCGTCTGCGTTGATCATCCCACGTGTTTGGTCGTTCAGCGGAACATGAATCGACACGAAATCCGACTGCTGGAGGAGTTCGTCGAGCGAAACCAATTCAATACCCAACTTCGCTACATCTTCGGCTTTCTTACTCGGGCTGTAGGCGATAATCCGCATATCAAAGCCTTTGGCCCGCCGTGCAACCGCCTCCCCAATGCGCCCCAACCCGATGATGCCAAGCGTCGCGCCGCTTAAATCCGCGCCGAGAAGGGCTAGGGGTTCCCATGTGCGCCATTTCCCCTCGCGGATGTACTCCATCCCCTCGACAATCCGCCGTGCCGCCGCGAGTAAAAGGGCGAACGCGATGTCAGCCGTCGCATCCGTTAGGACACCCGGCGTATTCCCGATCAGGATGCCGCGTGCGTGGGCAGCTTTCGCGTTGATGTTGTCGTAGCCGACCGCCATCTGGCTAAAGATTTTGAACTGTGAACCCGCCGCCTCAATCAATGCCGCGTCAATCCGGTCATTCAAGGTGCAGAGCATCCCGTCAACCATTTTGACCTTCTCCGTCAGAACTTCATACGGTGGGGGCATGACATCCGGCCAAACCTCAGCATCACAGGCTTCACGAACCAGTTTTAATCCGGCTTCAGGTATAATTCGGCTGACGAAAACTTTTGGGCGCATTATTCCCTCTATTGGGTTGGCTATGTGGGTAAATTCCACGACTGTAACGGCAAATGGTGATTTCAACAATAAGGTGTAGTGGCAGATGGTCTTGAAGTCAAAATCGGCATGGCTGTTCGGCTTGGTGTTTGTTTTCGCGGTCGTGGCCTTCCATGTGGATAGCATTCAATATCGCTTCATGCGTGATGATGAGGAAATCGCTTTTCGTACTACTTCTAAGGACTTAAGCTACACCGTCTGGTATCAGGCCATGCAAGATGTTCATGCGCCGGTATGGTTTTCGTCGTTTTGGTTGTGGCAGCAGTTCGTTGGCACGAATGAGTTCACCGCGCGGGTCTACAGTGTTTTAGCCACGACCATCACCCTCGCGCTCGTGTATCAGATCGGGCGCACGTGGTTTAAGTCCTCGCGGGTAGGGCTGTTTGCCATCGCCGTGCTGGGCGTGAATGCCTACTTTTTCACCTACGCCCTCGAGATCCGTCCCTACGCGGTCAATATGCTCATTGCCACCCTCTCGATGTGGTGCTTTGGTCGCTGGCTAAAACGGTGCACGTTTGCTACCGCGTTGGTCTATGGGCTAACGGTCGCGTGGATGCTCTACCAGCATTATTTCTTGATGTTTTTGGTGGCGGCGCAGTTTTTGTACCTGCTTTTCATCGTTCGTCCGAGCTTCAAAATGCTTCAGCAGATTGCTGCGGCGTGGTTGCTGGCTTTCCTATTATGGTCGCCGTGGTTCCCTATTCTTATCCATCAAATTCGAACCCTGATTGCGATTGAGTCCAGCTTTGGGAATGCGCGTGGAGCCGCCGGTATTGGTAGCACCACCGAGTCAACGACCATCACCGGCGTTGTAAGTCTGCTCAACCTCATGACAAGCGGTCAGCCGGGACTTTATCTTCTGCTCTTTGCCGTAGGTTTTATCTACAGCGGGCGGCAAAAACGCTATTGGTTAATCCTCATGTGGGCGCTGGCGGTTCCGCTGGTTGCGCTGCTAGTCAATTTTGTGTTCTCCGTCTACACCCCGCGTTATATCACCTACTTGTCCATCGGCTTTGCGCTGGCTATTGCGGTTGGCTTTTCAGTGCTGCCGCGCCGTATCCAATGGCTTGGTCTGGTGGCTTTTGCAGCCGTAAGTTTGTGGTCACTGCCCTCGCAGTTCGGCCTCAACCGTATTCCTCACCGTGCGATTTATCAAGATATCGCTCAATCGGCTCAAGCGGGAGATGTGATGCTGCTGGATAATGCTGATATGGAAAATAATGTGGTGCTGTGGCAAATGATGCATTATATACCCTCATCTATAACGTTCACGAGAGACATCAATCAAGCGCAAACTGCTCGCCGCATTTGGTTTACGACAGCCGATTGGTTCGATGAAGCAGTACAGGTTGATTTCAAACATTTGGAACCGGATTATCCTGTCCAGCGTGTGCTAGGGGACTGTAACCGCTATTGGTGCTATCTGGTACAGCTTATGGTCGCCCCGCCGTTCAAAACACCTGTCGTTTTCGGTGAGCAGATGCCGTTCTGGGGGGCGGATGTCGAGGCCGTGACCCACGATACGGTGGATGTCCATTTGTGGTGGCGTGCCGCGCAGCCGCCGAAACAGAATTACTCGATAGGGCTGCACTTACTCGACGCTGCTGGCAACCTTGTCGCGCAGATTGACGGCCCGATTTCGCATTATGGTCATGAATCGGTCGATACGGCAGCCATGCAGCCAGACAAAATCTATATCGACTATCGAACCCTCAATTTGCCGGATTCAATCACCGCTGGCGATTATCAATTAGAGCTGATCGTATACGACTGGCAAACCGGTGAGCGCCTGTTACTGGCTGATGGAAATGACCATTTAGTGATTGAACAAGTACAGGTGCCATAAGTATCTGTACTTTTGGACAAGCAAAGGTAGGTGAATTGGCATTATATCGTTTGCAACACCTGTGCTAGGATAAGACAGTATTACGCTGTTGACCGTTGGTTCTCACATTTTAGCCACCTGTTTGATAACCTCTGCTCCTTTCAAATAGAATACTGTGATTAACTATGTCTGCTGAATTTATTGCACACGTTCCGTTCAAAACGAATCATTCAAACCCACTGCGGTTCATTCTTTCGCACATCCTGCGACACCCCCTCGTCGGAATTTTGATGATTATTGGGGCATTTAGTAACGCGGCCTTAGCGGTTGCAGTCCCTTACTATGCGGGTGTCGCCTTAAACGCGGTCATCAATGGCAATCAGACCGAGGTGATTGTCAACGCGACCATTAGCTTGATTTTCTCCCAGTTCGTGCGCGGTTGCTTGCAGCTCATGCGGAACTTGTGCGCTGAAACCTTCTCGCAGCGAATTGAGCGTGACGTTCGTGACGAGCTGTACGCGAGCCTCTTGGGTAAGAGCATGGCGTTTCATGACATGCAGCCGGTCGGTGAAATCATGGCGCGTGTAACCAACGATGTGCGCGAGATGAACCTGATGATGAATCCCGGTATGAACCTGATTATCGGTTCCGGTTTTTTCCTCATCGTGCCGTTGTTTACCGCCCCGACGATCTACCCTTCCTTAGTGATCTTCCCCGCCATATTCTTGGTGCTCTACTTTTTCGCTCAATATCGCTTCATCCGAACTTTGAACCCGATTGCCCAGCAGGTGCGCTCAACATTTGGCGATATGAACGCCCATCTAGCCGAAACGTTGGATGGTTTGCAGGTCGTGAAAGGGGCAGCACGCGAAGAACTGGAAATCCAACGTTTTAATGAGTTAGTTGGTAAAGTCCGTGGTTTCTTTATCAAACAGGGCTATATCGAAGCACGGTACATTTCATTTCTGCTGCTCTCTATGCTGACCCTGCTAGGGTTGATCCACGCGATTTACCTGTACAAACTAGGTCTGATTGACGAAGGCAAAATCGTCACCTTCTTGGGTGTGTTGTTTCTCTACCAATTCCCCGTGTATTCGTCGCTGCGTTCCCTCTCGCAAGTGGCGCTTGGTTACGCAGGAGCAGGGCGCATTCTGAGCATCATCAAAGCGCAGACCGACCTTGACCAAAACTCAACTGGACGAACCTCGAAAATCGCGGGTCGTATTACGTTCGAGCATGTGAGCTTCGGCTATAACGAGAATAATCAGTCGCTGCACGATATTTCCTTCACGGTCGAACCCGGTCAGACCGTCGCTATTGTCGGTCAGACTGGCTCAGGTAAAAGTACGATCACTAAACTGATTAACCGGAGTTATGACGTTGATTCTGGCCGTGTGCTGGTTGACGGCATTGACGTTCGTGAATGGAATTTAGCCTCACTGCGTTCGCAAATCAGCATCATCGAGCAGGATATTTTCCTGTTTAGCCGCTCTGTGGCCGATAACATCCGCTTTGGCAAGCAAGCCGCGACACGGGATGAGGTTGTCGAGGTTGCCAAAAAAGCACAGGCGCATGAGTTCATCGAGAGTTTTTCTGAGGGCTACGAAACCGTCGTCGGGCAGCGCGGGGTGACATTAAGCGGTGGTCAGCGGCAGCGGATTGCCATTGCCCGCGCCTTCTTAACCGACCCGCCCATTCTTATCCTAGATGACAGCACGAGCGCGATTGACAGCGCCACTGAAGACCGCATTCAACAGGCGATCTGGGCGGCATCCAAAGGGCGTACAACCATCTTGATTACCGCTCGCCTTTCCCAAATACGCTGGGCGGATCATATCGTGGTGCTGCGGAAAGGGCGTGTCGTGGCGCAGGGCAAGCACGAAGAATTGCTCGCTTCATCCGATTCGTATCGACGAATCTTCGCCCGTTACGAAGAAGCTCAACCTCAATCAGATACGGTGCAAGGTTAAAGCGGCATGTTTAACTCACTCAACCAAGACTCTTATGACCGCCTGTACAGCGACAGCTATTTATTCAAGCGGATTGGTAGCTACTTCTCGCAGCAAAAGCGAACTTTGTGGACGATTGCCGCGCTGCTGGTCTTTTTCTCACTTTTAGGGTCGATCTTTCCGGTACTGATTGCCTCGTCAATCGACTATCTCAATACTGATGACAACCGCCCGCTGCTGCTACTGCTCGGTGGGTTATTCATCGCATCCATCATCGACTACCTGTTGAACTGGTGGCGTGGACGGATGATTACGCGCTTGATCGGCGAGGGTATCGCCCAGATGCGAAGCGATGCGTTTGCCTCAGCGGTAAACCGTGATCTAGGTTTCTACGATGATAATAAGTCGGGGAAAATTGTCAGCCGCATCACAAGCGATACGCAGGAGTTCGGTAATATTCTGGTCATCTTTACCGATATTTTCGTTCAACTCGTGCAGCTCATTTTGCTCGGCGCGGTATTGATTTCTCGCTCGATTGAGTTGTCGGTGGTCGTGCTGTTGTGGCTGCCGATATTTATCGGAATGTCGCTCGTCTTTCGCCACCTGTCGCGCATCGTTGGGCGGCAGGGATCACGGGCAATGGCGGCGGTGAATGACAACATCCAAGAGAGTGTTTCAGGGATCAGTATCGCCAAAAACTTCCGGCGTGAAGGCTTGATTTACGAGGAATTTGTCGCTGTAAATAGTTTGTCCTACAACATCAACCTTAAGCGTGGGTATGTCTTGGCGCTCATTTTCCCCGTGTTGAATATTCTATCTGGCTTTGGAACCGCTTCGATCATCTACTTTGGTGGTATGGCAGCGATAGCAGGTTCGATCAATGTTGGCTCGTGGTACCTCTTCATTCAAAGTGTTGACCGTTTCTGGTTTCCGATCATCAACCTCGCCAGCTTTTGGGGTCAGCTCCAACAGGGTTTGAGTGCTGCCGAGCGTATCTTCGCCTTGATCGACTCCACCAATATGGTGAACCAGATTGCTGATGTCCCAACGAACGAATTGCGCGGCAAGATCGAGTTCAAGGATTTGGTATTTGAATACAAGCCCAATAATCCTGTACTCGATCATTTCAGTCTGTCGATCCGACCCGGCGAAAGTATCGCGTTTGTCGGGCATACCGGCGCGGGTAAAAGCACTATCGCCAAACTTATCGCTCGTTTCTACGAATTCCAAAGTGGCGAACTGTTGATTGACGATAAAGATATTCGAACTCTAAATGTACAGTCTTTCCGCAGCAAGCTCGGTATTGTCTCGCAGTCGCCGTTCCTGTTTAGCGGGACGATTGCCGATAATATCCGCTACAGCAAGCTGGATGCGACCGACGAGGAAGTCGAAGCGGTCGCCCGCAGCATTGGTGATGGTGAGTGGCTCGAAACGCTGCCCGATGGTTTGCAGACGGATGTGGGCGAACGCGGCGCACGCTTGAGCATGGGGCAGCGGCAGTTGGTGAGCTTGCTTCGTGTGCTGTTACAGCGACCGCCGATCTTCATTTTGGACGAAGCGACCGCCAGTATTGACCCGTTTACTGAGACACAAATTCAAGAGGCGCTGGATAAAATTCTCGCGCAATCGACCTCGATCTTGATTGCCCACCGCTTGAGTACCGTTCGCAGCGCTGACCGCATCATTGTCCTCAGTCAAGGGAAGATCATCGAGCAGGGCAGTCATCAGTCATTGATGAGCGCTGGCGGGCATTATGCCGAGTTATACAACACCTATTTCCGCCACCAATCCCTGAGTTATATCGAAAATTCACGGCAGATGTTGGCTGAAGGTTCGTAGCCTACGATTAACCTGTTTGAACTTGCCCATGATAGGCTTGCTGGCTAGAATGGCTGGCTATGAATAACTCAGCTATATACCTCAGGCTTCGAGCCAATTTGCCCCTTGGGATTATCCTTGGGGCTTTTGTCATTTTATGTGTGGTTTATACATGGGCGACCCCGCCGCTGGAAGCGTCTGACGAACTCTGGCACTTTGGAATGGTTGATTGGATTGCCGACACGGGGCAGTTACCCGTGCAGCAGCCGGGAACTAAA
>Ga0209460_1002044_pt1 | contig 9894 bp, 12 predicted proteins | sample EBPBio132013_DNA_FD_185868 | JGI IMG/M metagenome (GOLD analysis project Ga0209460, IMG submission 185868) | Wastewater treatment Type I Accumulibacter community from EBPR Bioreactor in Madison, WI, USA - Reactor 2_5/13/2013_ DNA (SPAdes)... | ecosystem: Engineered > Bioreactor > EBPR >...
AATAAAACTGTCCCATTTATCCGGGTGAATAGTCTGGCAACCCAGGCTTGAGGTTGTGGTATATCCGCCTTTGTGGATATTAACTCCGAAGTAACCGGTTTCTTCATAGTCCGGCTCACCATCACGGATGACAGTCACTTCACCCAATCGTTGAACCAAAGCCAGATATTTGTTTTTATGCAAATCAAGGCAATGGGCGTTATACAATCCCGGTTTTAGCCGGGCAATTCCTTTTTCTTTTCCTGATCCTCTACCCTTTCTGAAGTGAGATGGATCGGTGTTGGCATTGAAAACAGCAGTCACCTGCGGGGAATCAATAAAAAGGACATCATCATAAATGCCACGGTTGTTTGCAACAGGATCCCCCATCGTTTTGAGATAATATCCCCGGATTTGCTTCGCACATTTCATGACCAACACAATCACTGGATGCAGGGTTCTATCCAGATCATAAGGACTCAACTTCTCATGCAGGTCCGATGAGGAAAGCCTGGGTTTGGCAGAAGGTAAAATCGGTTTAGTCATATCTTATTAAGGTATTATCTGGGTGACAAGAATAAATTCTAATAAAAAATAAATGAATTCTTAAGTTATCAGTCAAGGTTGCACTATTTCAAGAAAATAACAATACATACTTTTATGTATTTTTTCAAATTTGGCCGATTTTGTGATATTTGTTGGAAGGTGGGGCTTGATTTTAGGGAAGGTTTTCCCAATGTGGAGGAATGAGGAGAATCGATGATCAAGAAATTGCCGATCACGATTCCCATAAACCTTGTTTCCTGACTTTCTTTCCCTTCGGGGAGGTATCCCGAACGCTTTCGGGATACCCAAAGGCCCTGACCGCCCAACCGCTCTTTGACTTGCAACTGGCACTCCGGCCCTGATCGAATCTGAACGCAGTCGGCAGTAGCATCCTTCAAACACAGATTCGATTTAACCGGGCACTGCGCTTGTTGCTGTCCCGAAAGCTTTCGGGAACCGGCTGACGGCGGATGGAATACAAATACTTACAAGTTATTCTTAATTATTTATATTTATACCAGAATTAGGGCTAGTGCAGTTTTTCCGCAAACTCAGCGGAAAGTGCGGTTGTGAAATACGTGCGCCTTTCCGTCGGTCGCCGGATCTACGACAAGAACGGAATCAAAAACGGTGTTCCTTAAATGTTCAATAATTCATTCGATTCCGTTCTTGCGGGATCAGTGGTGGGAGACGGATTTAGCGTTCTGAGAATTCAAGCCCACTGAGCGTAGTGGTCGGTGAGCCTGTCGAACCGTCGAAGTGGGAGTCGAAGGGTTGCCTACTTTTTCAAGAAAAAGGGGGTCTCCGAAGGAAAAGGAAATTGCTCTCTTTAGCCCCGAGAATCGGGAAAGAGTCTGTTTGTTGTTAATTTTTGGAATCAAACCGGGGTGCTTTTACAATCCGGACTTTTTCAAGAAAACCGAGGGGAAGAGGTTGATCAGAAAAGTGGGACCACTGGCAATGTGAATAGTTACTTTTCCCCTTTAAGGATGATTCAACTGGGTCATGCAGAACATCCATCTGGTTTCCGTCAGGCAACTGTATCTGCCGGACGGTTCCAACTTCAATTTCAGCAACACCTGTTCCCGGTGGCCAAGTATCATTACGTCTGACTGTTTCTGTTATAGATGAAAATATGGCAATATCACTGGAAATAAATCCGGTATTATATCTAAAAAGAGACTCTTTGGGTTTCCCGTCGGGTGTTATCTGACCCGGCTTACAAATGGAACGCCAGATCAGGGTGGTATCAGGAAGATGCGGGATCTTTATTTGAAATAGCTTTGAAATTTTACGAAGCGTTGAACCAAAGTAACTCTTTCCCCAATAAATTCTTTGAAATTTTTTGTGATGGAAAAACCTGTTTGGAATCATATTTTTGAATTTCGAATTTTTCAGCCCCAGGATAAAGTATAATAATCAATTTTTTTGATTCAGAAACCAAGGTAATATCAACTGAACCATCTGAAGCGGGACCACTGTAAGCATCAGCCAATTTCAGGAGCCGCAACTCTTCAAAAAATTTCAACAAACTGCTTAACCGGGTCATTTCATCCAGTAATTCTGAATCAAATGCTTTTGCACCATACCCGTCCCAATTTTCCTTATACGACCTGAACTCAGCCAATTCTGCTTCAACTTTTGCTAATTGCAGACCAGGTAAAGAAAACGAGGCTGAATTGATCAGGGTTCGGTAATAATCAGATTTCAATAAAAAATTGGTCTTCTCCAAATTTATCCAATTTTCATATTTTTGTTCAACAACTGCTGATCCTGCCGAGTTGTCTGAATTATTTTCAGAATAGGTTATAAAAAACGACTTTTTCTCAATTTCAGAAGCTTCACAACCGGGTATAAATCCAATCATATCTCACCTCCCATGACAACATTTTTTGTGTAGGGTGTCAATAATGATTCAAAAATTTCAAAAGACTGATCGTGTAATTCAATAAAAACAGATTGGTAATTACTGTTTTCACTTAGTTTACGTAAAAGGCCAATCTGCATCTTAACCTTCAGGTCAGAGCCATCCAACCTTGAATTGATATTTAAACTTTTATTAAATCCGTCTACATTCATAAAGCCCAATCCGCAATTATAATCGAATGAGCCTTTGAAACCACTATAAAATTTTGGGAAATAATTACTGCCTGTATCCAGGTAGTCTTCAATACTGCGTTCACTAACATCAAAGGTGAAATCATCGATGGTTCTGAGCGAAACAGAATCAACCGGGAAGGGTCTATCGAAGGAATCCTGGTAAAGTTTAAAGGTTTTTTCAAGGAACCCCATCATATCTGCCCAACCAAGGTACTTTTTAACTTTATTGACAACAATTCTGTTTTGGGTAATCTGAACAAGGTTAATTTTTTCACTGTCCCAACACCTTATTCTGATCGGAATTTGACCAGCGGGTTGAAAGGAAACAATAATGGATTGTTCATTAAACTGGTTGGTTGGGAACGGATCATTTAAAAACTCAGTAACTGGATACCCATTTTCAATGAACTTTTGTGCAAGAGAGAGAATTTGGTTGTTTTCCAAAAAGGAATCTTCCCTGAAAAACAATTCTGCATAAATTTCAGTTAAAGCTGGCTTTTTATAGGCCATTTCTTCCTCATGAGAATTTCACTACTTCTGTTTTTAAATCAAAAACAGTAAAAAAGGGAGCATTTTATTAGCAGTGCAAAGGTAATATAATCTACTTTAAAACGAAACAGTATGTTTTTAAACGGTTTTGATGTGATTTGGTTCCAATTTCTGATTTAAATAACTTTTCTTAGCAATTTTCTTGAAATATCCGCCTCAGCATCCAAAGAGGCAATCATTTCACCACCGGCATTTGTGAGTCTTGCCAGATCCTGTTTGCCGATCGTACTTTGGTCTGAGAAAATGAGTAAACTATCAAAATCAATTTTGGTTCTCAAAAGCCGTTCAAGAATAATCGTTGTTAAACGGGCTTTGTCCCGGTTTGGGATTCCAAAAAGGAATAAAGGCAAATGTTTGCCTACAATCCGGTAATCAATCGGGTAATCTCTGGAATATTCCATTTCATCAAGGTAGAAGTCCTTTTGAACTTTTTCTTTACCAACAATCCGGTAAAGTTGTTCCTGCAAATCTTCGTAAAAGGTAGATTCAGCCCGTGCCCGGTTGAGAAAAGTGAGATCATTAATTTTGGTGAGGGCCTGCCCCATCCTGAACAGGTTGAAACCAAGATTCTCAAGAGGAGTTTCTATAAAAAACTCGCCATTGTCTTCACTTAGTGAGGTTTCAAACTTTATTTGTTCAAAGAGTTTACCTCTGGTGCCCTCTCTGAATTTATCAATATCATTTTCATAACTCAAATGCATCAGGGTATGACCCATATCCGTAAGCCTGATAACCCCACCGGGCATTTCCCTGATGTAAAGTTGGTAAGGATCGCCATCAGCAAAAAAGAACGGGGTTTCAACTGAAAGCAAATTTTCGTTTCTGGGGTTGATTTTAACCTCAGCACAAAGAATTGAACAAAGAGAGTCCTGAAGTTTATTAATATCCAGATTCATTTTTTATTGAATTTCAAATAAGAAAGTTTGACTTGTATCATCCGAAACGGTTTTTAAGCCAGATATATTACAATCAGAAAGTAAACAATGCAATGCACCGTCAAGTGTCTTGTACCTGGTACTTGGTTCGGCAAAACCCTCAGCTTTTTTGTTTGCCTTTATATATTTTTCCGAGGCAAAGTGAATATGGTGTGTAGAACCGAGCTGGTTTTTTTCTAATTGATTTCGGTGATTATGACTTGAGCCGTTATACCGTCTGAGCGTAAGAACCTCCCCATTGGGTGATATCCATAGAAGTCCGCATGAGAAATCATCATCCATTCCATCTCTTGTGTTTTTTCTTTTATAGACTTCAAATTTATAACCTGAATCATCGGTGGCGATAACGTTAAAATTAATTTGTTCGTGCCCATCTTTAATCACCACTCTTGCTTGTGGGTTAGTAAGACGTTTCTGGCAGTTAATTAAGTCTGCAATTTTATCGTCAGTTAAGCTTTCAAATGACATTTGCCCCCTCTGAGACTAAAGGAAGTTATAACAATTACACTATTTTCTCAACTAAATCAAAGAATTTCGATAACCGGGAAAGAAAATCTGCATTCCTCATCCCATCAGAACATACGGAATCACCGTTTTATCCCATTTCTTTCCAAAGTAACGAACGGACTGATCTTTCATTGTTGAAATAAAACTGTCCCATTGATCTGGGTGAATAGTCTGGCAACCCAGACTGGAGGTTGTGGTATATCCACCTTTGTGGATATTGATGCCGAAGTACCCGGTTTCTTCATAGTCCGGATCGCCATCACGGATGACCGTCACTTCTCCGAGGCGCTGAACCAAAGCCAGGTATTTGTTTTTATGCAGACCAAGGCAATGGGCGTTATACAATCCCGGTTTTAGCCGGGCTATTCCTTTTTCACTCCCTGTTCCCTTACCCTTCCTGAAGAGGGTCGGATCGGTATTAGCATTGAAAGCAGCAGTCACTTGAGGGGAATCAATAAAAAGAGCATCATCATAAATTCCCCGGTCGTTGGAAGCTGGGTCACCCATCGTTTTGAGATAATATCCACGGATGCCCACCACAATCACCGGATGCAGGTTTCTGTCCAGGTCATAAGGGTTTAACTTCTCATGCAGTTCAGATGAGGAAAGTCGGGGTTTGTTAGATGGTAGAATCGGTTTAGGCATATCTTTTAAGTGACATTTTGGATAAAAAGGATAAATTTCAATAAAAAAATAAACGATTTCTTAAGTTATCAGTCAAGGTTGCACTATTTCAAGAAAATAACAATACATGTTTTTATGTATTTTTTCAGATTTGGCCAATTTTGTGATATTTGTTGGAAGGTGAGGCTTGATTTTAGGGAAGGTTTTCCCAATGTAGAGGAATGAGGGGCATCGATGATCAAGAAATTGCCTATCACGATTCCCATAACCCGTTTTCCTTTCTTCTTTTGTCTTCGACAACCCCCTTTTGACAGGGCAAAAGGAGGCAAAACCCTTTCCGCCGCTTTCCATCTTTGGCTTATGACTACGTTTCATATCGGAACCCGGCGAACTCATCAGGCTTCGCCTGACTCAAACACGCCGGCTTCTGACCGATATTGGACTTGTCATTGGCGCCGATGGAAAGAATGGCGGCAAAATGCTTAACGACTTTTTCTACCATCATCTTTCTCCCCTCGGCGGTTTGACAAATTGCATTTCTGCCAGAATCAGGGACGTTTGTATCCGCAAACTCAGCGGAAAGTGCGGTGGGAGGATCCGTGCGCCTTCAAAAACGGAATCAAAATTAAATAAATGTTCAGATGAGAAAATCCATCCGATTCCGTTTTTGCGGGATCAGCGGCGGGTGACGGATCCAGCGTTCTGAGGTTGCAAGCTTTTTGCCTACTTTTTCCAGAAAAAGTAGGTCTCCGAAGGAAAAAGAAATTTCTGTTTGGTGCATTTTCGCCCGGAATGAGGGCAACCCCAGAAAAAGGGTTGTGGCCGGGCGGGTATTTATTCATAATCCTTTACCCCGGGTTGGCACCCGGGACTACCAACATTTCACCCTGCTGGGGTGGGGAAATTTTCTTTCTGCCAGAATCAGGGCAAGAGCGGTTGCGAAGGTCGCATTGAAGAAGGCATCCCATTTTCAGGATTGGTGACCGTGTGATATGTTTGTTGTTCCAATTCCCCACACAAACCGAATGTTAATTTTAGATTAAAATTTTGATGTTGGATTTCAAACAAAACTAATGCCCTTTAGTGTTTTTTTACTATTGATCTTATAAAAAGGCATTTAAAACAGTATCCAACGGTTATTATTCCTTACCAAAAGCCCAATTGCATGTTACTTTTATTCCTGAACCCGTTTTATTTGTAGACTTTATCTGCTATATTTAACTCCAGTCAGACGGGAAATGGGTTATAAACTCAGTTCCTGTAACTTCTTAATACTTTGGCATAGTCTTTGTCTGATAACGAATTCTTTTAAAAATTAACCAAACACCAAAAACGGAGAAACCATGAACGTTCCAGAACTTGAAAAAATCCTCAGTGAAATAAAATCCAATATACCAGATGTTGAATCTGCTGCCATTATCTCTTCAGACGGTCTGGTACTCGTTTCAACTTTTAGTCAATCTGCGCAATATGATGAATCCCGTGTTGGTGCAATGGTTTCTGCTCTGCTCTCACTTGGTAACCGGGCTTCGGTTGAATTGTCAAGGGGTGCACTTGAGCAGGTTCTCGTCCGTGGTGCAAACGGTTATGTAGTAATCGAAAGTGCAAGTGAGGATGCAGTCTTAGCTGTTGCAACCAATTCAAATGCAAAACTTGGAATCATTTTTTATGAATTGAAAAGAATGTCCAACCGGATCGCCATAGCTCTTTCCTAAATTGCAAAAATCCGGGTCGCGCCAATTATAATGGCCGTTCCCGGGTATCATTCCATTTCGGTTTGGAAACAGAATCACTTTCGGTGCTACTCTTTTTTCCCCTATTTTAATTAAAATGAACCTTTCTAATGAGATTTGAGCGCTTTTACCAATTTAACCGGATATCAGAAAATTTCACTTCAGATACTTTTCTGTCTGTTCATCTTTATCCTACCTATTCGGGTCGGTTTGACGACGTATCCTTTTTCATCTCAAAAAACCTGGCCTTCTTTCAGAAAGAAGAAACAAACTTTAAAGTTGCATTTTATGAATATCTGGTAAGTAATTGCTCAATCGGTTTATCCCGACAAAAACAGGGGTTTGATATTTCCTATCAAACTGTTATTGATATTGAGACCCTGGTTTCAAACACCTGCCGTTCCTTTAATGAGTTTGAAGTTTTCAATGTACTCGGGGGAAAAAAGGAATTTATTATTTACCAGCCGGAAAATAGAAAAAGTCTTGGCTTTGGTAAATTCAGAACCCAAACCGATGTTCTGATTTATTCATATTGCTTCCGAACGAAAAAAAATATCACTGAAATCATCAGAAGCCTTCCAGATCAGGATCCGCTTGTCATTTACCGGTCAGTGCTGGTTTTATGTTTGCTCGGGTTTCTTAAAATTGCAGAAATTGAAACCGTACCTTTGAACGGGAATCAGATTCAAACTGCACCGGTATTGCCTGAAAAAACGCAACCTGTTTCACCAAAGCCGGCTGAGCCCGCCAAACAGGACAGTCAGCAGGTTCATGCTTTAAAACGCCTTTTCACTAAAATTATGAGTATCTGATTGTGTCTACAGAAAATCCAATACAATATTTAAAATTGGTTGTCAGCGGTTCTGTTAATGCCGGTAAAACCACTTTTATCAGAACCATCAGTGAGATTGAACCCATTACAACAGATGAATGGGCTTCTGAAGACTCTGTAAAAGAGAAAAAAAGCATGACAACTGTTGCACTTGATTATGGCCGCCTTACCGTTGATGAGGGGTTGGTTCTTAATATTTATGGAACACCCGGGCAGAAACGTTTTGATTTTATGTGGGAAATTTTGTCTGAAAAAGCCTTCGGAATCATCTTTTTAGCAGACAGCACAAACCAGGAAGATATTGAAAGTACAAAGAACATTATTCATTACTTCAATTCACACATCAACCTGCCCTACATCATCTGTGTTACAAAACTGGATTTAAAGGAAACACTGGGTTTTGAAAAGGTTGTTTCTGACTTCATTGACTTCAATACAACAATCATTCCGATTAATACAACGGTTAAAGAAGATGTAAAATCTGCCCTACTGACTCTTTTGACCGAAGTCATCCAAAATCTTGAATAAAAAATATAAAAAAAGGAAAATAATATGAGCACACCCAACCCAACCAGCAAGGATTCAAATATGGCAATTTTTGATTTTACAGAAGACCTTCAGACCAGCATTAATGCAATGGACAGTGAACACCGGTTTTTATTTGATGCCATTAACCATTCTTTCGAATTGATTAGAACAGATAAACAACAGGCTTACACTTACTTTGACAATGTTATCCTTAGCTATGTAGAAAAGCATTTAACCCATGAAGAAAACATCATGCGGAAAAACAATTATCCTGATTTTGAACAGCATTTAAAAGCCCACACGCTTTTCAGAAAAGTTGTGATGGAATTGGTACCTGCAGTTCAGGCTGGTGACCCTAAGGCGTTTATGGAAGTTTATGCCATTTCAATGGGCTGGCTGATTGGGCATATTGAGAAAGTTGATAAAAAGTATGGTAAATGGTATGCTGAGCAAAATCTTACTGCAAAAATCAATGCCGAAGAATCTGCCAGCTCCCTTTAATTCTTTGCTAACTATTTGGCAGAACAACTTTGTTCTGCCTTCTTTTCTGATCTACGGGATATTTGTATGAATGTGCTTTTGATTGACGATGACAAACAAATTCATCTACTGGTAAAAAAAATTCTGGCCCCTCACGATATTAACCTGATTCATGCTTTTTTTATTCAGGAAGGAATTGATAAACTTAAGACCAATGAAATTAACCTGATTATTACTGACATTGTCATGGATGGAATTGATGGACTTTCATTTCTTTCATTGATAAAAAGGGATCGTGATTTTAAATCCATTCCGGTTATTGTAATCACAAGCAACACAGATCCAGAAACAGAGAAAGTTGCAGTAAGTCAGGGCGCAGTTGGTTTTTTAACGAAACCTGTTGAAGAATCAAAACTGACCAATTTAATCAGTACTATTTCGTATCTGGATCAGAATAAATCGGTAGAACCTATCTCTGATGATTATTTCATCAGAAAAATGCAAAAGGTAACCGGCGTTCTCACCAAAGATTCCATTGCTTTAAACTATGAAACCTCCATTCCAAATTATTTGGATGCTGTTGACGGTATATTTGATTTTTCTGCACTTGGTTTTTTTAAAAAAACAGCGCCATCCAAATTTGAATTGATCTCTGAAACCGGTTTCATTTCCTTTCTTGAAGACCTTCGTTTTGTTCCCGCAGACTTCACACCCAATCATTTAAAAATGATCAACAGAAGTGGTCCTGTTTTCAGCAATGACGTTTTGAGGCATCCGAATCCTATAATAAAAAGCTGGGCAAACCACTTTTCCCTGATCAGTGAAGTAATTCTGCCTTTTCACTATTATGAACCGGGAAACGGAAAAATCGGTTCTGGAACCAATAGAAAAACTGAAGGAATTGCCGGATTTTTCTGGGGATTCAGAGGAAGTATTCTTTCTTCAAAAGAATGCGAGGTACTGATCAGATTATCGAATCTGGCAAATCCGATTTTATTTGATCTGCAGGAATATGGGAAGTCTTCAAGCCGGAAAACCCATGCAATTTAACGATACTTTTTACACTTTCTGAACTTTTTTA
>Ga0209460_1002046_pt1 | contig 9878 bp, 7 predicted proteins | sample EBPBio132013_DNA_FD_185868 | JGI IMG/M metagenome (GOLD analysis project Ga0209460, IMG submission 185868) | Wastewater treatment Type I Accumulibacter community from EBPR Bioreactor in Madison, WI, USA - Reactor 2_5/13/2013_ DNA (SPAdes)... | ecosystem: Engineered > Bioreactor > EBPR >...
AGCCTAACTTCCCGGCAGAACGCCCCGCCCGTTCCGTGTCGTGATCCCACACATACTTGACGTGCAGCCCATCGCGCTTCTTGATCCGTTCAATAAAATTGGGCGTATGAATATGAGCACAACCAATAAGTGCAAGTGAGCGCATGAAGTAATAATCCTTTAACTTGTTATGAATGTGGCGCAAAAATATCGCGATATACTTTAGTTTACCCCTGCTACAACGCGCCGCAACTGTAATGGATATACGATTGAGACTTTTCTTATGGCAGTCAATGTCTCATGACCGTAATTACGGGTTATTGCAAGTGGAATAGTGTGCAGAGTACGGCTTGGCGATTTTTGATCGGTCGCGCGGGCAGCCCACGAACGAAGCAGCGCCGCCTCATGGTATTGATGATACCCGGTGGGAGCGTGGCGACGATTTTGCGTCGAAAAGCCAAAGGCTCAGGCGTGATGCGATTCGAAGTCGGTGGTGTGGATCGCTTGGCTAATGGTATCTGTCTGTAGGAGCAGTACAAGCTGGTCAGACAATTTTGCAACCGCATAAATATCAGGAAACTGGGCTTCACTTTGTAATGGGGTGATTTGTGCGCGGGGGATGTCCTCAACCTGATCGACGGCATCAAAGATGAGTGCAATTGGCCCATGCTTTTCACGAAGCGCCACAATGGGTATGTCCAATCGATATTCCACCTCTGTGATGCCGAATCGCCGCCGCATATCAATCAAAGGCATGACCTCGTTGCGAACGGTAATGAAGCCCAGAATATCGTCGCGGAGCGTTGGAACGGGTTTGAACGCCATAAAATAGAGGACTTCGATAATTGATGTGACATCAATTCCACCCCATTGATCACCGATACGCACGGTAAGGCATTTGAACAGTTTGTCAGACATTTTGATGATCGTTTTCTCTCGCTTAGTTTTAGATCGTTAGGTGATAAGACACACTTTTAGTTTGCGTATTCAAGCAGCAGTTTAGAAATTCCGGCAGGGTTTAAGGTATGGTTCGCGGCACCTAATAGAATTGCTTCGTGGGGCATCCCGAATACAACACACGATTCGCTGTTCTGTGCGACTGTAATGGCTCCGGCATCGTACATAGCCCGCAGCCCTTGTGCGCCGTCATTCCCCATGCCGGTTAAGACAATCCCTACTGCACGTGAACCGTAATTTTTTGCCACAGATTGTAAAAAAATATCGCCTGAAGGAATATGAGGCACATTCGCGGGCGTATTGCTCAACTCAAAATGATGATTTGACCCCAAACGGAGGTGGGTGTTCGCCGGGGCGAAATAGATGGTTCCCGCATCCGGGTATTTACCTGAACCGGCTACCTGAACCGGCAGACGCGAAACGGAGCTTAACCAGTTGACGAGCGGTGGCACAAAGTCCGGGGTGATGTGCTGGACGATAACGATAGGCAGGTTAAACGAGGATGGTAAGCGCTTAACGAGTTCGCCAATGGTTTGTGGGCCACCCGTGGAGGCCACAATTGAAACAATTTCGGGTTTGGGCTTCGCGTTTGAGTTCACTGAGGTTAACGGCTTGCCGTTCTCAGCCACATGGGTGCCGGGCGATTTGGGATGCCGGATGACATGAACCCCCGACATAGCCCGTACCGTGTTTACCAAGTCTTTCATAATCGCATGATTAGCAGCATCATCCGACTGATTAGGTTTGCGCGAAACCGTTAACGCTCCCGCTTTGACCACCTCGGATGCAATGTCACAGTCCCAATGATTCGATGCTGCACAGATGACCACAATCGGTACCGGGTTCACGTCCATTATTTCACGGATGGCTTCGATAGCATCCATATGAGCAATGAGGGCATCCATGAGAATGACATCGGGCTGTATTCCCTTTGTCATATGGACAGTCTGAAAGCCATTGGTTGCGAACGCTACGACTTGCATATCGGGTGAGTTCCCAATAAGCTGCGCCAAATGGTCGCGAGCGCTTGGGCTGTCATCCGCGATTAACACCCGTATTGACACAGTTAATCATCCTCAGTAAAAACCAACTCAGTGATGGTTTTAAGAAGTTCACCCTGATCAAACCCGCGTTTGACGATATACGCATTTGCACCCGCCATCATACCGCGTTCGCGATCTGCCTCGCTTTCAAGTGAGGTTACAAGGATAACAGGCAGGAACTCAAATGCGCTGTTTGCACGCAGTTCTTTGGTGAGGGTGATTCCATCCATATTCGGCATTTCAACATCGGACACAACCAGCTCGATCTGCTGTTCTTGGAGCTTTTGCAGGGCTTGTAAACCGTCGGTCGCTGTGATGACTTCATACCCTGCGGTTTCTAAGATGCTTTTTTCTAGTGTACGTGTAGTTATTGAATCATCGACGACAAGTATTCGTGTAGCCGGCTTTTCTGCCTCAATTTCGTTCTGCTTCAGCGAGAAAACCTGCTTGTGACCGCCCTTAGCCGCCCGCACAAGATCGGCTGCGTTCAATACGACAACGGGCTGCCCGTCACCCATGAGTGCCGCGCCAGCAATGTTATGCACGCGGCGCAGGGGTGTACCGAGCGGCTTAATCGCCAACTCCTGCTCGGTTAACACATCATCCACCAGCAGAGCGAGGCGCTGTTCGGCGACAGCCATAATAACCACCAATGGATGATGATGCTTTTCCAAGTTAAAGGTACGTCCCAGCAAACTTGCAAGCGGCATTATCGGCATTGTCACACCGTCAATTGTAATCATAGATTGCCCGCCGACGGTAAATGTTTCATGTGGTTGCAGTATTTTCAGTACGGACAGCAGTGGCAGCACATAGCGTTCATTTTCCACCTGTATGAGTAACCCGCGCGAGATCGTTAAGGAACTTGGAACGACCAGATGAATCGCTGCCCCTTCACCGGGAATGCTTTCAACCTCGATATGCCCCTGTAGTTCTTCAATCCGTTCCCGTACCACATCAAGGCCGACTCCGCGACCGGAAAGGGTCGTTATTTCCTTTTTGGTCGTGATCCCCGGTAAAAAGGCCAATTCAATAATGGCATGATCGTTGTCATGTTCATTGATGACCTGCCCGCTGCTTTTACTTCCCGCATCGTGCAGCCCTTTGAGGTCAAATCCGCCACCATCATCCGCAATACTGATACGGACTTCTGATCCTCGTTGTTGGAGTGTTAGCCGCACATGACCTTCAACCGGCTTGCCTCTGCTTTGACGAACCTCTGCGGACTCAATACCATGCCCGACCGCATTACGCAGCATGTGGATAAAGGGGTCTTTCAGGGCTTCAAGCACTTTCTTATCCAGTTCGACACTGCCACCGACAACGTTAAAAATAACCTGTTTGTTCTCGCTGTGTGCAGCATCACGAATGGTACGCTGCAACGTTGGCACGAGGGTTTCAAATGGCAGCATCCGCACATGACGGGCATTATCCTGAAGCTGGGAGGTAATAACTCCTAACCGTACTGTGTCTTGCTTCAGCCTTTGGTCGAACCGGTTGATGTTTTGAAGCGTGGCTTCAAATTGCTTTTCGTAACGGAACAGGATTTCGGTTAATTGGTGTGCGGCATCAACGTCAAGTGTTGGCAGCAGGGTTTTTATTTCGCGCCACACTTTTGACGAATGGGCGACCTGCTGCCGGATGTCCCTGAATTCTGCGATGCGCTGTTCAGCATTGATGCGGGAAACCACCAATTCCCCCACCTGCGCCATCAAATCATCCAGTTTGCTGATGGACACGCGAATCGATTCTTCACCGCTGGTCATCGCCGTTTTATTGGCGGAATCATCGTGCGGAGTCGTTTCGGCAGGCACCGGCGTGGGTGATGTGTCGATTCGGGATGGGCTGCTTGGTTTAGGCACTTCCGGTATGGGTGCGCCCGGTGGCGGTGCGGCCTGAACCGGAGTGGTAGGGTTTGCTTTGTCCTCGTCCCCGGTTGATAAACGGCTCACTAATGCCTCAACAGCAACCGTTTTTCCTTCGAGCAGAAACCCGATGTTGTCCAGCGCATCGTAGAGTGCCTCGCATATCTTTTCTTCGAGATGCGTTTCGGTAGTGCGCGCCTTCTGTAGGGCGCTTTCCATCGCATTGGCAAGTTGCTCAATGGCTTCCAGTCCAACGGTACGGGCCGCCCCTTTTAGGCTGTGTGCCGACCGAAACGCTTCTTGGACAAGTTCGCGACGCTTTGTATCTTCAGGGCGAAGCTCCAATGCTAGGATAGCCATATTTAAATTCTGCAAATGTTCGGCAGCTTCTGCGCGGAACGTTTGCAAAAGCTGCTGCATCAGATCTTCAGATTTGATCATGCGTCGCATCCTTACTAAACGGCATCAGCAATTTTGTAACGTGCGGCAGCATCCTGCATCAGCCGTGCCATTTCATTCAAGTCTCGCGTACTTTTCTCGGTTTGGATCGTGCTGGTTGCTGTTTGACGGGTTGCCTGCTCGATTTGTGTCATCGCTGTCGCTAATTGGTTCATGCCATTGCTTTGCTGCGATGAACTGGCTGCGATCTGCGTTGCTGCTTGTGCCGCTTCCTCGATAATTTCAGCAAGCTGGCTAATCGCTTTCCCGGCTTCTTCGGCGAGGATCATGCCTTGCTCGGCACCTTTGTTCCCTTGCTCCGTGACCATGACAGCCGTATTCGTCGCCTGTTGAATCTCGCTGAGGATGTCCCGTACACGGGCGGTTGCTTCACGCGACTGTTCCGCCAACTGGCGCACTTCCATCGCCACGACCGCAAACCCTTTGCCATCTTCTCCGGCGCGCGCCGCTTCAATGCTGGCATTGAGGGCCAATAATTTGGATTGGTCGGCAATTTCATTGACGGTCGCGATAATTTCACCAATCTGCTGGGTACGTTCCGAGAGGGCAAGAATATTCTGGGCAATGCTTTCGACGCGCTGCCGCACCATTTCCATGCCATGCACCGTATCTGCCACGGCTTGCTGTCCACTGTGGGACACGTTCAATGATTGGCGAGCCGTCTGTGCAACCGCTTGTGCGCGTTCTGACGATTGGACTACTGTGATACGGATTTGTTCAACTGTTGCCACGGTTTCGGCAACGGCGGCGTGTTGCTCGGTGGCGCTTGCGATCTGCTGGTTCGACATCGCGAAAATTTCGGCGGCTGACGCTGCCACACCGGAGGCGCTTTCACGAATTTTCTGGGTAATATCGCTCAGGCTGTCAACCATATCATTCAGGTTCTGGCCGAGCTGTTGCAGGTCGGTATCAACCTCACCAACCCCTATCGCTCCATGTGGGTCAAGTCGTGTACGCAAATCGCCGGATGCGACCTTCTGCACAAAGTTCATGTAGGTTGAAATCGTGTTTTGCAGGCCGGTCTTGGCGCGTGTTTCCATTTCCACCATCTGTTGCAGGTTATCAATCATATGGTTGAAGTTTTCAGCCAGTGTCCCAATTTCATTATGACTCATAATCGCGGCGCGTTGCGTAAGGTCGCCGCTGCTGACTTTCTGTGTCGTACTCAGGAGTGTAGTCAGCGGTTTGATGATGCCGCGTATTGTCCACGTACTAAACGTGCCAACAATGATGATGGCGGCAACACCAATAAGGAGTGACAGGAAGGGGACAATGTTGTATACCAGATTATTGATTTCAGTAGCCTGTCGGGTGGCATGTTCAATCTGCTTGTCACCCATCGCTTTGTACAGGCCGTTTATCTGGTTAAAGAGTATTAGCCCATCACCATTGATAACCCCCATTGCTTCTGGATTTCGATTAGAAATTGCCATCTCGATTGCTCGATCTTGCAGCGTTTGATAATCTTGCCAAGCCTTCACAAATTGGTTGAACGTATCAGCCTCATCATTGGGATCAAGGTTGATCGAAACGAGGGATAACAGCGCATCAATTTCAACTCTTTTATCGGCGATTGTCTTCTGAAAGCGTTCAGTCGATGAGTCGTAAGGGGTGATGATGTGATTGCGAATGATAATTTCCAACTCTAGTATGCTTTTATAGGCTTGATTAATCGCCACATACTGGGGGATTTCTTGATTGACGATAACGGCCACTTTCTTTTCGATGATGTTGAGTTGCAAAAGCCCTAATAGGCTGATGCAAATAAGCCCAACAATGAACAGAAGTGAGCCGAAAAGGAGCCGGATACGAATGCTGGTGTTCTTGAACATGATATTACCTGTGGGCAATTCTAACTTCGGAAGCTGTTCCACTGACCAAGTGCAATCGCCAAATCACTTTGGTGGAATCTTGACCGGTTGCTGCTTTGAAAAACATCTATCGTGTATGCATTATCTACAGAGCTGAATCATCAACAATCAAGCGAGGATCAGCTAAAATGGCATGAATATGAAGTAAGGCCGTACCATCCAGAAAAATGCCCTGAAAATATTCAGGATGATCTAAATTGAGGTTGGTTGGCGTGGGGTTCATCTGATTCAGCGGTAACTCAACCGCCTCACCAACCGCTTCGACACATAAACCGATGCTCCCGTTCTGAGTCTCTGTCACAAGCATCGCACCGTGCAGGATCGTTTCGGTTTTCAACCCCAGTACAGAACCTAAATTCAGGACTGAAATAATATGTCCCCGAACATTCGTGATTCCGGCTATAAACCCCGGTACGCCGGGAATGGGAATAATGAGTACATCGTCATATACCGATGTAATGGAGTCGATTGGGATCGCAAAGCGTTCTTTGTTGATAGCGGTTGTCAGTACCGATATGCGCCCTAACTTATCGTCTTCATGCATCGGGATGCCGACACGTTCCGCACGCAGTTGTAGCAGCTTCAGTTCTTCGCCTGAAAAGAGGTCTTGAATATTCATCATAAATGCCTTTGCGGAGCTGCGGATAGATTCTCCAGTCGATATTCAAGCACCGTTTTCAGCATCTCGACCGTTAACTTGTCACTATGCTCAATGAATTGATCGGGGGACAAGCAATCGAGAATTTGATGAGCATGTGTCCAATGGCTGGCGGCTTTTTTGAGGTGTCCCAGTTTTTCGAAGATTTCGCCGACTGTGAAATGCGCTAATACGAAATCATTCTTGCAGTAAATCGCTCGCCGCAGCGACATTAACGATTTTTCAATTTCGTCTCGTTGAAGCTCAATTACACCTCGCAGATAATGTATTTCAGGGCGCATGACGTTTTCCTGCTCGGCTTCATTGAGCCAATGCAGCGCCTCTTCCCAGTCTTCACGATTTGCGGCATAGTGTGCCAATGTCCACGGGTCGAGCTTATCTGTAGGAACCCTTGACGGTGCAGTTACCCTTTCCGCTGCTGGAACAACCGGATCATGCTTCTGAGCAAGACGCGCGGCCAGCAGCCGGGGTTTGGAAACCGGCTCATTGTTCATCACGGGTGTGGTTGCCCGTGTGGGGCATTCCGGGGGGCGCTGCTTTTGGTAATGGACTGCCCCATCAAAATTATGGACTTGAAAGGGTTGGCTGGTCATGTGCGAAGACTCTGAATGCCCCAGCACCAACCAACCCGTTTCATTTAAAGCGCCGTGAAATCGTTTGATAATGTTGCTGACCGTAAACCTGTCAAAGTAGATGAGTACATTCCGGCACAGAATAATATCCATCTGCATCACGGGATGGTTGAAGACGGTGTACATTTCATCTGCCAGATTGAGCGGTGCAAACGTCACCATTTCGCGGATAGATACATCAATCTGGTAGCCGCCTTCGGCTTTAACAAACCACTGCTGCTGGCAGGTTGGAGGTGTTTCGGAGCGAAATGACCATGAGCGGTATAAACCCCGTTTTGCCCGTTCGAGGTAGTTCTTGTTGAGGTCAGTTGCGAGGATGTGAATATCCCAGTTTTTTATATCAGGTACAAGGTCGCGCAACATGATGGCGATGGAATAAGGTTCCTCGCCTGTCGAGCAGCCAGCACTCCAGATTCGTAATCGCTTCAATCCGGTATCTTGTCGATTCTGGATTAAATGCGGGAGGGTAGAATGCTTGAGGACATCCATCTGGCTGCGGTCGCGGAAGAAATAGGTTTCACCAATCGTCGCGACTTGAATGACACGCTGCCACAGCGGATGCGTAATCTCCTGATTCGCAAGTTGATCACACAGGTCTTGTACCCCCGCAATGATTCCAGCCGTCCGCAGTTCCTCAGCCACCCGCATAATATCTGTTTTTGAATGGTCATTGAGGCCGATTGCCAGACGCGCTTCAATAAGCTCTAGCAAAAAGCTGTGAAAAACCGGGACAGATGAAACGATACGACTTTCCACTTACTACCTCAGTAAAAATGAACTCAAATGCGCTGTCAATCGGAGTGCCTATCGTCGTGACCAGTCGATGATTCCGAACCCGCAGAGGGTTTTCCAGATTTCTTCTTCTGCCGCCGGGCCTTTGCGGATGTAATAATCAGCACCACTGTTAAGACCTGCAACCATGTGGTCGGTATCCTCAAGTCGGGTCAGCATGATGACTGGAATGTGAGAGGTGGACGGATGGCGCTTCAGGTGGCGGGCGATCTGAAAACCGTTCATTGTTGGCAAATTGACATCAAGTATGACGGCAATCGGTTGATACTCCTGAATAGCTGCGATCCCTTGTGGGCCGTCCTCGCGAATGAGAACGTCAATTCCGTACTGGTTCAGGTAAAATCCAATCGCTTGTGATTGGGTTGGGCTGTCTTCCACAACAACGATCAACGGATTTGTCATTTTACTTCCTTACAAAACTAAGCGGGCAATTGACTAGGAACATGCTACTTGCAAACGTATCGAATACCCGAATGGATGAATGGATTGAAAATTGATTCGTGTGATATTTTTATCATAGCGCATATTCTAAGTTAATGAATAAAATTCAGTATGATGATTGTCATGTCTCTGGATGGCATTTATCATACGTTGACTTGGAAGTAACTTCCGCCAGTTCGACTAGCGCAACTCGTATGAAGCGCTAAGATAGAGTTGGGGCGCACGAACAAAAACAAGGAGGTGACTTATGGAATACCGACCGCTGGGACGTACAGGCGTAATGGTTTCGAGCCTGTGTTTAGGGGTTATGAACTTTGGGGGTGTTACCAACGAGGCGGACTCCATCGCCATGATCGACCGTGCCTTAGACGCGGGCATCAACTTTATCGACACCGCCAACGTTTATAATGGTGGGCAAAGTGAAGTCGTCCTCGGTAAAGCGCTCAAAGCCAATGGCAAGCGTGAAGCCATCGTCCTCGCCACCAAAGTCAACGGGGTCATGGGCGAAGGCCAGAATGATAAGGGCATCTCCCGTTATCACATCATCAAAGCCTGCGAGGACTCCCTTCGCCGCCTGCAAACCGACCACATCGACCTTTACCAACTTCACCGCCCCTCGGCCACCATCCCGCAGGATGAAACCCTCCGCGCACTGGATGACCTCGTTCGGGCAGGCAAGGTTCGCTATATCGGCAGCTCCACCTTCCCCGCGTGGATGGTCATGGAAGGGCTGGCGACCAGTGAACAGTACAGCCTCGTGCGCTATATCAGTGAGCAGCCGCCCTATAACCTGCTCGACCGTCGTATCGAAAACGAACTCGTTCCCCTCTGCCAGAAGTACGGAATCGCTATTCTCCCGTGGTCGCCCCTTGCCGGTGGCATCCTCGCCGGTCGTTACGGCGCAACCAACCAGTTCCCCGAAGGCTCCCGCGCCCAACGGGTTGGGGCTTCATTTCAAGATCGCGTGTCCGAACGCGGGGTAACAGTTGCCCAAGAGATGCACAAACTCGCTCAAGAACGTGGGATGACCGCTTCTCAATTTGCGCTGCTCTGGTGTAAAGATCAACCCGGTATCACCTCGCCCATCCTCGGCCCGCGCACGATGGCGCACTTGGAAGACGCGCTGGCGATTGCCGATAAGCGCTTCGACGCTGCCGACCGTGAACTGCTCGATAACTTGG
>Ga0209460_1002049_pt1 | contig 9863 bp, 10 predicted proteins | sample EBPBio132013_DNA_FD_185868 | JGI IMG/M metagenome (GOLD analysis project Ga0209460, IMG submission 185868) | Wastewater treatment Type I Accumulibacter community from EBPR Bioreactor in Madison, WI, USA - Reactor 2_5/13/2013_ DNA (SPAdes)... | ecosystem: Engineered > Bioreactor > EBPR >...
ATCGAACTAAGTGCTCAATCTGATCAGCCCGCACGCAGCTCAGGCCGAGCTGTGCAGCATCGACGAGTCAATCGCGCTGATGCACTGCAACGTGGGCGAACTCACTAGGGGTGGGACACGCGATCCGCCGCACCGTGCTGAGGCACACCGGTATCCCGGTGCGGGTGTTAATCGGTGGCACGAAAACGCTTGCGAAGCTCGCCTCCGTCGGAGAGAAGAAGGACCCTAGCGGCAACAACGCTATGCACCTGGGGAAGTACACGCCTGAGCAGCTGGACCGAATCATGGAGTCGATGCCGACGACGGAAATCTGGGGTATCGCAGTCGGCACCGGCAAGAAACTCGCTGCGAGGGGCTTTTACACCGTCAAAGGCCTGCGCGATAGCGACCCGAAACACATCCGGCAGAAGTTCGCGGTCGTGCAAGAACGCACCACGATGGAGCTGCGCGGGGTGACGTGTATCGAGCTTGAGGAGCAGCCGCGGGAGCTCAAGGATCATTAGATCTGCCATGCTCCTTCTCGCGGAAGACGACGACTTTGGAGGAGATGAAGCAGATCATCTCCCTGTACGGGAAGCGAGAGTCGGCACGGCCGCGCAGCCAGGGCCAGGTCGCCTCCTAGGTGGTATAGGTGGCCACCGGCTGGGCTGACTTAGGAACACCCCGGCATTCAGCTCAGGTCGACGTGAGGCTTGAGACGCGTTCCGATGACCCGATCATGTTCATAAAAGCAGCGGACCGGATGCTGTCGCACCTGTTCCAGCAGTACCTCTTAGGAGGCGGCGGTGCGCTCGCGCCGGTGTCTCCTTGGCGGACACTCGACCTGCGGGCCAGGGGCAGCCGCTCGCAATCTTTCACCCGCATTTCGAAGGCCGAGGTGTGGGGAAGGCCCTTGACGAAATTACCTGGCACCCAGGACCAATGCACCCGTTCGCGGTGTCTCAAGCCGCGTTCGCAGCGTGTGCCACATCCATCCGCTTTCGAGCCTGTTTGCAGCCCCACAACACACAAATCAAATCCGACTATGCAGACCAATACGGGGTTGGTAAAGGAAAACCCCCACTTTCGGGGGAAGCCATAGCGCTCCACTGAAAATATGGTCGATACCGGTGTCAGGTTTCACCTCTGGAGACACGTCTATAAGTTCACGGCGTCTTATCCGGACACTGAAACCGTCTGCGGATTCGGGCGAACCGCAGACTAGGCCCGACGGAGGTGAAATGCGTTGTGAGAATGTCAATACGCCAGAGCACCCGCATTGATCTGCGTTCTGTGCCTGATGCTTCGCTGATTCAGCTCAGTCGGGATGGGGCTGCTGATGCGTTCGGTGAGCTCTGGGCTAGGCATCACTGTGTGATCGAGCGCAGACTCGCCGCCGTCACGAACTACGAGGTTGAGGATGTCGTCCAAGAGGCGTCAATCAAAGTGCACCGGCACCTGCTCAAGGGCGGGGATATTCCCATCTCGTTTCGCGCCTATTTGCTTGCAGCTGCGAGAAACATCGCAATCGACATGAGTAGGAAAGCAGGAAACGCCCCCACCGCTTCCTACGAAGAAGAGATCCACAACGTTGACCTCGGGAACCCTGACCATGCTGATGCGTTCTTCGAGAAGTCCACGACGACGCGCGCCCTGAAAGCGTTGAAGCCGACGCAGCGCGAGCTGCTCTGGTACCGCGACGTTGAGGATCTGCCGCTGAAAGAGGTCGCGCGGTTCGTCGGAATGACGGAGAACACAGCTACCGTGGCGCTGAAACGCGCACGAGAGGCGTTCAAGTCGGCATGGATCGACGCGCAGCTCTCTCCCGACCGGAACCTTGGCGATGACTGCGCCGCTGTGGTGCCGCTGCTTGGAAAGTACGCCAGGGACACGCTCAAACCACGTGCGAAAGCGCAGGTTGAGCTCCACCTGATGGACTGCACGCACTGCCTTGCGCTGCAGGTCGACGCGAACCACCTGCACAAGAAGCTTGCGATGGTGATCCTGCCGATGCTGCTGCTCACGGGCGCAGCCGGTTTCCGAGAGCTCATCGCCTCGGGAGGGAACATTCCCGACTACGGTGCCTTGGCTGCAGTGCAAGACCCTGGCGCCGCGGCTTCGGCGAGCAGCGGCCCGTCAGCGGGAGCCGGGATCGCTACAACCGCTGGGGTTGGCGGGGCGAAGCTTGCAGCGATTGCGGCGGCGACGGCCTCAGTGCTGGTCGTCGGAACCGGGATCTTCGCGGCCACCTCTACAGCTCCCCGAACCGCCCCGACGCAGCCGACGGTGGAAGCCACAACGCAGCGGCCTGAGACGCTCGGAGGCGACGACCCGAAGGATGGGCAACAGCAGTCCGAGGAGACCGGCGTAGAACAAGGCGATGAGCAATCTCCGGGTGATGTGACTGCGACCGATGTCGTAACACCGGCCCCCTCCTCAGGCTTCACCGCCGATCGACACCAGTGTCCCGCCAGACGGGAACACCGGCACCGGGGGAGGCGGGGGAACCGGCGATGGCGGTACTGACACTGGCGGAGGAGATGGAACCGGCGGCGGCGAAACCCCTTCGTCACCGTACGAGCTGACCTACGCTGTCACGCCTGAAGGGTCAGCCTTGCAGCTGCAAGGGGTGGCGAGGGCAATCGTGTACGCCAAGATCACCCCTGCCGGCAGCCCGGAGAGTCCGGGGCCTGGAATTCTTGTGGGGCTTGATAGCGAGGGCAAGGGTCTGCTTCCCATGGACGACTTTGCAGGGCTCACGGTCGACATCCGTCTCCTTCACATGTTCTTGGACTCAGAGCTTGTTCCTCGCACGAACACCCTGCTCATCGAGCAGCTCACCGTCCCAGAAGCACGGGCCCCGGCCGGGTGAAGTGGCCGTCATGGGGTGTGCCGCCGAACTGAAGCAGCCGAGGTCGGTGAAAAACTTCCCACCCGTGTCAGGTTCCGTGCACTTCACCTCGTCTCTATGGGTAAGAGATCATCCCAGTCACTGGGAGGCGAGCGCCGATGGCGTCACACACCGGGATCTCCAACGGCGCAGCTTGCGCTGCACAACAGGCTCAGAACACACCACCCGATACATGTCGAGGGAGAAACTCAATGAAGCGCAGCACGAAACGGTCGGTAGCCCTGGGGCTACTCGCTCCACTGCTCGGCACATTTATTGCCTTCACCGGGGCCTCAGCCGCCCTCGCGGCAGAACCACTGCCGCCAGAAGAGCAGATAACCGAACCGTTCCAGGCGCCGCTGTGCACCGGGGACGCCGGTGACCCAAGCGTAAACAACCCCGTGGGGGATCTCACAATGGTCTTTGGGGAACGCATCACCGATTACAACGCGGGTCGGATGGTAGTGCTGTACAACACCAACGGCTCATATGATGGCGAGACCCCGGTATGTGGAACTCGCCATGTCGCTGGCATCGGCGCGGTTTCCGAATGGATGTACTGCACCGACTTCACAAGCCATTTCTGCGTCCAAACCAACACAGATGGCCGCCTCGTCCAGGTTGTGGATGATGTTGAAGTGGCAGTGGACCCGCTCGAGGACCTTGAGAGCAACCCTCGCCTCGACGCTGATCAGGAGCGTCTGGTTCGGCACATACTGACCACCGAGCTCACGGTTGGCACTGCTGTGCTCAGTGACGCGACTGCGCAGAGCCGAAAAGCCCGCCAGCAAGCGGTATGGTGCATCACTGACTACTCGCCGAAACTGGTCGACTTGGTCGGCACCTTCTGCGACACGAATTTCTCTGAGGCGCAGCAGCAGGCGATGCTTGACTCGCTCCCCGAGGACCCGGTGTTTGAGCCGGTGCTTTCAACGAGCTCGAGCGGGAATGCGATCGAGCCGGGTGAGACGGTTGAGGTCGAGGTGACTTCGAACATCTACGACACTCCAATCACTGTCGAAGCGCCTGGTGCTGAGGTGACTGTCTGCCCCGCATCTGAGGGCCTTGCAGCCATCGTTGACGGGCAGCTCGTTCTCAATCCCTCGGAGTCACCGACTGTAACGGTGCGTTTGTGCGTGACGTGGCAGGCCGCCGGCGCACACAGTATTGATTTCTCGGTCACCCCGGATGCGTCCACCACCCAGGCGCTTACCTGGGTGCAGTCACCCACCCTGATAGACGGAATACCGTGCCAGGTGTACTCGAACTTCAACTCGGTCTCCGGGATGACGCTCACCTCGAACTTGTTGGTCAACGTCGAAGCCCCGGTAGAACCGGTTGACCCGGTGGATCCGATTGAGCCTGTGGACCCCGTGGATCCTGTGGAGTCCGTAGAGCCGGGTGAGCCGGAAACTCCCAAAGCGCCCGTTGGTAACACCGGTTCCGCAACCTTGTCCGGTGGGCATGAAGGGTCGCTCGCTGTCACCGGTAGCGACGCTTTCCTCCCTATTGGTGTGCTTGGGGTGCTGCTCGCCGGCATGGGCGCGGCTGCGATGATGACACGCAAGCAGAAGCGGGCAGCAAGGAGCTGAACCTCGCCAGTCAAGAGACCCCAACGGTATGACGATGTGCCCAGTTTCCGAGCACCGTGGGTCCATTCGCCTGAAAAACCTTACTGTGTCTCTAGCCAATCGGGTGAAGTAAGAGTGTCAGCCGCAAACGAAACCATAGTAGGCACGCACATAGAAACCACCGGAGGATCCGGATGAACACCGCCACCACGCCCATCGCCACACCTGTGAAGGGGGCACGCCTCGCGCTGTTGATCGGTGGGCTCGCTGCCGTCGGTTTCGGCATCGCCGTGCTCGCGTGGCCGACCAAGGCGGCCGTCGCCCTAACCGGAGTGATTGCCGTCTACGCGATCATCTCGGGCATCGTATACGCTGCTCTCGGCATCTTCTCCAAGGCCCTCGGTGCAGGCGGCCGAATCGGCCACGTCCTCCTGGGCCTGCTCTATGTGATCGCCGGTGTTTACGCGTTCTCGTCGCTTCAGCAGTCCGCGGCGTTCCTGGCGCTGTTCCTCACCATCATGGTCGGCGTCATGTGGGTCATCGAGGGCTTCACCGCGCTGTTCACCCTCGGCCAGTCTGGCTCCAAGATCGCCACGATCATTTTTGCGATCCTGTCCGTGATTGCAGGGTTCTCGCTCTTGAGCAGCCCGCTCTGGGGGGCCGTGTTCCTCTGGTGGTTCCTCGGCATCGCGCTCATCGTGCTGGGTGCCCTCAACGTGATCCGCGCGATCACTGGGAAGAAAGCCTGACCATGGCGACAGAACAGTTCGCAGGCCCCGTCAACTATCTCGTGTTCACGTTTGACGAGCACGCCGACCTCGGACCAGGCCTCAACGTATTGATAAACAAGGCCGACCAAGGCCTCGTGGACATCCTCGACATCGAACTCATTGGCCGCGACGAGGCGGGCACGGCCGTCAAGCGCTCGTTCAACGACCTCGACGACATAACCAGTATCGACACTTCAGCGTTCGACGGAGCTGAGAGCGGCATCCTCGACTCAGACGACCTCGCCGGCATCGCTTCGGAACTCCAGGCAGGGCAGATCGCACTCGCGGTCGTCTATGAGGACCGCTCGCTCGCGGACGCTGCAGGCGCTTGGTCGGCAGTAGGCGGGGTCGAGCTATTCTCAGGCGGCGTCGACATTGCAGAGCTTGACCGGACGCTGAACGAAGGGAACCAATCATGAGTCTTCTCCGCACCGCCGCGCGTGCATCCGTCGCAACACGGGTCATCGGGAATACCCACCGACGTCAGCAGCAGCGGTGGGCCGCGCAGGACGCAGCTGCCGCCGCTCCGGCTACAGCAGTTGCGCCGCTTTCTGCGCCCGTCACGACCCCGGCGCCGGCCGCGGCTGGTGTCTCGGTCCTCGACCAGCTCACGCAGCTCGGCCAGCTCCGGGATGCAGGCGTGCTCACAGAGGCCGAGTTCGAGACGCAGAAGCAGCGCATTCTCGTTTCTTCCTGAGTGTTCTCCGCCCCTTTTGCGGGGTCGCTGAGCCGGGGTCCGTGTTTCATTACGGACCCCGGCTCTTCTCATTCCTGCGCAGATTCTTGCGATCCATTCAGCCACCTTGGCATTATTTGCGTAAGCAACGGTTATACAAACACCCACCCACCGGGCACCCCGTCGCCCTGAGGTAGCCGGGCACCGGGTGAGAACGGACACTATGCGCAAGGCAGAGATCTGGGGCTTACCAACCCCTTCTGTGGCCGATATCTGGTGCCTACTTGCGGCAGTGCTTGATCTCAATGACCTGGTTGCTGCGGGAGATCACATTCTGACGCCGCCGAGGCTTTTCTTCGGAGGACGAGCAACAAAGCCCCTGGCCTCGTTCGAAGCGCTGACCGCGGCGGCTGCGCGCCATAAGGGAGGCGCCGGGGCAGCTCAGCTGAGAGAAGCGCTCAAAATGGTGCGTTGGCCAGTCGACTCGCCTGCAGAGACCGAGCTACGGCTACTCATTGTGAGCAGCGGTTTTTCTGAGCCTGGCGTGAATTGTTCGGTGCCGACGGCAGGCAGAGAGCTGCATGCAGACCTGGGCTACCCGCGGCTGCGCATCGCTATTGACTACGAGGGTGCATACCACTTCGAGAACGGAACAGAGCAGGCACGCCGCGACGTTGAGCGCTACGAGGCAATGGTTGCAGCCGGGTGGCGGGTACTGAGGGTAACCGCGTTGGATCTGCGCGACCCATCGTCGTTTCTGAAGCGTCTGGTCGATGCGATTGCCGAGGCAAGTTCAGCACTGTTCTCACGCTAGGAGCGATGGCCGCATGTTAGCTGGTCGGCGGGTTGGTCGTACTGGAGTGAGTCATCTTTGGCTTCAGAATTCGGGTCAGAAATGGCGAGTTCTACCCATCAATTACCAGCCATTTGTGACCCGAATTTCGAAGAGAGAGGGAGCCCCTAGTCGAGCTCGGCGAGGGCGCCGAGCGGCAGCGGCTGGGCGACCGGGCGCTTCGCCGACTGCGCGAGCGAGGTTTCGACCGCTGGGCTTGCTAGCGAGACTTCGACTGCTGAGTTCGCGAGCGAGGTTTCGATTGCACCGGGTGTGGGATCAGCCCCACCAGACAGGCACGACACCGCGAAACCGCAGACACGGCCCTGGCACCAGCCCATACCGGCGCGGTTCTGCCCTTTCTGAGTGCGCAAGTCATCGCCAGCCATTGTCTCGCGCGACTCGAGTATCGCACTCGCCGGCACCTCTTCGCAGCGGCACACAATCGTGTCGTCGCGCAGTAGGTGCTGCCAGCACTGAGGCACGGGGTGCGCGAGATGCATCGCGTTCGCAAAGCTGCGCTGGCGCGCGATCGCGCGAGACTCAGCGCGGGTGGGGCCGTTTGCCGCCGATGCCAGTGCGGTGAAGGCTGCGTGCGTCGCACCGATTGCCTCGAGTGCGGCGACGCGACCGGCGACGCGGCCTTCGATGACCGCGAGCGCGGCACCGCCGACGCCCGTGAGCTCGCCCGCAATGAAGAGCCCCGAAAGGGTCGAGCGCTGATCCTCGTCGACGATAGCGATGAGTGAGCCGTCGACATCTTGCCGTGTGCCGACACCGAGCTGCACCGGCAGCTCCATCTGTGGGGTGAAACCCCAGCCAAGGCCGACCGTGTCGATGCCGTCGATCTGGCGCTCGCTGCCAGCGACGAGTGAGCCATCGCCGCGCACCTTCGCGGTGCGCACACCGGTGACGTGGTCTTCGCCGAGTATCTCGGTGATGACGGTGCGGGGGCGGTAAGCGATACGGTGGCGAAGCATCGCCGCCGTGTATTCGGCACCCTCGAACGCTTTGGCGGGCACACCAGCCGCGCGGTGGGCTCGGGGCAGCCAACCCATGAGGTTTGACGATTCGAGTACCGCGGCGACCGAGCCGCCCTGGTGCACAATGCCCGCCGCGACCGAAAGCAAGAACGGGCCAGTGCCGGCGATCACGAAGCGCTTGCCAGGTAGCATGCCGTTCTGCTTGCCGAACGCCTGAATACCGCCCGCGGCCATGACGCCAGGCAGCTGCCAGCCGGGCACAGGAAGCTGACGGTCGTAGCCGCCTGTCGCGAGCACGAGGCGTGCAGCTCGTACGGTTGGCACCTCGCTGCTGCCGCCGCCGTGGGCGGGGGCGAGACGCAGGGTGAAGAGGTTGAGTTCTTTGTCGCTATCGTGCTGCGCCATCCAGACACTGGTTGCGGGTAGGTAGCGGATCGAGCCCCGAGCGACACCCTCGTCGAACGCGCGGCGCAGCTCAAGGTAGTCTCGCCAGCCGTGGTGCAACTCGCCGCTGTCGACCACGCCCGCGGCCTCACTGCGATGGCGCCAGAACTGACCGCCGGGCTGCTCAGACGAGTCGACGACCACAACGCGTGCGCCGGTTGCTGCAGCGGCGCCGGCGGCAGCGAGGCCCGCGGGGCCCGCGCCAACGATCGCGACGTCGAACTCGGGGGCTTGGTCGGTGGGGCGTAGCGCGGTCATGCTGCGGGCCCTTCGGTACGCTCAGAAGCAGCATTGCCCGCATCACAGACGCGCATGCCCTCTTGCAGCGGGATCATGCAGGCGCGCTGGCCGCTCTCGCCGTCGATCTCGACCAGGCAGTCGAAACACACACCAATGCCGCAGAAGAGCCCACGCTGAGCGCCGCCGCGAGTGGTGCGCCAGGCGACGCGATCAGACGTGATGAGGGCTGCGGCAACGCTCGCCCCAGCCTCGGCCTCGATCGGCTCGCCCTCGAAGGTCGCGCGTACGCGGGGCGGGTTCGCGGTCATGCGTGGTCTCCTTCTGGATTTGCCTCATCGAACCGCTCAGGCCTGAACGGGTCGAGCGCCATGTCGGGCGTCTCGCCAGCCAAGGCCTGTGCGAGCAGCTTGCCGGTTCCCGGCCCGAGCCCAATACCTGCACCTTCGTGGCCCGCGGCATGCCAGAGACCCGGTGCGCGGGGGTCGTGCCCGATGACCGGCAGATGATCGGGGCAGAACGGGCGAAAACCGTGATAGTGGCGCAGCATGCGCACGCGTTCGAGAAACGGAAACAGCTCGATGGCGTTGCGGGCGATGCGCCCGAGTGCCTCAGTGCTGATGGTGGAGTCGAAACCGACTCGCTCGCGGCTCGAACCGATCAGAATCGTGCCAGCGGGGGTGCCCTCGACCACGGGCGAAGCCTGCAACCCGGCATCGCCGCTGCCGACGTTGTCGACGTACTCGGCGGCATAGACCTTGTGATGCACCATGGGCGGTAGCTGCTCGGTGACCAGCACGAAACCGCGGCGCGGCATCACCGGCACGTTGACGCCGGCGAGCTCGCCGATTGCCCCAGCCCACGGGCCGGTTGCGTTTACGGTGTGCGCGGCATGAAAGTCACCCTTTGGGGTGCGCGCGCCGATCACGCGGTCACCATCGCGCAGTAGCGCCGTCACCGGCGCATGGGTGACGAGTTTTGCGCCAAGCTCGCGTGCCATTCGCAGCAGATGCGAGGCGGCGAGGATCGGCTGCACCTGACTGTCTTCGGGGTAGAGGGCCGCGCCGAGCGCGTGCGAGGTGATGTGCGGCTCGAGCTCTCGAAGCTCAGCCTCGTCCAGGCGCTGCGAGTGAATGCCGTACTCGCGCTGCGAGGCCGAGAAGCGCTCAAGAGAGGCGAGGCTCGACTCACGAGAGGCGACAATGATGCCGCCCTTGCGCTCGAACTCCCAGAGGTGCCCGTATTCGGCGAGTTCGCCCTGCCAGAGTCCGAGCGAGTAACGGGTTAACTCGAGTTCGTGCCCAAGCTCTTTGTCGCTGACAAGAATGTTGCCCTCGCAGTGCGATGTCGTGCCGCTCGCGGGTAGGTCTCGGTCGATCACTGTAACGCTGAGCCCCGCGCGGGCCGCGTAGTATGCGGTGGCGCAGCCTATGATGCCTGCGCCGATGATCAAGACATCGCTGGTCTGTGTCATGCGCCCC
>Ga0209460_1002053_pt1 | contig 9851 bp, 9 predicted proteins | sample EBPBio132013_DNA_FD_185868 | JGI IMG/M metagenome (GOLD analysis project Ga0209460, IMG submission 185868) | Wastewater treatment Type I Accumulibacter community from EBPR Bioreactor in Madison, WI, USA - Reactor 2_5/13/2013_ DNA (SPAdes)... | ecosystem: Engineered > Bioreactor > EBPR >...
CGAAGCCAGAAAGGCCGAGCGCGAGTTTTGGAAACACGAGCAGCGCTACCGCGATCACGAAAAATGGGTCGCCGTGCTGGGTAGTGAGCACCTGCCACCAATCGCCAAGAAAGACCGGGTGCCCGATGAGCTCGAAAAGCGCCACCGACACCACCACCAGGTTGAGTGCCAGAAACACACCCACCAGCACCGTGGCGAGTCGAATCGCTTCTTTGAAGCCACGCAAAAACACCACGCCAAGCCCGGCGAGCAGAGCGAGCGTGATGACGACCTCTTGCCCCTTAAGGCCCGAGGGTGCGAACGGGTTTTCGACAAGGTGTGCGGTGGCGTCTGCGGCCGAGAGCGTCATGGTGATCATGAAGTCGGTGGCGGCAAAGCCGAGCAGAGCGAGCACCGCGAGCTTTCCGCCCCAGCGGGGCATCAGCTTCGCGAGCATCGAGATCGAGCCAGTGCCGTGCGGGCTTTCCTTGGCGACGCGGCGGTAGACCGGCAGCGCTCCCGCAAGCGTGACAATCACAAGCACAAGTGTGGCGAGCGGGGCGATCGCCCCGGCAGCGAGTGCGGCGATCGCAGGCTGATAGCCGAGGGTCGAGAAGTAGTCGAGGCCAGTGAGGCACATGACGCGAAGCCAGTGCGCTCGGCGGTGTTCCTCTGGCCTGCCGTGCGGGCCAGTCTGGCGGCCGGGCGACTCGGCTGTCTCGGCAAGCATCCACCTGCCGAGCGCCATGCCGCGTCGTGGCCGCTGTTCGCTCGGGGGCACCTCGAGCGAAGATCCAAACTCCGCAGTACTCACCGCACCTATCCTCGATTCGCGCACCCTGGGCGGCCGAGCGGCCGCCTCACGTCAGGTGCTCCTACTATCGAAGCGCGTGCGCACACACACGGGCCAGATCCTTACGATTTCCATACGGCAACTCACGCAATCTTTACGCCTTGCTCACGCCGCCGTCTCCGAGTGCAACCCCGGGGTGCGTCGCCAGGTATTCCTCGAACGCCTCACGCGAGGTGCGTGTTGGGGTGAAACCAAACTCGCGCTTCAGGCGATCGTTTGCGAGCACCGGGCGGTAACGCAAAAAGCGCACCTTCTCAGGGCCGTGCTCCGTGAGACGCAGCGTGCGCCCTACCCACAGGGCCGCCGTCAACGCCCACGCGGGCACCGTGAGAAGTGGCTTACGGAGTCTGGTCGCTATCTCGGGCACCGTGAGCGCACCGTCGCCTGCCACGTTATAGACGCCAGCCGGCCCGCCGGTTGCCGCGCGCACCATTGCGGCCGCAACGTCATCTACCCACACGAACACGAAGGGCGAGTCGCTGCCCGCGATGTGCAGCAGTCGCTTCCCATCCCAAAGCGCCGTGATCTGGTTTTTCACGGTGGGGCCGAGGATCGTACCAATTCGAAACACGGTTTGGGTCAGCGAGGGGTGACGCTCGCGATATGTTGCCAGCATCTCTTCGACGAGGCGCTTGTGCTTCGAATACGGAAACTCGTCGCTGCCGCGCGCAGGCACCGTCTCGTCGATCCACGCGGGGGAGTCGGCGTGATAACCATACGCTGCCCCCGAACTCGAGACCACAATGCGGGTAACCCCCGCCTCAATGCAGGCGGCAAGCACGTTCGCCGAGCCCTCAACATCGACGCGATACTCAAGCGAGACATCCCGACCGGGGTTCACGATCGCCGCGAGGTGCACCACAGTGTCGATGCTGTACTCACGCAGCAGGGGAGCGATCGACCCGGCATCGGTCACATCGCACTTCGCGAACCGCACACCGTCAGGCAAAGATGCGGGCTCCCGCACATCGCCCGCGATCACGAGTGCCACGTCAGCGCGTGAGGCCAGCGCCGCCGCGACGTTCGATCCAAGAAACCCGGCCCCGCCGGTCACCAAGACGCGGGTCACGACGCGCGACCGTCTGGCGACGCGGATCCCGGAGCCTGAGCAGAACCACCAATCCCGTCATCACCCGAAGTGATGGCCACCGCCGCACCCTTGCCACTCGGGTCGCCCTTGATCGAGCCGGTGCGGCGCTTCGTGTGCGCCGCCCAGAGCGACGCGAGCGTGAGGCCCGCAATGATGTCCCAGACACCCCACCAGCCGGCGACGATCGCCATGCCGCCGAGGCCATCGAAGAAACTGAACACCAGTCCGAGGCCGAGGCCCGCATTTCGAATGCCGACCTCGAAGGTGACCGCCTTACGCTCGCGCGTACCAAGCCCTCCAACATATGCGGTGCCGTAACCGATTGCGAGGGCGACCGCGTCGTGAATCGCGACGACCAGCAGAATGATGCCGAGAAAAGCGATGAAATAGCTCCAGTTGCCGGCGAGCGCGCCGACAATGAAGCCGAGCAGCGCGATGAGGCTGAACCACTTCACAAAAGGCTGCACCTTCTGCGCGAACACCGGCAACTTCGCGCGCAGCAACAGGCCAATCACAAACGGGAGGCCGATGATCAGCACAATTTCAAGCAGCATCTTGATTGGATCGAGCTCAACCTCGCGCAACAGCACGCTCGCGGTCGGATGCAGCGAGCCCCAGAACGCGATGCTGAGCGGCATCGCCACGATGTAGAGCAGGTTACCCACCGCCGTCATCGACACCGAGAGTGCGACGTTGCCGCCCGAGAGGTGCGTGAGCACCTGCGAGATATTGCCTGGCGGGCAGCACGCCACGAGAATCATGCCGAGCGCCATCGACGCGGTGACCGGCAACACGAGCGTGAGCCCAAACGTAATGATCGGCAGCACCAGCAATTGGGCGAGGATCGCAATAATGAACGGCTTCGGGTGCCGAAACACGACCTTAAAGTCGCTCGGCGAAGTGTCGAGCGCGATGCCAAACATAATGAGCCCGAGCACGACATTCAAGATCATGAGCGTGCCGGGCGCAAAGTTGAGCACTACCTCGTCGATGTTCATTTCACGCCCCCATTCGTCTCGGTGCTCCGCTGCAATGCGGTCGTCTCGGCGCGCACCGCGCCGCGGTATGCGTCTTTGTTCACGTAGTACGACATGCGTTCGAGCCCGAGATACTTGTACCCCGCAGTGAGGTCGGGCCACGGGTCGAGCGCGACACGGTGCCGAAAGCGACCCGCGCGCTTGGCATCAGCCTGCTCGGCCTGCAGATATGCGGCGATCAGCTCGGCCTGCTCATAGCGCCCCTGCCAACCAAGACCAGACGCCTCGACCATGCCCATCACGTAGAGCCCATTGAACTCGGGCGTAAAGATGTTCAGAAAGAGCTCTGGCGCAGCGCCACGCCAATTCAGGTGCGAGCGATCAACCATCGGATAGTCAAGCTTGTACCCCGTCGCGAGCAAGATCAGGTCGTACTGCTCGCTGTCTGGCAGATCCTCGCCCCTCGTTTTTGTCTTCGCCGACTTTTTGAAGTGCACCGTGTTGCCATCGAACCGCTCGATGTCGGGCATGATGCGCAGATCGCCCTGCCCGAGGTGGTTCAGAATGAGGGTGTTCACGATCGGGTGCGACTCGTAGATCTTGTAGTCGGGTTTCGGAAACCCGAAGCGCACGGGGTCGCCGGTGAACGCCTGCAGCACGCGTTTATCGACGAACTGTTTGATGGGTCTGGGCATCGGCCTGCCCTGGTTCAGAGTGTCGCTCGGCTTACCGAATAGGTAGCGAGGCACGAAATAGTAACCGCGGCGCACGCTCATGTCGACGCTTTGAGCGTGATGCACGGCGTCGACCGCGATGTCGCAACCCGAGTTGCCCGCACCGATGATCAGTACCCGCTTGCCCGCAAGCTGCGAGGGGCTCGTGTACTCGCTCGTATGCATAAGTTCGCCACTGAAGTTACCAGCGAAGTTCGGCACATTGGGTTCAGCCAGAGTGCCATTGGCGAGGATCACCCCGCGGTAGTGCCTCGTGACTTCGCCGTCGGGGCCCGCCGCGGTGAGCGACCAGCCACCCCCGGCTGCGGGCGCGATCCTCGTCACCTGCGTATTGAAGCTAAAACTGTCGCGAAGCGAGAACGCATCGGCGTAGTCGTCGAAGTAGCGCTTGAGCACGCGATGCCCCGGGTAATCGACGCTCGTGCGCATCGCAAACTCGGTGAACTCGGTGGTGGTGCGCGACGAAATCAAGTGCGCCGACTCGTACATGGTGCTGCGAGGGTTCGTGATGTCCCACAGCCCGCCGACATTGTGAGAGGCCTCGTAGCCGTCGACCGCAAGGCCCACCTTCTGCAGGGCGCGTGCCATTGCGAGACCTGACGGGCCCGCGCCGATAATTGCGTAGTCGCTCACCTGCACTCCTTCATGCGTCGTCTGCGTTCCGCAAGATTCTAGTGCTCGAAAGCACCGGTCATCGAGCCGTCGAGCCGCCGGGCGGCTCCTCGCTTGTAGTCTCAGCGTAGCTCGCATGGCGTGGGGACGCCCGATCAAGCAGTACGATCAGAGCAGGGGAGACCACATAGGGGGCAACGAGAAAGGCACAGCATGTCCCAGAGCCGCATCTTCATAGATCCGGGGCTCGTTTCTGAGCACATCACCTCAACTGCCGAATCGGGCGATACGCTGATCGATCATCAGTTTGCGTTTCGTGAACCGAACCGCGTCGGCTTGCCCTCAACAGAAGTATTCGACCGGGCGCTGCACCAGTTCGCTTGGACGACCGCCAGGTTGGCAAACGGTTCGTCGCTGCAGGCACTGACGTTCTCGCGAAACCTGCTGGACTCGGCAGAGAGTCTCGGTGCGGCCGACGCTGCGGCAGAACAGCTCGTCGCAGAGATCGCGGCTGAGTGGGCCGCGGGCGCCATCGGCACGCAGGGCGAGGAGGGTTTGAATTGAGCGCGTATGAGGAGCTGAGAAGAGCGGCGCAGGCCTCACCGTATCTTCTCTCGGCCGAGAGCGTCGCTCTGGCTGACGCGCTCGAGAGCGCATCGGAGCGCTATTCGCGAGTGGAAGGCGATGTCGGCCTCGGAGGTCTCACTGGCGCAGCAGCGGCGGCGCAGGCGCACAAATTGCGATTCCGCGCGGTGCTGAACGGTGATGCTGTTCGGTTTGCTGCGTTCGCTATCGATGATGCAAACCTCGCTCTGGCGCGCGCCCGAGATGACTTCGCCTCGCTACCTTCCGTCGACGTGCCGCCGCAAGTCGTCGCCGAGCTGCTTGCCGGCGGCCTTGTGCTGCTCGGCCCCGCAGGCTCGTTCACCGGCGCTGCGGGCGTTGCGTTTCTCGGTGCGACGCTGCAAAACAAACGCGAACGCGAGGCGATCGAGGCGATCGTTCGCCTCTGTGCGTCGCTCAGTGCTGCGGCCGAGCGCCTGCTCGGCGAGGCCGCGAAGATCGAAGTACCTGCCGGGGCAAAACCTGATTCGATTCCCGACTATCCAGAAGACCGCGCAGAGCGCCGCCTTACACCGTGGCAGCTCGGAGCGGAGTGGCTTGGAAAAGGAGGAGAAAACAGAAGGTTCTTTCGCGAGGGAGACGCATTCACCGAGTTGCTGCGCTCGCACCCGTTTTACGACCGAATGCGGGCTGATCTGCATCAACTCGCGCGAGATGGAAAGCTGCAGGTTGGCGACTCTTCTGCGACAGAGAGTAGTGTGCTCTATTCGGATATCAACAACGTCTACAGCTTGGGTGGAGTCGAGGGTGTCGGCAAGTACGTCATCGACTACTCGACGCTTCTCACCGGTGGGCTCACGGGCAATCTTGCGGTGACCTACCTCGGGTCACACGTCGCAGAGGTCACAGTGATTGGTGTGAATCCCGACGGGAGCTACGAGGTCAATATCACGGTGCTAAACAAGTCGTCGCTCGAGTCTGCGACCCGCATTCCGAAAATCGGCTACGAAGACTGGTACAAAGACTCGGTCGGCTCGTTCTGGAATGATGTGGCTAAGAATACCGGCTTCGGCACGACCACCGAGCAAGCGATTATCTGGACCGAAACAATCTATCCCTAACATATTGCTTCAGAGGGTATCGAACCCCTACCGAGCCGCAGAATCCTCCCGTGCCGGGCATGCGAAGGCTTCATCCGATAACAAACAACTTGAGTGGTAACTGCTGCAAAAGCCCGGCCGCATCTTACTCAGCGACGGTTGACCTACCCGAACAGAAGGAGTTTGGAATTGAAGAACTTCACACGAGCCTCGCTCCCCATGCTTGCAATCGTCGTTCTCTCCACCGCCGGGTGTGCTGCGCTCACACTGACTCCAAACGAGCGTGCCATACGAGACGCGCATCTTCTCGAGATAGTTGAACTCGCAGGAGCACCGGGAGTGACCAGCGTGACGTATGGGTTCATTGACAGTAAGGAACGAGAGCTGGGAATTGGGCTTTCGGTCGATGAAGAAGTCTTCACCGCCTCGATGCTCTGCGAATCTATCAAAGCAACCGTGAGCACGATGCCCATCGAGATTGACACGCTTTCGGTTGGGCTCATATCAAACGATGACCGGGTGTTGCTGCCCCGAGATGAATACTTTTCAGAACTCGGCATTCAAGACAGGAATGAATGGGGCGATGCCCTACTCTCCTGGCCCCAAGCCGTCGAACTCGCTCAAAACTGCGATTCAGAAAACGGGAGCCATGCTTGACCGACGTTTGTGACGCAACCAGTCAGACCATCATCTGCCCAGATGTACCCATGAAACACAGCAATTTTGCCGCTTGCATGCTCGCAGGCGTTTTGATCTTTTCACTCACCGGATGTGGTGTGAACTTTTCTCAGCATGAACAACGACTCGAAGACTCCGGAGCAAGGGATGCCGTGATCGCTGCAGGTCAGCCCTCGGTGCTTGATGCGAACCTGACAGTCTTTGCTGATGCCGACGTCGAGCTCACAATGGGTCTTCTACGTCGACAGCAGCACTTTCAACGCATCCGCCCTATGCCACACGATTCGGGCGCTTGTGTTACGGGTGCCCTTCCATGTCGGTGAACTCGACCTGAGGTTCTCTTCAATTGATTCGTCACCAACAAACGCGCGAACACTTCTCGAAGAACTTGAGGTGCCCCTGGTCGATGAACCGCGTGGAAGGCTAATCGTTGATTGGAGTGAAGCCGAGTTGGCCGCAAAACGGTACGAGTGAACCACGAGAACGGGTAAATGCCCTGACAGAGATGAGTTGAAATTGAAGCCCTTCACACGAGCCTCGCTACCCATGCTTGCAATCGTCGTTCTCTCCACCGCCGGGTGTGCTGCGCTCACACAGACCCCAAAAGATCGTGCCCTGCGCGACGCGCAACTTCGCGAGATAGTTGAACTCGCAGGAGCACCGGGAGTAACCAACGTCACTGCTGGGTTCATAGACAGCAAGCAACGAGAGCTGAGAGTTGGGCTTTCGGTCGATGAAGAAGTCTTCACCGCCCCAATGCTCTGCAGCTCTATCAAGGCCATTGTGAGCACGATGCCCATCGAGATTGACACGCTTTCGATCGGGCTCATGTCAAACGATGACCGGGTGTTACTGGCTGATGACCCATACTTTTCAGAACTCGGCATTCAAGACAGAACTCTCTGGGGCGATGCCCTACTCTCCTGGCCCCAAGCCGTCGAACTCGCTCAAAGCTGCGATTCAGAAAACGGGAGCCCTGCTTGACCGACGTTTGTGACACAACCAGTCAGACCATCACTTGGACAGAGACGGTATACCCATGACCGATCGCCTCAGTTGAAGCCCGGATCACCCAGCTCATCGAGAATGCGCTTCAGGTCTGCGATCGTCGCGAAGTCGATCGTGACCTGGCCCTTCTTGGCGCCGAGCTTGACGTGCACCCGCGTGTCGAAGCGATCACCGAGGCGCTCTGCAATCGCGTCGAGCTGCGCCTGCACCCCGCCGGGGCGAGGCTTTTTACCCTTGCCGGGTTTTGGTAGCTCGCCGGCTGCGGCCTCGGCGGCTCGCACCGAAAGACCCTCGTTGACAATCTTGTCGGCGAGGCGCTGCATCGCCTCTGCGCTGCCAGTCTCACCGTCTAGCGAGAGGATCGCGCGAGCGTGACCCGCCGAGAGCACTCCCGCTGCGACGCGCGCCTGCACTGGTTCAGGCAGCTTCAGCAGGCGAATCGTGTTCGAAATCTGGGGGCGCGAGCGGCCTATGCGGGTCGCCAGTTGCTCCTGCGTGATGCCGAAGTCTGCAAGCAGCTGCTGGTAGGCCGACGCCTCTTCGAGCGGGTTCAGCTGCGCGCGGTGCAGGTTCTCGAGCAGCGCGTCGCGCAGCATGTGCTCGTCTGCGGTCGAACGAACGATCGCAGGAATGTCTTCGAGACCGGCACGACCACTCGCACGGAAGCGGCGTTCACCCATGATGAGTTCGTAGCGCGGCTGACCCTTCTTCGGTTTTGGTTCGATTTCGCGCACCACAACCGGCTGAAACACGCCAAACTCGCGAATCGAGTGGGTCAGCTCTTCGAGCGCTTCTTCGTCGAACTCGGTGCGCGGCTGCACACGGTTCGGCACAATCTCGCTGAGCTTCAGGCGAGTGAGTCGTGCGCCCGGCACCTCGCGCAACTCGGCGCCTTCGGTTGAGGCGTTGCTCGCCGTGATGTCGTCCTCTGAGGCAGCCGAAAGGGTCGACGTCACGGCTGACGCGGCGTCAGTCGCCTGAGTGCGGTTCGGAAAGAACACGTCGACGGGGCGTTCGCCCTCACTCGCCTGCGGAATCAATGCGCCGATTCCGCGGCCAAGGCCGCCGCGCTTCTTCGTCGCCATCTCTTAGGCTCCTTCGTTTGTGTTCGTAGTGTGTTCGCGCAGCGCAATCTCAGCTGCCGCCTCGAGATAGGCGAGCGCACCGATCGACGCGGGGTCGTAGGCATGCACCGTCTGACCGTAGCTCGGTGCTTCAGAGACGCGCACCGAACGTGGAATCACGGCCGCGAGAGTCTCAGACGGAAAGTGCTCGCGCACCTCGGCAGCCACTTCGTGCGCGAGGTTTGTGCGCGCGTCGTACATTGTCAGCAGAATCGTAGAAACGCGAAGCGCCGGGTTGAGGTGCTTCTGAATCAGCTGAATGTTGCCCAGCAACTGACTCAAACCCTCGAGCGCGTAGTACTCGCACTGAATCGGAATCAATACCTCACGCGCGGCGACGAACGCGTTGACGGTGAGCAAGCCGAGCGATGGCGGGCAGTCAATAAAGACGTAGTGAAACTCACGTTCTGACTCTTGCAAGAAGCTCTCGAGCGCGGTGCGCAGTCGCTGCTCACGGGCGACCAGCGAGACAAGCTCAATCTCTGCGCCGGCAAGGTTGATGGTCGAGGGCACGCAAAACAGGTTCTCGTGATCGGTGCTCTGCTGCAGTGCCTCGTGCATAGTCTGGTCGCCGAGCAACACCTCATAGATGCTGGTGTTCTCGGGTCGATGCGCCACTCCGAGTGCGGTTGACGCATTACCCTGCGGGTCAAGATCAATGACCAGCACGTTCGCGCCGCGGCGGGCGAGCGCAGACGCCAGATTGACGGTGGTCGTGGTCTTACCGACCCCGCCCTTCTGGTTCGAGACAGTGATTACACGGGTCTCGGTCGGAAGTGGTGACGCGTTCGCCTCAAGGATGCGGCGGCGGCGAACCTTGTCGACTAGGTGGTTGCCCACCAGTGCGTTCTCGGTGTCGGTCATCGGATCCTTCAGCTGCAGCGGTTTTCGCGGGGGTTTACCTCACCCGCGCTCTAAATACTCTAGTCGCCTCGGCGAGCAGGCCTTCGCCGAGTACCTGGGTACTGATGTCTCGCACCTTGTACTTGCGCAGCACCTTTTCGGCGGCGTCGATCTCTCCCTGCACCGAATTGCCCTTAAGGAGCAGTAGCTCGCCGCCGTCGCGCAGCAGCGGCGCCGCGAGCGGCACCAGCTTGCGCAAGGCGGTCACTGCTCGCGCGGTGAGCTGATC
>Ga0209460_1002055_pt1 | contig 9841 bp, 8 predicted proteins | sample EBPBio132013_DNA_FD_185868 | JGI IMG/M metagenome (GOLD analysis project Ga0209460, IMG submission 185868) | Wastewater treatment Type I Accumulibacter community from EBPR Bioreactor in Madison, WI, USA - Reactor 2_5/13/2013_ DNA (SPAdes)... | ecosystem: Engineered > Bioreactor > EBPR >...
TTATCGCCCTTGTCTGGGTTTTTATATTTAAGAGAATGTCACCTGGCAGCCAGGTGATGAACATCGGTAAAAACAAAGCTGTAATGTATGCTGAAGGCGACGAGTCACGTATCACATTTAAAGATGTTGCCGGGCTTGATGAAGCCAAAGAAGAAGTCAGGGAAATTGTTGAATTTCTGAAGGATCCTTCCAAATTTACCCGTCTTGGCGGTAAATTACCCAAAGGCGTTCTGCTTGTAGGCCCTCCGGGAACCGGAAAAACTCTAATTGCAAAAGCAATGGCCGGTGAAGCAGGTGTACCCTTCTTTTCACTTTCAGGTTCAGACTTTGTCGAAATGTTCGTTGGGGTTGGTGCTGCCCGTGTGCGTGATCTTTTCAAACAAGCCAAAGACAAAGCACCTTGTATCATTTTTATTGATGAAATGGATGCAATCGGTCGTTCACGTGGTCGTGGTGCTATGATGGGTACAAACGATGAACGTGAGAATACCCTGAACCAATTATTGGTTGAGATGGATGGTTTCAGCACTGATAAAGGTGTCATTATTGTAGCTGCAACTAACCGCCCTGATGTTTTGGATCCTGCTTTGCTCCGCCCGGGTCGTTTTGACCGTCAGGTTTTAATTGATAAACCTGATCTTATTGGCCGTATTGCAATTTTCAGAGTTCATACCAAAAATCTGAAACTGAGCGAAAATGTTGATCTTCGCCGTTTGGCTTCTCAGACTCCCGGGTTTGCCGGTGCTGATATTGCCAATATTTGTAACGAAGCAGCTTTACTTGGTGCAAGAAAAGGCCGTGAAACCATCGACATGGATGATTTTTACATGGCGATCGAAAGGTCAATTGCCGGACTTGAAAAGAAAAACAAGCTTATCAATCCAAAAGAGAAAAAAGTTATCGCCTACCATGAATCAGGTCACGCCATTATTGGCTGGTTCCTTGAAAATTGTGACCCGGTTTCTAAGGTTTCAATTGTTCCCCGTGGTTTTGGTGCATTAGGCTATACCCTTCACACCCCGCTGGAAGATCGTTACCTCATGACCCGGCAGGAAATTCTGGACCGGATTTGCGGATTGCTGGGTGGCCGTGTTGCTGAAGAAATTGTTTTCGGTGATATTTCAACTGGAGCACAGAATGACCTCGAAAGAGTTACCGATTTTGCCTATGCAATGGTTACCGTCTATGGTATGTCAGAAAAAATCGGATACCTTTCATTTGCTGATTCCAAAAATCAAAACTTTGTTGCGGGAATGGGTTTCGATAAAAAGTATGGTTCAAATGTTGCCATGGAAATTGACTCTGAGGTTAGAAAAATTATAACCGAGTGTCACGACAGAACCCGGGCTCTTCTGAATGACAAGCGTGATTTGCTCAATAAAATGGCTGAAACGCTGCTTGAAAAAGAAATCCTTGACCGGGCTGACCTTGAAATTATGCTCGGAGCAAGAGTTGGCGGTCACGAAGAAGAAGCTGATATCATTGCCCGTCAGGATCAGGCCTTTGCAGATGCAGATGCCCGTGATGCTTATCAGGCTCCTGTTCCCGTTGAAACTCCGGTTCCTGCAGAAACGACTGCGCCTGAACCCGGTGCCGAAGTTCCTGAAACAACAGAACCCAAACCATGATTGTAAGGTAAAGGTGTTTTACCACATTCCCACCAATCTGGTGATTAATTTAAAAGAAGCTGCCGCCGAACTTGATTTCGACGGCAGCTTTGTTTTTTATGACGATTCATGGACGGTTTTATATCCTGACGGAAAAATTGCAGGCTGGTTTTATTTCGATCAGCAGAATAATTATACCGACATTGAAGTGATGCCGGCTTCGAAAAATGATGAAATTGCTATAAAGAGAGTTTTCTCTGTCCTGAATGAACTGATGAGTGAATCGGTCGGCCAGGATCAGTGCAAAACCGGAAAGTGTGCGACCTGATGCCCGGCTCCTGGAATGAAATCAAAACAGAATTGTATGCTGACTGCAAAATTTTCAGAGTTCACAAATCAACCCGTGAAAGTGAAATGTCAGGGCAACAATTCGATTTTTTTACGTTAGAAGGTACCAACTGGGTGAATGTCATTCCGGTTACCGATGATGGTCATGTTGTCATGGTTCGGCAGTACCGCCACGGAATCAGAGAGTTTACTCTTGAAGTGCCTGGTGGAGCTCTTCACCATGAAGAAGACCCGATTGAGGGTGGACTTCGGGAGATGGAGGAAGAGACGGGGTATGTTTGCCGTGAAGCCGTGTTGATCGGAAAATCCTTTCCAAATCCAGCTATTCAGTCCAATACCTGTTTTTATGTTCTTGCCGATGGGTGTAAACTTGAAAAACCACAAAACCTCGATCAGGCGGAAGAAGTAGATGTTGAATTGATTCCGGTTTCTGATATTCAGGAGTTAATCGGGAAGGGAATAATCAACCATGCTCTTGTGATTAATGCCTTCTACTATTTTGGTTTGGTTAAAAAGGTTAAAATCTGATTGCAGGTTTTTGATGTCATCCAATCAGGTTGGATTGGATTCGGCATTTGGATTCCAGCCGGAATAAAAAAATGTTGCATCTTATTGAAAATAATGAAGGTGGGTATTGACTGGAACGAAATCCTGCCGTATCTTCGTGTCTCGATTTTTTGATTGAGTGCCGGGCAGATAGCTCAGTCGGTAGAGCAGAGGACTGAAAATCCTCGTGTCGGGGGTTCAATTCCCTCTCTGCCCACAAGAAAAAGTTCGCTGAAAAGCGGACTTTTTTTGTTTTAGGGCGCTTGGGAAAGGTTACGGGTCACATATTACGGGTCACGGCTAACTGAATAAGAGGATGGGTGACAAGTGGACAAATCGGGCTATGTGAATATCCCGAACGTTTCCTGAGTTTTAAGTTATAAAAAAAGCCGGCACTTTTCAGTGACCGGCTTTTTTATTTTGAATAGGAAAGCAAAGAGAGTCGTTAGTTTAGCGGGAGTTTTTACTTACCACTTACCACTTATAACTTGCTGTTATCTTCTCGGACGGCCTTTATATCCGCCGCCACTGCTGTTTCTTGCTCCGCCACGTTCACGGAATTCAGGTTTGAACTTTTTAGCTGGTCCGTTATCCGGTTTTGCAAATTCTACCTGAAGCGGACGGCCATTGTATTCTGAGCCCTGGAAATCTTCAACAACTTTAGATGCAAATTTTTCATCAATATCAAAAAAGGTGAAAGTTTTGCCAAGATCGATCCGGCCAATCTGAACATTCCGTTTTTTACTGATTTCGTTGATGATTCCAATAAGGGTTGCCGGATTCAGGCCATCTGTTTTCCCAAGATTAATGAAAATGCGGGAAAAGCCAATTTCAGCACCAGTAGCTTCTGATCTCTCAGCATGTGGTCCACGTTCAGGGCGGTCTCCACGTTCCTGACGATCCCCACGGGAGAAATCACGTTCAGGGCGGGCTGCGTAATCACCTTCACTGCGGCGTTTTTCAGGACGATCACCAAAAGAATCATTCACATTCAAGTCTTTCATTTTGGAATACCGTTCAAAGAACTGGTTGAATTCCATTGAAATCATCTTTTTAATCAGGGTTTCACGGTTGATATGTTCAAGTTTATCCTGAATATCGGCCATGAATGGTGCAATATTGTCTTCACGGATTTCTACTGTGTGAATTTTGTCAATTAAGGCATGCAGCTGTTTTTCAAGAATCTGAACACCGGTCGGAACGGGTTTAATCGTTACCATTGACTGAATGGTGCGTTCAATAGATTTGATCTTGAATTTTTCACGCATGTTAATGATCGAAATACAAATCCCGGTTTTTCCGGCACGGCCAGTACGACCAGAACGGTGGGTATAAACTTCTACATCATCAGGCAGATTATAATTGATAACGTGTGACAGGTTGTTCACATCGAGACCACGGGCAGCAACGTCAGTGGCAACGAGAAGACGAATATGTCCGTCACGGAACTTACCCATGACATAATCACGCTGTGACTGTGAGAGATCACCATGAAGGGCCTCTGCCGGGTAACCATCTTTTCTGAGTTTATCAGACACATCCTGAGTTTCAATACGGGTTCTGCAGAAAACAATCCCATAAATTTCCGGGTTTGAGTCAGCAATCCGTTTAACCACTTCGTACCGGTCTTTTTCGTGGATCAGGTGAACGATGTGTTCGATAGTTGCGGAACCGGCATTCTTTTTCCCAACCGTAATTTCAGTTGGTTTTTTCATGTATTTCGAGGCAATACGGCTAACTTCAGGCTGCATGGTTGCAGAGAAGAGCAGGGTATTTCTTTCTGTGGGAACAGACTCAAGGATGGCATCGAGCTCTTCACGGAATCCCATGTTGAGCATTTCATCGGCCTCGTCAAGAACAAGATATTCAATTTTTGAAAAATCAACGACACGGCGGTTAATCAGGTCAAGCATCCGGCCGGGAGTTGCAACTACAATCTGAACGCCACGCTGAATGGTTCTGATCTGCTTGTCGATGGGAGCACCGCCGTAAACTGAAACGATAGAAACGCCTGGCATGAATTTGGAAAAAGACTCAAGATCACGGGAAATCTGCATGGCAAGTTCACGTGTCGGGCTTAAAACCAAAGCCTGTGGCAAACGGCTTTTCGGATTGATAAAATTAAGGATGGGCAAACCAAATGCGGCAGTTTTGCCGGTTCCGGTTTGAGCAAGACCCACAACATCACCTGAATTACTCAGAAGATGGGGAATCATTTTTTCCTGGATTGGAGTGGGAGTTTCAAATCCCAGTTCAGCAATAGCTTGAAGAATGGTCTCCTGGAGACCAAAAGATAGGAAATCGGACATATGTACCCTTTTTTTAGTGTGGTGCCGGAATTCTTCCACGTAATTTCATCTAACCGGACACCGAATCACTGCAACGTTAAGGATGTTGCCTGGGCAGGGGCGGGCGAATTCATAGCACAAGTAAGGCGCAAAGGTACGAAAGGAAACGGGTTTTTCCAAATCTGCTTATTTTAAGTCAATTTCTCCAATTTTTCTGATGCTGCCATTGAAGGGGTGATACTCAATTTTAAGATCCCCAATCTGTTCTACTTTACCGGTAACAAAATGATACTCAATCTTTACATCACCTACCTGGGTAATTTTATTTGTTCTGAAATCATACTTAACCTCCATTTTCCCAACTTCAATAACCTGTTTGGAGCTAAAGTGATACCTGATGGAGATGGCGCCAATACTTTGTGGTTTAATCGTTGCCTTATTGAGCCTGTCTATCAACCGAAGATTTTCCTTGAAGTTTTGCAGCCATTCCGGTAAAATTTGTCCGGTAAGGCGGTAATAATCCTGATAGGTCTGTAAAATCTCGTCGATTTCATTAAATTCCGACGATGAGTTAACGTTCAAAAGTTCAGACAGACGGGCTAAGTCTATATTTTCATCCAATTTAATGCGGAGCACGAGATAGCCATTTTCAACATGCATTGAATTTTGTGCGTTTGCAGCAGATAACAGGCAAAAAAGGGAAATGACAATTAATAATGGTTTCATTGGGTTACTCCCGGGTTAAATTGGCTTCGTTATATGGCGAATGGCACCTCTATAAACCTCAACAATGTCATCCTCAACTTGATTGGGCTAACGAAGTTCTGCGAAGCTCATCCATTACAAGGGAGAAAAAAAGGTTTTTAGAGGTGCCAAGAAAGTTTCAAAACAGTTGATCCTGATCAGCAGCTTCAGATTAGATGTTTCAGAATCATTTCATGGTTTAATATCAGCGGGTAAATTCAGGACCAAAATTCCATTCTATCTTCAAACTTTGCAAATTTTGTTTTTTTTGATGACATTTGCGCCACAAAATTTAGTAAAAAAGAGAAGTTTTTATGGGTCGTATTTTTGAAAAACGTAAACACACCATGTTTGCCCGGTTTGACCGGATGGCAAAAGCCTTCACCAAAATCGGCAAAGAAATTGCAATTGCTGTAAAATCTAACGGACCTGATCCTGATAATAATGCCCGCCTTCGTATTGCTATTCAGAATGCCAAAGGCGCAAACATGCCCAAAGATCGGGTTGATGCAGCCATTAAACGTGCAGTTTCCCGGGATAAAGAAAATTTTGAAGAAGCCACGTACGAAGCTTACGGTCCGCACGGAGTTGGAATTTTCATTGAAACTGCAACTGATAACACAACCCGTACCGTTGCAAATGTAAGAATGCATCTGAACCGTCATGGACGGACACTGGCCACAACCGGTGCCCTTGAATCTATCTTTATCAGGAAAGGTGTTTTTAAAATCAATCCGGAAGGACTTGATCTTGATACACTTGAACTTGAACTGATTGATGCCGGTCTTGAAGAAATGCAAAGAGAAGAAGATGCTGTCTTTTTGACAACTGCATTTACTGATTTTGGAAACATGCAAAAAGCTCTTGAATCGAAAAAAATCAATGTGATTTCTTCAGAACTTCAGCGTGTGCCCAATATTTGGGTTGAATGTACTGAAGAACAGGAAAAAGAAGTTCTTGATCTCGTTGAAGATATCGAAAGTGATGACGACGTTCAGAACGTGTATCATAATCTTAAATAAGTGACAAGTGACAGGTGGTCAGTGATAAGTAAAATGACCTTATTTCGGGATTATTGTTTTTTGGTTTTCAATTGGATTCCTTCAAATCACTTAATACTTATCACTTGCCACATACCACCATTTTCTAATTCATGAAATTCTTCTGGTCCCGGCAACATGGCGCTTACATTACGGTCATCATTGGCTGGTTGTACGCCATTCTCCGTGGCGGAGATTTTAACTGGATTCACCCGGTTTTGCTGATTTGGGTTTTGGCTGGTCTCCATGTTACCGAACTGGGTTCCATGTGGGTAAAATCAGGGAAGGTAAAATTTAAACCTTACTTTCCAATTTTTGGGATTTACCTCATTTTAACTGCTGCCGGGTTGGCAACGGTTTTACTCATCCTTCCTGAACCTGAATTACCTGTCTTTTTTCTTCTTGTGCTGGGAATTGTCACTGCACTTTTATTTGCATCCCGACTTCAAAAAACACTTCCTGCAGAATGGCTGATTTTCTCAGCCTTTACCCTGATTCCGTTTCTGGGTTCGCCATGGATGTTAAACCGGCATTATTCTCAACTATTTATAGAATGGCTTCCGGTTGGATTGTACTTCTGCATGACTCCTGTTCTTTTAAAAATCAGAATCCGTGAGATTAAAAGCTGGGGAATTATTCCCTATGCATTGGTTGCAGGTGGTTTCCTGGTGTATTTGGGGACGATTCCAGCAATCCTGATGGCAGGTTTGATTCTGGTAAAGGGAATTCTGGTTTTTCTGTTTATTGAAAAATACGTTCGGCTAAAGATTCCCACAATTGGCTGGATTGAAACGGTTTTGGCGGCTGGGATTTTAGGAATTGCTGCTTTTTCCTGAACAACTTTTTCCCGCTGATTACGCAGATTTCGCAGAATAGAAATTTCGGGAAAAAGGCATGGATTCCCGCCTTCGCGGGAATGACAACCCATTTAAAATGTGGAAAATAACGAAATTGTCATCCCCGCGAAGGCGGGGATCCAGTATTAAAATTTGAAATCCCATTTCTTGTTCAATCTATCCAAAAACTAACCCGACAATCCACTTCCTGAAACCTTTCTTTCCTGACTTCTGTTCTGAGCAAAAACAAAAGGAGATTTTATGCTTCACGGACTTTTAACAATTTTAATGGTGGCACTGATGGCAAACCCGACTTCCTTCTATGATTTTAAAGTTGACAATATTGACGGGAAACCTGTTGATCTGAAAGATTACAAAGGAAAAGTTGTCCTTGTCGTAAACGTAGCTTCCAAATGTGGCTACACCGGGCAGTACGAAGATCTTGAAGCTTTATACCAAAAATATAAAGAAAAAGGTCTTGTGATTCTTGGATTCCCTGCAAATAATTTTGGCGGACAGGAACCCGGTTCCAATGCAGAGATTAAAACCTTTTGCTCATCGAAATATAATGTCACTTTCCCGATGTTTTCAAAAGTTTCAGTTAAGGGAAATGATCAGGCTGAGCTATTTACATTTTTGACAAAACAGACAAATCCTGATTTTACAGGCGATATCAAATGGAATTTTGAAAAATTTCTGATTGGGCAGGATGGAAAACTGATTCATCGTTACCGTTCAGGGGCTGACCCGCTGGATGATGATCTTGAAGAAGCGATTAAGGAAGCTCTGAAGTAAGTGGTAAGTGGTAAGTGGTAAGTGGTAAGTGGTAAGTGGTAAGTGAAAACTTTAACTCAGTAAAATACTATACATAGAGATGAGTTGACAAGAAAAAGGCGAATGTGAATTCGCCTTTTTTTATTTCAAAACAATCCATTTTGAAAGTGCAGTTTTGTTTCCCGATTTAGCTTCAATGAGATAAAGACCGGATGAAAGTTCTGGCAAATCAAAATCAAGAGTAAAGGGGATCGGCTGGTTCCATTCTTTTATTAATTGCCCGGTGACGGCGAACAGTTTGACTTTGGTCAGTTGTAATGTTGAATAAAGGGAAGCTCTTGTGTGGGACGGATTTGGGTAAACCTGAATTACAAATTCGGGTTCAGGTCTATGGTCAGGAGTCAGTCTGGTCTGTAGTACCAAAACGCCACCTCGTTGGCATCCGGCAATTATTTGAAGAGAATCAGAAGCAAAAAACGAAACAGAACCAGGTGTTAACATTGGGATTCCGGTTTTCCAGGTTTGGGCAAGGTAAAACTGAGAAGGAAATTCTGAATGGGTATCATCTTTCCTGTCACTTTTATAAAGAGCAAGTGTTCCATCATCGCTTCCAGTTAAAATTGCCGGTTTACTTAATCCCGGATAGTAAAAGAAAACTGGTGAGGTTCCGGTCAATCCGGTTTGAATGATTTCCTTTTGACTAAAAGAAGGCTGAGTAAGTGTTCCGGTATTTTCATAGAGAATCAGATCACCACTACCATTTCCGCAAATTAAGTCCTGAGTTCCATTCCCGTTTAGGTCCGCAAAGAAGGGTTTTGACCGGTTTCCCGGATTGATGCCAGAGAACCACAAATTTTCTGATTGATATACAGGATTTTCAAACGTGCCGGTGTTGGTAAATGAATGAAGTTTGCCATCAAGTCCGCCGACAACCAAATCACCTTTAAAATCATCATTCAAATCGGTTATAAATGGTGAAGCTTCAAATATTGGTGTAGTTAATGCCCATTTTTCCGATTGAAGTAAATAATAGGTGTCCTCAGTGAACTTGTAAAACGACAATGAACCGGCTTGATTTCCCACAATCAAATCCTTTTGCGATCCACCTGAGAAATTGAAAAGAACGGGTCGTGAATTCCGTCCTGCATCCAGTGTTGAAAGAAACGATTTGGTTTCGAGAATCAGTTCGGGTTCGGTCCGTGTTCCGGCATTCGTGAATTTCCAGAAGCTGTCTTTATTCACGGTTGGAAGGTTAACACCGACATAAAATTCAAAATTATCAGAAATATTTCGGAAAAAAGCTTGATTGTAACCCGGGGTTTCTACGGGTTCTGATTCAGGAAATGGTGACGGATCATAAACGAAAACCGGGTTGCCCACAGGACCCTGATTTTTAAAAATGTACAAACCTGGACTCAGAAAATCGCCGAAGAATATTTCATCCAAACCATCGCCATTCAGATCAAACAATTGTACGGCAGAAGCACCATGCTGCGGATCAGCACTTTTTTTCAATGATGAGGAAGGATCAACAAAAACGGTGTCAGCAAGAACTTGAATTCCGGCAAAAACCGATGTACGGAAGGTAAAAGAAGGGGATTGGGTTGTTCCTGTATTTTCGTAAAAGAGAATCGAACCTTCAGGAAGACCGGCAAAAA
>Ga0209460_1002056_pt1 | contig 9833 bp, 8 predicted proteins | sample EBPBio132013_DNA_FD_185868 | JGI IMG/M metagenome (GOLD analysis project Ga0209460, IMG submission 185868) | Wastewater treatment Type I Accumulibacter community from EBPR Bioreactor in Madison, WI, USA - Reactor 2_5/13/2013_ DNA (SPAdes)... | ecosystem: Engineered > Bioreactor > EBPR >...
GAGCGGGGCGTTACAAATCTTGCAGCCCCGCAGCCATGGTCGCATGTCTTGGCCAAAGCGGAGGCGTACACATGGCCAACCTGAAGAAGATCCTGCTTGTCGACGATGACGACGACCTGCGCGAGGCGCTTGCAGAACAGCTCGTCCTGACCGAGGATTTCGACGTATTCGAGGCCGCCGACGGCCATGCCGGCATCGAAAAGGTGAAGGCCGGGATGTTCGACCTTGTGATCCTCGACGTCGGCCTGCCGGACATGGACGGGCGCGAGCTTTGCAAGAAGATGCGCAAGCAGGGCGTCAAGTCGCCGATCCTCATGCTGACCGGCCATGACAGCGATGCCGACACCATTCTTGGCCTCGATGCCGGGGCCAATGACTATGTGTCAAAGCCCTTCAAGTTCCCGGTGCTCCTGGCCCGCATCCGCGCCCAGTTGCGCACCCATGAACAGTCCGAGGACGCGATCTTCCAGCTTGGACCTTACGTCTTCAAGCCGGCCATGAAGATGCTTCTTGACCAAAAGGAACGGAAAATCCGCCTGACCGAGAAGGAGACGAACATCCTGAAGTTCCTCTACCGGGCATCGGAAGGTGTTGTGGCAAGGGATGTTCTTTTGCACGAGGTTTGGGGCTATAATGCAGGTGTTACGACCCACACGCTTGAGACCCATATATACCGGCTTCGCCAAAAAATTGAACCAGATCCGTCGAATGCACGCCTTCTTGTGACCGAATCAGGCGGCTATCGTCTCCTAGCGTGACAGAACAGAATCCCCTCGCCGCGTCGGGGTTATGACGTGGCATCCTCCCTGTTGGACTGGCCGGGCTTAGGCCCGGCCTTTTTTTGCCCAAGGATCAGTTGGCGGGCGCGCTCGCGGCCGGGGGGAAGTCGATATCGCCGAGGAACGGGTAGGCGATGGCGGCAAGCTGCTTGCTCTGCGGTCCCTCAACCCTGAGGAAATACCACTTGCCGCCCTCGCTCAGCGCCAGAAGCGGTTGCCAGTTCTGCATCGCCTTGCCGTCGGTCTCGCTGACGAAGCTGGTCTTCAGGATCGACCAGACCACCGGCGTGCCATCGGCGAGCGCAGCGTCGCCCGCGACGGGCGTGCCTTCAGCGGCGGCGACATCGCGGAAATCCGTGGTCTTCATCAGCGCGGCGGTCTGTTCCACCAGCTTCTTCTGGAGGTTCTTTTCCTCGATGCCCGAGGCGGCGCCAAAGACCGTCAGAATTCGCGGCGGCAGTGCCGCGACAATGCCGGCGGCATCGCCCTTGTCGACCGCACGAAGATAGGAGGCCGCCGCCTTGTCGAGCGTGCCGGCCTCTTCCGGCGTCAGGTCACGCGCAGCGGCGGAGAAGCCAAGGAGACTGGAAACAAGTAGGGAAATCGTAAACTGGTGGCGAAGACGCATGAGGAACCCCGGTATGCACGGTACGACAGATTCGCGCGATCATGCAGGCAGAGGGGCCGCCGCTCAACCCCAAGTCTCCGTGATGGGCGCGTTGCCGCTGCGCCGAAGCGCCGTTAAGGTCCCCCGGCGAACGAAAGGACAAGCTCATGGCATTCACCATCGCGACCTGGAACATCAACTCCGTCCGGCTGCGCGAGGCGCTGGTTCAACGCCTGATGACCGATGAGATGCCAGACATTCTCTGCCTGCAGGAATGCAAGTCGCCGGTCGAGAGCATCCCGCTCGAAGGGTTCCACGGCCTTGGCTACCGTCACATGGTCGCGCGCGGGCAGAAGGGTTACAACGGCGTCGCAATCCTGTCGAAGCTGCCGATTGTGGAAGTGGGCGCGGGCGATTACGCCGGGCTTGGCCATGCCCGCCACGTCGCTGGCCGGCTTGAGAATGGCGTGACCATCCACAATTTCTACGTCCCGGCGGGCGGCGATATTCCCGACCGCAATGAGAATGTGAAGTTCGGCCAGAAGCTCGATTACCTCACCGCGATGCGGGACGAATTCCACGCGGCAAAGCCGGACCGGTCGATCCTTGTCGGGGACCTCAACATCGCGCCGCGGGAGGATGACGTCTGGAACCACAAGCAGCTTCTGAAGATCGTCAGCCATACGCCGATCGAGGTCGATCACCTTGGTCAGGTGCAGGACGCCGGGCGCTGGGTCGACGTCACCCGGCAGGATGTGCCCGAGGGGCGCCTTTACAGCTGGTGGTCCTATCGCTCTGCCGACTGGGATGCGGCGGACAAGGGCCGGCGGCTCGACCATGTCTGGGCGACACCTGACATCGCCGGCGCGGCGCACGGCAGCCGCATCCTCCGCGCTGCGCGCGGCTGGGACCAGCCATCGGACCATGTGCCGGTCTTTGCGACCTTCGACCTCTGACGCCGTTCTCAGACGGCGTATGGCGCGCGTCTGAGGTCGCGAATGCGCCTGAGTTCCTTGACCTCGAAGGGCTGCAAAACCCGGGCAGCAGAGCGGTCATGCCGCAGTGTGTCACCAGCCACGAACCAGTCCGCCGCAACGCTCATCCCGGCCAGCGCGGGCTGGCGGGCAAGACGGCCGGGGGTAAAGCTCTGCACCAGCGCGCCGGAGGCGAGGAACATCTCGGGCTCGGCAAGCAGGATCGTGTGGTAATGGACCGTCGCCGTCCGCACCGCGTCTTCCATCGCCGTCGTGCCGTCGATGAGGTCGCGCGCCCGGACCATCACCCGCTCGGCCCCGAACTGGTATTCGACATCGCGGCCACCGATGGCGACAAGCTGGTCGGGCAGGGTGACGAGATCGTGGTCAAGCCCGTGGAAGGGCGCCTTCAACCGCACCGGGCCAAGGCCGGGAAGGGCCGGCAGTTCCGCACCGCCCTGCCATAGCACAGGCACGGGACCGCCGCCTGCGCCAAGGACAAGATCGCCGGGGCGCAGGGTCTCGATCGACCGCGGGCCTTCGGGCGTGGTGACAAGCGAACCGGCCAGAAGGCCGGGCAGCGGCCCGATGGGCATCAGATGGTCGGCGACCGCCATGCCCCGGATCGCGTCGTGGCGGAAGGCGCCGTGGCGCGAGGTGAAAAGCGTGGCGATCTGGTCGCTGCCGATGGCCGGCACCGGACCGCGCCCGACGCGGTGGACGATGCCGCGATCACCCGAGAGCACGGTCAGAAGCGCCTCTTCGCGGTCGCAGTTCCAGAGATAGGCGAGGTGGAGATGCGCGCCTGTGTCACCGGGAAGGACGGCGATATGGCTGACCTCGGCGCCGTCGCGGATCAGGAACGACAGCTCGCCATCGCGGCGCCGGTCGAGCGCGAAGATCCGTTGCGGCTCAAGCCGGGGGCCGATGCGCAGGATCGGGCCATAGGCGCGGCCAAGCGCTGCGGCATCGAAGGAAAGTAGGAGCGTACCCTGCCGGAGCGGCCCTTCCGGCACCGGGCCGATACGGCGGGCGCTGCCGTCGGCGCCGCGAAGCGCGCGCCAGCTCATAGCGCCGCCTCGATCTCGCGGATCATTCCGCCTGCCATAGGTGCCCCCGCACATTCGGGAGGCAGGTCAACGCCTGACACGGGCGGCCATGGATGCCGCCTGTCGTTCCGGTTCGGCCGCCCCGTTTTCGGGTGCTGACCGCGTTCGCCTGCCTCGGCTTGTTCTTGGATCGCAACCTAAGCGGGCGACCTGTCCGCTGTTAAGGGTGCAAGCGCAGGCAAGCGCGTTCCGGCGCGGCGGGTGTCATCCGCGCAACAGCAGGCGAGATTGCGGCGGTCTGGCAAAGACGCTAACCCTTCCACGCGCCAGCGAAGGAGAGCCCCCGTGACCAATCCCGTCGATCCCGTTGCCCTGACCGCCGACCTTGTCCGCTGCGCCAGCGTCACGCCCGAAGAGGGCGGCGCGCTCACCTTGCTGACCGGGCTTTTGTCCGGCGCCGGCTTCGAATGCCACCGGGTCGACCGCGCCGGAATTCCGAACCTCTTCGCCCGCTGGGGTGCCAGGGGCGCGGCACGCAGCTTCGGCTTCAACGGCCATACCGATGTGGTGCCGGTGGGCGACACGGCGGCCTGGGTGCACGACCCCTTCGGCGCCGAGATTTCCGGCGGCAAACTCTGGGGCCGGGGCGCCACCGACATGAAATCCGGCGTCGCAGCCTTTGCCGCAGCTGCGGTGGATTTCGTCCGCCAGACGCCGCCCGACGGCGCGGTGATCCTGACCATCACCGGCGATGAGGAGGGGGTTGGCAAGGACGGCACCCGCGCGATCCTCGACTGGATGGCAGCGATGGGCGAGGCGATGTCGGTCTGCCTTGTCGGCGAGCCGACCTGCCCGGAGCGCATGGGCGAGATGATGAAGATCGGCCGGCGCGGGTCGATGACCGCCTTTGTCGAAGCGAAAGGTGTGCAGGGCCATTCCGCCTATCCGCACCGGGCGAAGAATCCGCTTCATGCGCTGGTCGACTGGCTTGGCCGGCTGACGGCGAAGCCGCTGGACGAGGGGACGGCGCATTTCGACGCCTCGACGCTCGCCATCACCGGGATCGACTGCGGCAATACCGCGAACAACGTCATCCCGGCAAAGGCGCGGGCGATGGTCAACATCCGCTTCAACGATGCACATTCCTCTGCAAGCCTCATCGACTGGCTGGAGGCCGAGGCCGCCGCCGTCAGCGCCGCAACTGGCGTCACCTTCGCCTTCACGATGGAGGTTTCCGGCGAAAGCTTCGTGACCCCGCCCGGCGCTTTCGTCGATCTGGTGCGGGAAGCGGTCCGGGCGGAAACCGGCGTCGAGCCGGTGCTCTCCACCTCAGGCGGCACCTCGGATGCGCGCTTCGTCAAGGATCACTGCCCGGTCGTCGAATTCGGGCTGGTCGGCAAGACCATGCACCAGGTCGACGAGCATGTGGAGGTGGCCGAGATCGGCCAGCTGAAGGCGGTCTACGGGCGGGTTCTGAGGGACTATTTTGCTTGAAGCCGCCCGCATGTGGCGGGCGGAGGAGCCTCCGGCGGAGGTATTTTTGGCAAGATGAAAGCCGGGACGTTTCCGCATGACGCCGCCTGCCCGGCATGGTAGCGAAGGCGCATGGCCCGTATCCCCTCAAAGACCGAAATCCTCGAATGGATCGCCGAAAACCCCGGCCTGACCGCCAAGCGCGACATCGCCAAGGCCTTCGGCATCAAGGGAGCCGAGCGGATCGAGCTGAAGCGCATCCTGAAGGAGCTTGAGGGCGAGGGCACGCTTGAGCGGCGTCGGAAGACTTATCTCGACCCCGACAAGCTGCCCCCCGTAACCATCCTGATGATCCTGCCGCCCGACCGGAACGGCGACCAGTTCGCCCGGCCCTTGGAATGGGAAGGCGAGGCGCCGCCGCCGCGCGTCTTGTTCAAGGCGGGCAAGACCGATGCGCCGGTGGCCGAAGGCGACCGCATCCTTGGCCGCATCACCGAGGTCCGGGGCGAGGACCATCAGTACGAGGCGCGGCTGATCCGCAAGATCGGCACCAACCCGCACAAGATCCTCGGCATCTTCCGCAAATCGGCGGAAGGCGGGCGGATCGTGCCGATCGACAAGGGCGCCGACAAGGACTGGCTCGTCGCCGCCGGCGCGACCGAAGGGGCCAAGGACGGCGAGCTGGTGGAGGCCGAACAGGCCGGATCCAAGGGCCGGCTGGGGATGCCGCGGGCGCGGATCATCGAACGTCTGGGCGACCCTTCCGCGCCGAAGGCGGTATCGCTGATCGCCATTCACCAGCACGGCATTCCCGACGATTTCCCCGATGAGGTGATTGCCGAAACGGACGCGATGGAGCCGGCCCCCCTGGGCGACCGCGAGGATCTGCGGCATCTGCCTTTCATCACCATCGACCCTGCCGATGCGCGCGACCATGACGACGCCTGCTATGCCCATGCCGACGACGACCCGAAGAACGAGGGCGGCCATGTCGTCTGGGTCGCCATCGCCGATGTCGCGCATTACGTGACGCCGGGGTCGGCCCTTGACCGCGAGGCGCGGAACCGCGGCAATTCCACCTATTTCCCCGACCGCGTGGTGCCGATGCTGCCCGAACGGCTGTCGGGCGACCTTTGTTCGCTGCACGAGGGCGTGGCGCGGGCGGTGATTGCGGTCTGGATGAAGCTTGATGCCAAGGGGCGGAAGATCTCTCACCGCTTCACCCGGGGCATGATCAAGTCGGTCGCGAGCCTTAACTACACCGAGGTGCAGGAAGCGCAGGATGGCCAACCGAACGAACGCTGCGCCGCGCTGATGGCCGAGGTGATCGCGCCGCTTTTCGCCGCCTATGATGCGACGAAGGCCGAACGCGCGATGCGCCAGCCCCTCGACCTCGACCTGCCGGAGCGGAAGATCGAATTGACCGACGAGGGCGAGGTGAAGTCGGTCGCCTTCCGCGAAAGGCTCGACGCGCATAGGCTGATCGAGGAATTCATGATCCTCGCCAATGTCGCCGCCGCCGAGGAACTGCTGCGGCTCCGCCGCCCGCTTCTCTTCCGCGTCCATGAGGAGCCGAGCCCGGACAAGCTCGATGCCTTGCGCGAAGTTGCCGAGGCTTCGGGCTTTACCCTCGCCAAGGGGCAGGTGCTCAGGACCGAGCATCTGAACCGGCTGCTTGCGCAGGCCGAGGGCACCGATTTCGACGAGCTTCTGAACATCTCGACGCTCAGGTCGATGACCCAGGCCTATTACGCGCCCGAGAATTTCGGGCACTTCGGCCTCGCCCTGAAGAACTACGCGCATTTCACCTCGCCGATCCGGCGCTACTCCGACCTGATCGTGCACCGGGCGCTGATTCTTGGTCATGGCTGGGGCAAAGACGGGCTCTCGGCGCAGGATATCGAGACGCTGAAGGAAACCGGGGAACATATCTCGGACACCGAAAGGCGGTCGATGGCGGCTGAGCGTGACACCACGGATCGCTACCTTGCGGCCTATCTGTCCGAACGTGTCGGCAGCGAGTTCGCTGGCCGGATCAGCGGCGTCACGCGGTTCGGCTGCTTTGTCCGGCTGGACGAGACCGGCGCCGACGGGCTGATTCCGATCCGCACGCTCGGGCGGGAGTTCTTCCACTATGACCAGCGGACCCAGACCCTGACTGGCGCCGATACCGGCATGACGATCTCAGTCGGGCAGCGTGTGACAGTGCGTTTGGCCGAGGCGGTGCCGGTGACGGGCGGGCTGATGCTGGAGCTTCTGGCGGTCGAAGGTGGGCCGATGCCGGGCGGCGCTTCTGGCAAGCGCGGCGGCCCGGTGCGGCGCCGGATCGGCCAGTCTCGCGCGAAAACCGCCAATGTGAAGCGCAAGGTTGAACGGCGTCGGCGGTAGTCGCCTCAAGACGCTTCACCTGAAGGGCCATCGGCGCTACCCTGTCGGAAAAACAAAGAGCAGGGCAGACAGGCATGCAGCATCTCATGGCGGCAGTCATTCTATTGGCCACGCTTCCGCTGACCGCCAGGGCGGCGGAGACGGCCGTTTCGCATGGGGGGCAGGGGATGAGCGGGTCGGAAAAGCCGATGCCGGCGACGGCCAATCTGACCTTCGGCGACTGGATCGCCGGGTTCCGGACGAGGGCCGAGGCGCAGGGCATCCACGCGGAGGTGATGGATCGCGCCTTTGCAGGGATCGAGTACAACACCAGCGTCATCGAAAAGGACCGCAACCAGAGCGAATTCACCCGGACCATCTGGGACTATCTCGACAGCGCCGTGTCGGCGGACCGCATCGCGAATGGCCGTGCGGCACTGGCCATACATGGCGATCTTCTGCAGCGGATCGAGGAGACTTACGGCGTCGACAAGGAGGTTGTCGTCGCGATCTGGGGGCTGGAAAGCGCCTATGGCACCTTCCGCGGCTCTATCCCCATCATCCCGGCCATGGCGACTCTGGCCTCCGACGGGCGGCGCGGCGAGTTCTTCGAGGGCCAGCTTGTCGCCGCGCTGAAGATACTTCAGGCCGGCGATGTCGATGCAAGCCACATGACCGGTAGCTGGGCCGGGGCGATGGGTCATACCCAGTTCATGCCGACCTCGTTCCTTGACCATGCCGTGGATTTCACCGGCGACGGGCGGCGCGACATCTGGTCCGACGATCCTGCCGACGCGCTCGCATCGACCGCCGCGTACCTGCGGAACTTCGGTTGGCAGAAGGGCGCGCTCTGGGGCGTGGAAGTCCGCGTGCCGGAAGGCTTCGACTACGGCCTGACCGGCGAGCGGGTGAAGAAGTCCGCCACCGACTGGGCCGCTCTCGGCATCCGCGACATGGAAGGGAAGGCGGTGCCGGACCATGGCGCGGCCTCGATCCTGATGCCGGCGGGGGCGCGGGGCGCCGCCTTCATGATCTTCCCGAACTTCCACGTGATCGAACGCTACAACGCCGCCGATGCCTATGTGATCGGCGTCGGCCACCTCGCCGACCGCATCGCCGGCGGCCCGCCCATCCGCGCCAACTGGCCGCGCGAGGACCGGGCCCTTCTGGCGGCGGAGCGGCAGGAGCTGCAGGAAAAGCTGACCGAGGCCGGGTTCAGTACGGGCGGCGTGGACGGCAAGATCGGCCCGAACACGATTGCGGCGATCCGGGCATTCCAGCGGACGGTCGGGCTGGTGCCGGATGGCTATGCGAGCGTGGAGGTGCTGGGGCGGTTGAAGTGAATTCGCGAGTCCGAATAGCGAGCAAAGCGACTTCATGTCCTCTGCGAAAAAGTTAATCACCGACTACTTTCCCGCTAGAACTGCGATCGTCGCTCTATGGGATCAAGCGACCGCATGATCCTCTGGTCGCGCTCCCCGCATGAAGGTCGGATTGCACGACGGGGGCGCAAGCCTTAACATGACGGCATTCCTTGTAGGCGCATCATGCCCAGTGATCTTAGATCAGAATCCTTGCTAGAGATTTCGCAAGAGCTCACCCGCTTCAAGTACGATCTGCGTGGACTTTTTCGTTGCCCAACGTGCCTTTGTGATTATCCAGTAGGCAGCAAAGAAGTTACTGAGGAACACATAATTCCGGAATCAAGCGGCGGGAGGATGACGACATTCCTTTGTAGGAAGTGCAACAGCTCATTTGGTCATAGGCAAACGAGATGGCTCTCGGATTGGATTGGATTGAATGAAAGTATTGAACTGTTTCATGCTGACCCAAAGAAACAGCGCACACAGTTGACGGCAGACGGTCGAAAGATTAACGGAACGCTCAAGGTCACAGAAGATGGCGCATTAGAGTTTTACACCGACAAAAAGAGATCAAATCCGGTTGACTATGAAGCGCATTGGAACGGGCCAAAGCCATCCGAGATTACCATCACAACGCAGATGCCAGTTTTTGGCAATGAGATCTCGCTTAGAGCAGGGTTTCTAACCGCGGCATACGGTCTCTGGTTTAAGAACTTCGGTTACTCATTTGTCCTGCAATCATCACTAGACATCGTCCGGCGGCAGATCCTGTATCCAGATCTTGACATAATGAACTGGAACTATCTGATAGAAACGCCGGCACGAGAGGTTGTTAACCCCTGCATCGGCCTCATGCGCTTTGGAGTTGACTACTTTCCGACTGCGCTGATCTATGATCATCTGGTACTCTTCCCGTCACCTAAGCGACCGCATCCGTCCAACACCTCGCCTTCAGAAATGTCCAAGAAGGTCATGAGCTTTGCCGATGAGATTGCCTCACGGTATCAACATCGTTGCGTTGGTCCTGCTGTACTGATCTGCGATGGACAAGAAGTCGTGAATCCAGACCTTATCCCAAACGCAACGGTTCCCCTGACCTGCCACGGGATTTTTCCTCCATCTGCGACTAGAGTCCGCCCCAAGGAAGGGACGGACGATGAAGCGAACGATACGAAGCGAAGAGCAGATCATCGGCATCTTGCAGGAGCATGAGGCCGGAG